>Ga0206123_10004597_pt1 | contig 10741 bp, 7 predicted proteins | sample Helgoland_Spring_2_FD_160086 | JGI IMG/M metagenome (GOLD analysis project Ga0206123, IMG submission 160086) | Pelagic subsurface seawater microbial communities from Kabeltonne, Helgoland, North Sea - Helgoland_Spring_Bloom_20160316_1 | ecosystem: Environmental > Aquatic > Marine > Epipelagic ... | reverse complement strand
ATATTTAGATGGGCCTTTATTAATAGTTGCAGGTGCAGGATCTGGAAAAACAAAGGTTCTGACTTCAAGAATTGCTCATATAATTAGAGAAAAGAAGGCATTTCCTAATCAAATCTTGTCAGTAACATTTACAAACAAAGCTGCAAAAGAAATGCAAACAAGAGTGAGTAAGATGCTTGGTTCAGCCGCAACTGGTCTTTCTTGGCTTGGAACATTTCATTCAATTTGTGCAAAAATATTGAGAAAACACGCAACTGCTGTAAATCTAAATTCAAATTTTACCATTATAGATACTGATGACCAAACAAGACTTATTAAAAATATATGTAAAAGTGAAAATATTGATATCAAGCAATTAGCACCTAGATTTATATTAGCAATAATTGATAGATGGAAAAATAAAGGATATTACCCATCTGAAGTTATAGTAAACAATAAAGATGTTTATGAAAAAACTATACTTCCCTTGTATAAAATTTATCAACAAAAATTAATAGATTTAAATTCATGTGATTTTGGTGACTTAATTTTACATACTGTAAAAATTTTAGAAAATTATCCTGATATAAGACAAATCTATACAACAAACTTTAAATATATTTTAGTTGATGAATATCAAGATACTAATTTTATTCAAAGCAAATGGTTAAGCTTATTATCTGAAAAAACCAAAAATTTATGTTGTGTAGGAGATGATGATCAATCTATTTATAGTTGGAGGGGTGCGGAAATTAAAAATTTTTTAGAATTTGATCAAGTATACGAAAACACGAAAGTAATTAGGCTTGAACAAAATTATAGATCTTCCCAGAATATTTTATCAGTTGCTTCAAATCTAATCTCAAATAATCAAAATAGAGTCGGCAAAACGCTTACCACTACTATGGAAGAAGGAGATTTAGTCAAACTAAATTGTTTTAAAAATGGAAAAGATGAAGCAATTGGAATTTCAGATGAAATAGAAAAAAAATTAAAAAAGAAATATTCATTTAATGAAATGGCCATTTTAGTTAGAGCTATATTTCAAACAAGAGAATTTGAAGAAAGATTTCTTAAAATTGGTATGCCTTACAGAATTTTGGGAGGAACAAAATTTTATGAAAGGGCTGAAATTAAAGATTGTGTTGCCTATTTAAGATTAATTCATCAAGAAAAAGATGACCTTGCTTTTGAAAGAATTGTCAATAATCCCAAAAGATCCATCGGGGATACTACCTTAAAAAGTGTTCATGAGTTTGGAAAAGATAATAATTTAAGTTTAGAGTCTGCAGCAAATAAAATGATTGAGCAAAATTTGATTAAACCAAAAACAAAAATAGGTCTTAGTTTTTTTCTTAATGCATTAAATAAATGGAGAAATGACCTTAATATAAAAAAAATTAATCATATAAAATTGCTACAAATAGTTTTGGACGAGTCTGGTTACTCGGCAATGCTTAAAAATAAAAAAGATTTAGATAATGAGAATAGATTGGAAAATATTAAAGAATTATTAAGTGCAATGAAAGAATTTGACAATCTAGAAAGCTTTTTAGAACACGTTTCCCTTGCAACTTCAATTGATCAAGAATGGGATGGGGAAAAGATTAATATGATGACCATGCATGCAGCAAAAGGACTTGAATTTGATGTAGTTTTTCTTCCTGGTTGGGAAGAAGGTTTATTTCCTCATCAAAAATCAATTGAGGAAAAAGGCCAAAATGGTTTAGAAGAAGAACGTCGTTTAGCTTATGTTGGAATTACAAGAGCAAAAAAAAAAGCTATAATTTCATTTTCAATGAATAGGTTTTACCAAGGTGATTGGATTGATAGCATGGCCTCAAGATTTATAGAAGAATTGCCAGAAAAACATTTAGAAAAAAATTCTTTTTTTGATGAAGAGGTTGACGATGATCAAGATTTTGATTTTAATCAGGATTTTGAAATTGAAGAAGGCACAAGAAGCCCTGGATGGATAAGATATCAAAAGAGAATTAAATGAACAAAGAAGTAAAAGAGTTAAGAAAAAAATTTAAAAAATACGGTATCGATGGATATATTATACCAAAAAATGATGATTATTTTACAGAATATTCAAAAATAAATAGATTAAAAATTATTTCAAATTTTACTGGCTCTGCTGGTTTGGCTATTGTTTTAAAAAATAAGAACTATTTGTTTACAGATGGTCGATACACCATTCAAAGCGAAAAAGAGAGTGGAAAATATTTTAAAATTATTAGCTATGAAAAAATAATTAATTGTGATTTGTTTAAAAATCTAAAACTAGGGATAGACCCAAAACTATTTACACATCACCAAATAAATAATTATTTTTTAAAACATAACAAAATTAAGTTTTTGACGAATAACTTAATTGATGAAATAAAAAACCCTAGAATAACAAAAAACATTCCTTTTTTTTCACTCAAAGATGAAATTATTGGAGAAAATAGTAAATCAAAAATAAATAAAATTATAAATTACTTAAAAAAAAATAAAGCAGATAATCTATTTGTATCTGCCCCAGAAAATGTGGCTTGGATTTTAAACATTAGAGGTGGTGATGGTCCAAATAGTCCTGTACCAAATTCAAGATTAATCATTAACAAGTCAAAAAAAATCTTTTTAATAACAGAAACACAAAAAGCTAAAAAACTAATTAAGGAAAAAATAATTAATAAGACTCAATTAATGATCACAAATGATTTACCAAAAAAAATTATAACTTTAAGTGGTAAAAACTTCATAATTGATAATAAATCTTGTTCTATTTTTTATGAAAATATTATCAAATCTAAATTTAAGATTATAAAAAGAGAAGATCCAACTTATATTTTAAAAGCTATAAAAAATAATACTGAAATTAATAATATGATTAAATCTCATGTTATAGATGGTGTAGCACTAACAAAATTTATTTATTGGATTAAAAAAGTTAATAAAAAAAAAATTACAGAAGTTGATGCTCAGATAAAATTAGAAAAATTTAGAAAAAAAAGTAACAAATATTTATATCCAAGTTTTGAAACAATTGCAGGAGCTGGGGAAAATGGTGCCATTGTTCATTATAGAGCCAAAAAAGGAAGTTGTAGAATAATAAGAAAAAATGATATTTTTTTATGTGACTCTGGTGGTCAATATAATTATGGCACCACTGATGTCACTAGAACTATCTGTTTTACAAAACCAAAACCGAGTATCAAGAATATTTACACTAAAGTATTAAAGGGACATATAGCTGTAGCAAATACTGATTTAAGATTGGATAATAAAGGACTAAAAATAGATAAAAGAGCCAGAAAATATTTGAATGAAAGTAAATTAGATTACGCTCATGGTACAGGGCATGGTGTTGGTTTCTTTTTAAATGTACATGAAGGACCTCAATCAATCTCCAAACTAAATAAAGTCAAAATTCAGGAAGGTATGATTTTAAGTAATGAACCGGGTTATTATAAAAAAGGTTCGTATGGTATAAGAATAGAAAACCTTGTTTTTGTTAAAAAAATTAAGAAAAAAATTTTTTTTGAAAATTTAACTCTTGCTCCAATAGAAAAAAATTTAATTAATTATGATCTTTTATCAAAATCAGAAAAAAATTATCTTTTCAAATATCATTTAGATGTTTACTCAAAACTTTCAAAATATCTTTCTCTAAATGAGAGAAAATGGTTAGCTAGTTATATTTAACATTTTTAAAAATCCACTTTGATTTAATATTGTAACATTAAATTCTTTAGCTTTATCAATTTTTTTTTTAGTTGGTTTTTCACCAATAATTAAATAATTTAATTTTTTAGTTACAGTACTCACTGAAGTGCCAGAGTTTTCTTCTATTAAAGATTTTACCTCTGCTCTACTGATGCCATTTAGCTTTCCAGTTACCATAAATGTTTTTTCATTTAATAGTCCATTTTTATCTTTATTTGCAGCATCTTTTACTTTTAAAATTTTTTGTAATTTTTTCAAAATATCTATATTAGTTTTATTATCAAAAAAATTTTTAACCGACTTCAACTGAGTTTCTCCAATCCCATCAATATTAAGTATGTCATCTAAAATTGCTCCATTTGAAAAACTAATAAACTTTGAAAATGATTTAAAATATTTTGACAAAATTTTTGCATTTTCTAAACCAATATGTCTAATACCTAATGAGTAGATTAATCTTTCTAAAGAAATATTTTTTCTTTGATTAATTGAATATTTTAAATTTTCCATTGATTGTCTGCCCCAACCTTCAAGATTTTCTATCTTTGTAAAATCTAAATTAAATATATCGTGTGGTAATTTTATTAAATTGAGGCTCCAAAAGTTCTCTACAATTTTTTTTCCAAATCCATCAATATTAAATGCATCTTTTGAAACAAAATGTTTTAATTTTTCTATTGCAATTTTCTCACAATCATATCCCTCGCTAGAACACCTTCTCACTGCATCTTCTTTTTTAGTAATATTATTAAATTCTTTGATTGTTTTTGAACCACACGATGGGCATTTTTGTGGAAAAATAAATTTTGTTAATTTTTTATCTCTCTTGATTTTATCTACTGAAAGTATGTGGGGTATTACATCCCCTGCTCTTTCTATGGTTGCTAAATCACCAATTCTGATATCTTTTCTATCAATTTCGTCTTCATTATGCAGAGTTGCATTAGATACAATAACCCCTCCTATATTAATTGGTTTGATTTTTGCAACTGGTGTCAAAGCTCCAGTTCTTCCAATTTGAATTTCAATATTAAGAATTTTAGATATTGCTTTGTTAGAAGCAAATTTATGAGCAATAGCCCACCTTGGTGAATTTGCAACGTTTCCAAGTCTTTTTTGAAGTTCAAAGTTATTAATTTTATAAACTATACCATCAATATCAAAATCAATTTTTGTCCTGTCCTTTTCTATCCTGGAATAATTAATCAATAAATTATCAACACCTACAAATAGTCTATTTAAAGGATTTGTTTTAAAACCCCAATCATCTAAATTTTTTAAAAAATCTTTCTGATTTTTTGCTTTAAGACCTTTTTCATAACCAAATGTATAGGCAATAAATTTTAAGGGAATTTTTTTTGTTTCATCAGGATTTTTTTGTCGTAATGATCCTGATGCAGCATTTCTTGGATTTGCAAATTTTTCTTTTAAATTTTTAAAATCACTATTTTGTATAAATACTTCGCCCCTAATATCAATTTCCTCAGGAAAATCTTTAGACTGAATTTTTTTTGGAATATCTTTTATAGTTGCAAGATTAGCTGTTATGTCCTCACCTTCTTTTCCATCACCTCTTGATAATCCAATTTTAAACTCACCATTTTTGTATATTAATGAGGCTGATATTCCGTCTATCTTTGGCTCTGCACTATAAGAAAGCTGGAAATCCTTATTTTTAGACAGAAAATTTAATATTTTTTTTTCAAAATTAATTAAATCTTCTCTTTCAAAAGCATTTGCCAAAGACAACATTGGGGCTCTATGAGCTATCTTTTGGAAATTTTTAGATGGTTTAAATCCAACAACTTTTGACGGTGATGTTTCAGAATTAAGAAAAGAATATTTACTTTCTAAAATTAAAATACTATTTTTTAATTCATCATATTTTTTATCTGATACTAATGGTTTACTAGCATCATAATAATTTTTATTATAAGTAGTTAATAAATTTATTTTTTTTTTATATTCAGATTCTATTTTTTTTTTATTCATCTCAGCTGAATAGAGACTTAAATTTTTCTATTATAGAATTATTTTCTTTTTTGATATCTTTTATTGTATTCTTTTTATAATTTCTGTTAAATACACTAAAAGATTTTTCATACCACTCGGATGACTGGTAATTATATCCTAATAAATTAGCATATTTTTTTGCTTCTGTTTCGATTCCTAGGGTATAATAGATTTCAACCAATCTATGGATGGCTTCCTCCACATATATAGTGGTCTCATATTCATCAACAACAACTCTAAATCTGTTTATTGCTGAAATCCATTTTTTTTTATCAAAATAGTATCTTCCTATAAACATTTCTTTACCGGCAAGAATTTCATTAATAAGATCAATTTTAAATATTGCATCAGTTGCAAATTCTGTATCAGGATACTTTGATATAAGACTTTCAAAAGTTGCTTTTGCATTTACAATGGATTGAAGATCTTTTTTTGCATCAATAATCTGTTCATAATAACACAATCCTAATAAATATTCTGCATAAGCAATATCTTTATGGTTAGGATAAATTCTCAAAAATCTTATTAATTCAGCCATTGCATCTCCATAATAATTTTGAGAATAATATGAATAGGCTGCCATCAATGCAGATTTTGGAGCATACTCTGATTGTGGAAATAAAGTTTCTGCCTCGTTAAATTTTTTTGCTGCAAACAGTACATCACCAGCTTCTAATTCCTTCAATCCTTCCTCGTATGCTTCTATCATTTGAGACTCTAAATTTACTTCATTAATATTAGATTTTTCAATTTCTTTTTTTGAACAAGAAAAACAAAACAAAATAATTATAAAAAAATAAAAATAATTACGATAGATCATAACTAGTTATACCTTTAATTTATATCTTTGAAAATATATGTTTAGCTTAGGCTATTGATTTTAATAATTTTCTATTAATCAAAGTATGAGGAAGGTTTTTTTCTTTTATTTCAAGAATAGAAAAATTTTCTTTGTTTTCAAATACTTTTCTCAATAATTGATTGGTAAGATAGTGGCCACCTTGAGAACATTTAATTTTAGCAATTATTCTATAACCTGAAGTAAAAAGGTCACCAATACAATCGAGTATTTTATGATTAACAAATTCTTTATCATTTCTTAAACCCTCTTGATTTAAAACTTTATTATCATTTACTACTATTGCGTTATCTAAACTTCCACCTTTTCCTAGTCCTTTTTTTCTAATTAATTCTACATCTTCAAATAAACAAAATGTTCTTGAATTAAAAACATTAGTTAGATCATCTTCAAAAACTTTAACTTTGTTTCTTTGATTTCCTATAATTTGATTTTCATATTTTAATTCAAAATCTATATCTAAACTTAAAGTAGAGGGCTCTATCGTAATAAATCGATTACCATCTGAAAATTTAACTTCTTTATTGATTTTAATTACCTTAATAGGAGCTTCACTTACTTCAAGTCCACAATTAATAATTTTTTCAATAAATTCTTTTGCAGATCCATCTAATATTGGTACTTCTTCATTATCAATTTCTATTAACGCATTATCAATGCCTAGACCAAATAATGCTCCCATCAAATGTTCAATAGTTGAAACTTTAACACCAAATTCATTTTCAATTGTTGTATTCAGCATTGTATTTGTGACATTCAAAAAATTTGGGTAAATTAGATTATTGTCTTTATAATCGGTTCTTTTAAAAACTATTCCAAAATTAGGCTCAGCTGGCTTAATACAAAGGTTTACTTTTAACCCACTGTGCAGCGCTATCCCGCTGAAGAGTACTTTGCTTTTAATTGTTTTTTGAGTCAGATAAGACATTAGAAACTTTTAATTTGCTTTGGATAAATTTTGAAAACAACAATTATTACCAGAAAAAACAATTTCAGCTAAATAGTTGAAAAAATTTTTCAAAAAAACCCCTATTTTTTGTATTTTTTGAAACAAATTTAACTTCATTTTTATTAAAACCATTATTTATTTGATTTGCCATTATTGTGAATTCATTTTCATTTTCACTTAAAAAACTTTTGATATAAGCACCTGACATATATTGTTCAATATTGATGTGATGTCTTTCAAACAATTTATCATAAATAGAAGTAAAGGTATCTTGAATAGAAATAAAATTAACTTCTAAATAAAGATAATCATCATTAATGTTATAATTATTTGAAGGTAAATCATTTTTATCTTTATTGTTAATAACCATATGCATAATATTTTGATCCTGATAATTTTCTCTAAATATATCTTTTACTTCTGTTAAATTTGTTTCTAAATATTTTTGATTAATATTGCTTTCATAATTTTTTTTTTTTATTGATATGTCTACACTTAGAATATTATCGTCCTCTATTATTAAAATTATATTTCTAATAAAGCTGTTTATCATTTTTTCAATTTTATAAATATTTTCATCAAGAAATTTTGAAAGATTATAAAGTTCCATTTCATTATTAATTTTTATTTCTTCATTGTATAAATTTTTTAAAACATTTTTATCATAAACAAAAATTTGATATTTATTTTTAGAAATATAAAAAAATGTTTTAAAGTGAGTTTCTTCAGTCATTCAAAATAATTTGATTTTCAATTCTTGCATCGATTATTTTATTATCTTTAAATTTTCTATCATACAAAAATTCTATTGCTAAATTGAGCGCAAGATGAGCATTATCATTTGGTAATTTTATAATAGTATTGTCCCTCAATTCTAAATCCCATCTTCTAGATGGGAAAAAATATAAATTTTTAATTTCTTTGTATGAAATTTTAGACTTATCAATAATTTCTTTAATATTGAAAAATTCAATTACATCCGGATTTCCAAAAATAAAAGGCAATTTTTTTTTTGAAAAATCATTTTTTATAAATTTTCCATTTGAACCTAAATAAAAAATTTGTTTATTTTTGTTTATTTTTGCTAAAAATTTAGTTTTCTCAATATTTATATTTAATGAAGATGGGTATTTTTTAAGAATAAAATAATTTTCTACTAAAACATTTGACTCCATTTCTTTTATTAGATCATCTTTATTAATTGAAAAAACATTGTACAAATTAAAGTCTATTTTATTAAGTAAATTTCTTTTATCTTCAATATCTATTCCAGTAATATTGACATTGTGAATATTATGTAATTTTAATTCATTAAGATTAATATTATTAATTGAACCAACTAAGAGCAGTAAAAAAAAATATTTTAAAATTTTTTTACTTTTTCGTTGTTGCATCTTTTAAAATCCACTCAATTAATTTTATGAAAGATATTCCATTATATTTTGCTATTTCTGGAACAAGAGATAGTTTTGTCATACCTGGTTGAGTATTAATTTCTAGTAAATAAAATTTATTTTCATAAAATTTAAAATCTGATCTTGTAATTCCCTTACATCCAATAATTTTGTGTGCCTTTAGTGACAGATTCATCACTTCATTTAATTTATTTTTTGAAAGCTCAACTGGAATTATGTGTTCTGTTTTTGCATTAGCATTGTATTTAGCTTTGTAATCATAAAATTTTCTTTTTGGTTTAAGCTCTATCGCTCCTAATTTTTTGTTCCCCATAATTGCGACTTGGATTTCTCTTCCACCAATAAACTCTTCTATCATTATCTCTTTATAGATTTTCATTGAACTTAAGATTCTTGAAATATTTTTTTTTGTACAAATAAACACATTTACACTTGAGCCTTCGTTAATTGGTTTTATTACAACTGGAAATTTTAACTTTTTTTCGATATTTTTTATTAACTCAAAAATATTTTCTTTATAAGAATACTGAATATATTTTGGGGTATTAATTCTATTTTTTATAAAAATTTTTTTTGATATCGCTTTATCCATTGCTAATGAAGAAGCAATTACTCCTGAATGAGTGTATGGTATTTTAAATCCTTCTAAAATGGTTTGTATATAACCATCTTCACCAAACTGTCCATGTAACGCATTAAATATAATGTTAGGCTTAAATTGACTAATATTTTTAGACAAATTTATATTAGGTTCACAAATTTTTACTTTATAGTGATTTTTTTTTAACTCTTTTGCAACTTGTGCACCCGTATCTAGACTAATTAATCTTTCTTTCGAAACTCCACCAGCAAGTATTAATATTTTTTTTTTCAATTTATTCTAAAATTTTTATTTCTGTTTCTATCTTTACGCCAGTTTTTTTCAAAACACTTTCAGATACAAATTCTATTAATTTTTTCATATCATCGAACTTGGCATTACCTTTGTTTACAAAAAAATTACAATGTTTTTCTGAAATACATGCGTCTCCAAATGATTTTTCTAAAGGGACCGACTCTTTTATTAGTTGCCAAACTTTTTTATTCGATTGGCCTAGTGGATTTCTAAATGTACTTCCGCTAGTTTTAATTCTTGTGGGCTGTGCTTTTTCTTTTTTTTCTTTTAATTTTATCATTTCTTTTTTAATTAAATTTGATTTTTTTTTAAAACCCTTAAAAGATGCACTTAAAAAAATTAAATCATTTGATAGACCGCTATCTCTATATTTAAAATTAATTTCTTTTGCTGGAATAGTAATAACCTGCCCTGATTTACTGATAGCTTGTACTGAAATCAGAATATCTTTAAATTCTCTATCAAAACAGCCTGCATTCATTCTTATTCCTCCTCCAATTGTTCCGGGTATGCAAGATAGAAATTCAAATCCACCTAAACTATTATCCATTGCAAATTCTGAAAGTGATTTATCACTGACAGCACTTCCAGCAATAATTATATCTTCTGATAAAAGTGTAATATTATTAAAATTATTAGATAGTTTAATAACAACACCATCGTAAATTTTATCTGTAATCAGAGTGTTTGATCCTCCGCCTAAAACAAATAATCTTTCTTCATTTCCAATTATTTTTAAAAATTTTATTAATTCTTTTAAATTTTCTGCTTTATAAAAAATCTTAGTATTACCGCCAATATTAAACCAATTTTTTTTTTTTAAATTATAATTAAATTTTATATTTTCATTAAATTCTAACAATAGATCTTCTTGGTTTATGCTCATTATAAATATCTTGGAATTTCTCTCATCCATG
>Ga0206123_10004594_pt1 | contig 10744 bp, 11 predicted proteins | sample Helgoland_Spring_2_FD_160086 | JGI IMG/M metagenome (GOLD analysis project Ga0206123, IMG submission 160086) | Pelagic subsurface seawater microbial communities from Kabeltonne, Helgoland, North Sea - Helgoland_Spring_Bloom_20160316_1 | ecosystem: Environmental > Aquatic > Marine > Epipelagic ... | reverse complement strand
CCATATTAGGTTTTTTCATTGCATGGTTTACACTTACAGGTTCTGCACAGGACATTGTCGGTATAGCGATAGTCGTATCTATAATTATATGGTTAGTGACTATCAGATTGAGAGATTAAGTATGGACTGTTGTAGTAACGGTTGTTGCGTAGGTAACTAATGTTAAATAAAATAAAAGATAATCTGGGTTTAATAGCTACAGCTATAGCTCTTATGGGTTCTATTGGTGCAGGTTTATCTACTGCTACTGAAATCGTTGACACACTTAAAGGCATAGATAACAGAATGAATCAAGTTGAAGTAGATTTTGAAATGCTAAAAGAAAGCACATTCGTACAAGGCGATATAGCTGTTCTGTTTGAAAAAGTTCAGAAACTAGAAATAGCTAATGATACTAACCAATATGTTCAAATCGAAAAATGGGAATGGGACGATATTAAAACACAAGTTACTCGTCTTGAAGCACAACTTATGGACCAAGACCAAGACTTAAATGTAGTTAGAGAAATACAAACTAGACTTGCGTGGATAGAAGCGAACTGTTGTAGATGATGCCTAACGGATTAAGCACTACTCAAAAAATAAGAATGATATTTGCAAGAATGATTGCAGTATTTGTTGCTAATGGTTTAGCTATTATTGGAGCGGGTAGCATAATCGGTATTGACACCCTAAGTTCTGTGCTATTAGCAGGGGCTTTGGGTGTCGCCAAAGTAACTGAATCACTAGCTAGAGGTTTCTTAGATGATGGTAAACTAACACTAGAAGAAATAAATGAAGCCTTTAAAGGAAAAAAATTATGACACACCCTAACAATGGTAACGGATTTACACAAAAAGAAATGTTAGTAATGATTCTTGAAGGTCAAGAAAAAATAAACGAACGAATAGATGGTCTTCACGAAAAAACAAATACAAAAATTTCAAGAGCAGAACTGAGTGGTTGGTTGGTAGCCGTCTCAGCTATACTGGTCATTGGTCAATCAATGATGTGAACTGCCCTGTCTGTCAAATTCCTCTATTAGAGATACACGCTGGACTATACTGTTATAATAACAAGTGTATTGTTTATAAACAAAAAGCAATAGCTTGTTGCGAAGGGGGAGAAATTGCCGGAGAAAGCTGCCGATAAAAAAATAAAAAGAAATCTAGAACACGCTGCAGCAATGATTATGATGTGGATTCCTAAAGAAAAAAGAAATCAATATTTAAACTATTTTTATTCTCTATTTACTGATGAATAAAATATATATTGGTATTCCTGTAATACACGATCAAGAATTTTTTCATACTATAGAACACTGTTTACATCAAGCTGACAATCCTAGTGAAATACACTTTGGTGTTTATGGATTGTGTGAAAATGAGTTTTGGGAAAAAGGTTTACATAACTTTTCTTTATCACACAATATGTCTCTCTTTACTGAAAACCTTAGTTGGGAAAACTTAGGAATCGGTAAAGGAAGAATAAAAGCTGGTTCTATGTATCAAGGAGAAGAGTATGTTATGTCTATTGATTCTCATACCTTATTTGGTAAACATTGGGATACTCTACTTAAAAAAGAAATAGACAAATTTAGTAATAATGTTATATTTACTGGTCTTGCAGGTCACTTTCACTCAGATGGAAAAAATAGATCTTTTGATACAAATCAATCAAAATTAGGATATCCTAGTTTTACAGGACAAAAGTATAAATACGGAACTGAAGAATACTTCACAATGTACCCTGAATATATAGACATACACAATTATGACGAAAATGGAGTAATGAAGTGCTTACTTTGGAATGGTAATTTTTCTTTTAGTAAAAGTAATTTTTTTAATGATTTATCAGATTTACCAATGCATACAGAACATTGGATACAAACAGCAGAATTACTTCATAAGGACTACACATTACTAACTCCTTTGTTTGATCAACCAACTATTGCTCACCTTTATGAAGATAGAACTATACTTCATACACATAATGGAAAAAGTAGATGGACATACAATAATTATTTACAGCCATATGAGTTAATTAAACATCAAGAGTTAGACTATGTAAATATTTGGAAAGATTATATATTAAAACATACAGATAAAGTAAAACTATTAGAGAAATATACAGGAGTAAAAATTGCCTAGATACGATTATAAATGCCTAAACGATAAATGCGAACAAATGTTCGAGATAAGTCATAAAATAACTGAAGATCCAATCATTAAGTGTATACGTTGCGAAAGTCCTACAAAAAGACAAGTTTCTAAAAATGTTATGTTTGAAACTCCTGTAGATGTAGAATGGGAGGGAGATCCTAAAGATTTAAGTGAAAAATCTTTCACCCAGTACAATGAAGCTAAGAAAATAAAGTATAAATGGTAACGCGTTACTAACTCATATAGATAAGAGGAGATAAGATAAGACAAGATGAGATTAGATAAGATTAGATTATATAATAAAGAAGAAGCATTTAGAAAGGGTGTCATATGGTAAAATTCATTAGTCGGTCTTCCACTCCGACTTCCTCCCATCAATGGCTGTCTTAGGATAGCCATATGTCAGATAACTCTTTATATATTCCTAAACTTCCTTCTTTACATAATGCACAGCAACAAGTTTTTGATTCTGATGCACGTTGGAAAATTTTATGTGCAGGTAGACGATTTGGTAAAACAAGACTAGGTGTACAGATGTGTATGGAAACAGCACTTAGAGGTGGTAGAGCTTGGTGGATTGCTCCTACTTTTGCTATTGCTAGAGTGGGTTGGAGGGATATACAAGCTACAGCACAATCTTTTCCTAAAGAAATAGAACCTGAAATATCGATTGCTAATATGGAATTTACATTAGCAAATGGTGGTCAAATTGCTGTTAGGTCAGCTGACAATCCTCAAAGGCTTAGAGGTGAAGGTTTAGATTTTATTGTTATGGATGAGGCTGCTTTTGTTAAGCCTGAAGTTTGGGCTGAGGTATTGAGACCTACTCTTACTGAAAGAAAAGGATCGGCTTTATTTATTAGTACACCTATGGGTATGAATAATTGGTTTTATAACTTATGGGAAACAGCTGAAACTGCACCTAATTGGGAAAGATTTAGATTTTCAACTTACGACAATCCAAGGATAGATCCTGATGAAGTTGATCAAGCAAAAACAGAAGTTGGTTCTATTGTTTTTGCACAGGAATATATGGCAGAATTTGTAGAAGCTGGTCAAGGTATGATTAAACCTGAATGGATGCAATATTGGTCGTATGACGAAAGCGGCAACTATTTATTAAATGGACAGACTTATGACAAAAATGAATGTACAGTATTTTTAGCTACAGATATAGCTACTTCTGTTGAAGAAGATGCGGACTATACTGCTATAATAGCTATTGCTTTAACCAAAGACAATAAGATGATTGTTGTTGATTGTTTACGTGAAAAATATGAAGGACCAGATATATTGACTGCAATTAATAAAATGATTGATAAACATCAAGCTGGATGGGTCACTATGGAAAGACAAGGATTTCAACTTTCTTTAATTCAAATGGCTAAACGTCAAGGAATGCGTGTAAAAGATGTTAAACCAGATAAAGATAAAGTAGCACGAGCGTTGACTTTATCTGCTAGGATGGAAGCTGGAGATGTCTATTTTAAGACAGACGCTCCTTGGCTCGATGCTATGGAAAGAGAGTTATTCACCTTTCCTGTTGGAGCTCACGATGATATGGTAGATGCACTCGGATATGGTATCCTGAACTTGAACGAGCGTAGACAATGGACAGCTTACTAGTTTAGGAGATCAATGGCTAACGAATTAAATGCGTTTCAAAAATTTACGAAACGATTAACTCCATCAGGAAGAGACGAGTTAAAAAGATTAAATTTTAATCAATCACTAGCTTCAGCGCTAGATCAATCTGTGTATGGATACAATACACAATCAGGATATTTTCCTTCAGATAAATTAGAAGATATTGGTAATGGTTCTGGAAACTCTGCAGTAGCCGCTTGTTTAAGTGTATTAGCTACAGCTTTTGCTGAACCTAGATTACAAGTATTTAAAGAAGATGAAGTAGGTCAAGATGTTCAATTATCAAAACATCCTATATCTAAATTATTTAAAAGACCTAATCCTTTTATGTCTGGTGCAATTCTTTCACATTACCTAGTTTCTTCTATGAGTGTTGAAGGAGATGCTTATCTTTATAAAAATAGAAATAAAAAAGGACAAGTTGTACAATTAGTTCCTTTAATGCCAAATTACATAAAAGCAAAAGGAAATACAGATAAACTTATAACACATTATGAATACACACCAAATACAGATACAGTAGATATTCCAACTGCTGATATTATTCATATCAGAACAGGCGTAGATCCTAATGATCACAGAAGAGGTTATGCTCCTATAAAAACAGTTTTAAGAGAAATACTTGGAGATGAAGCTGCAGGTCAATACTCTACTGCTTTATTACACAATATGGCAATACCGGGAGTTATTTTATCACCTTCTTCTGATGCAATGGGTGGACCGACAAGAGAAGAAGCAGAAGCAATATCTGAAATGTATAAATCGAAATTTGGTGGAGCTAATAGAGGTATGCCAATGGTTTTAACAGGTTCTATGAATATAGACGTAGTATCTTTTAGTCCTGCAGATATGAACTTAATAGAACTTAGAAGATTACCAGAAGAAAGAGTTGCAGCTGTTATGGGTGTACCTGCTGTTCTTGCTGGTTTGGGTGCTGGTTTAAATTCAGCAACTTATAGCAATACAAGAGAATTAAGAGAATATTTTACTGAACAAAAGCTTGTACCTCTTTGGAGAACAGTAGCTGATGAGTTAACTTATCAACTATTACCTGAGTTTGATGAAGACGACAATATTTATTGTAAGTATGATGTTGAAAGCGTTAGAGCTTTGTCTCAAGATCAAGACGAATTGTATAAAAGAATGAACTCTGCTGTAAGCGGGGGTTGGGCAACTATAGGTGAAGCTAGAAATATGGTAGGACTACCTGCCGATGACTCTCATAATGTTTACTTAAGACCTCTTAATATGCAACAAGTAGATGCTTCTGAAGTTCCAGCACAACAAGATGCTGAAGATACAACAGTACCTGTCGGAGGAGACGACCCACTTGATATTCCAGCATCTAGTATCGATCAAACTTTTGGTTTAGAAGAAGACATACAAGTAAAAGATGTTATGGATACAGGAGATGGTTCTCCGGAATCTACTAGACAAGCTATATCTGTCACTCCTACAAGAGGTATGGATATGTTTACAAGCAGAGATGCTGCTGAAGAAAGAGCAAAGCAAATAGGATGTGAGGGTTCTCACGAACACGTTATAGAAGACATCACTTACTATATGCCTTGTGCGTCACACGAATCTTATGAAGGTACTAAAAAATCTTATCTAGCCAAAATGGTTGATGAACTTAAAGTATCATTAGAAGAAGCAGAAGCAATGTATGAAAGAGGTGATAGTTTAAATAGTCCAGAAGAAAAAGCTCCAGCAGCTTTTATGACAAATACTTTTACAACTGCTGAAGAAGCTATAGCAAGAGCAAAAGAATTAGGATGTGATGGGTATCACGAAGTAGATAGAGGACCTGCCGGTAAGTTTTATATGCCTTGTTCTAGTGAAGAAAATTATAATAAGTTAATTGTCAAAGGAAAAGATGATACTAACTTTCCTAGTCCTGATATGAATCAAGCAGTTAGAATTTCAAATTCAAAGTATAAACAATTCTCATATGCTTATGCAAAAGACTTAAAAGAGAACTGGGGAGAAATTTGGAGAATGGCTGGCAATGGAGGTAACCCTCCAACATCATTTACAGGTAATGACGCTTTTAGAAGATGGACTGCTTATCAATCAGGAGATAGAAGTGAATCTGTTCTTAATTGGGTAAGAAGAAGAGAACGTTATATGGGAAGACATCAAAACGATAAAAGATTAAACGGTGTTATTGCTGCTATTAAATGGGGTGGAGTTCTTAATATAGGAGTTCCAGCTATGAAAGCAGTTATAAATGAACGCAAGAAGTTAGTTAGGGAAAGAAGAAAGAAAGCTTCTGACCTTGCTGATGAAATGGCAATGAAAGCTATTTCTGCAAGAATTAGAAAAATCTTAAAAGATAAAGTTACAGAGCATAATGCAGGTAATCCTAAATTTAGAACGACTACAGGAACTTTAGCTAAAGTGTTCAACAGAGGTGTTGGTGCTTATAGAACGAATCCGGGTTCAGTCAGAGGTAACGTAAGATCTGCTGACCAATGGGCTTTAGCCAGAGTTAACGGATTTTTGAGAGCATTGAGAACTGGAAGATTTAAAAGGAAGCCTTATGATACTGATTTACTTCCATCAGGTCATCCTTCAAAATCAAGTAAAAATGAGTCTAAAGCTGAGTCTGTAAGAGTGGGTCAATCTGTATCTTGGAGTATAGATAAAAGTCCACAGCCACCTTCAACAGTTCACGGTATTGTAACATCTGTTAATAACGGAGATAAAGAAGCTACAATGCAAGTCTGGGCAATATTAGAAGACGGTTCACACAAAAAAACAGACAGAAGGGTAACTCAACCCATATCTAGTCTAAGAATCATATCTGACATAACTTAGTAAATCCCTTTAAAAAGGTCGTTGAGAATTGACCTCTGCTGATAGAATTAAATATGAAATTGGCAATTTGGTATATTTAGGAGTTTAAGTGTCAGAAAATTTTGATATTAAGTCAATAGACTTAGAAATTAAAGATGATGGAAAAGGCGAAGTCGCTGCAGTTTTTTCAGTTTTCGATAAAGTAGATTCAGATGGCGACATAGTAAAATCAGGATCAATCCAATCAGGTTTTAAATCAGGTGATGTGCCTATGGTATGGGCTCACAAATGGGATATGCCAATTGGTAAAGGTCAAATTGTACAAGATGATGATAAAGCTACATTTAAAGGTCAGTTCTTTATGGACACAGAATCTGGAAAAGAAGCTTACAATCTAGTAAAAGCAATGGGTGATTTACAACAATGGTCTTTTGGTTTTAAAGTAGATGATTCCGAATATGGAAAAATACAAAAAGACGGTAGTGATGAAGAAGAAAGCGTTAGATACCTTAAAGGTTTAACTGTTTACGAAGTTTCACCAGTTCTGGTTGGAGCTAATCAAGAAACATACACAATGGCTATTAAATCTAATAATGAATTAGTAGAAGAAATAGCAGAAGCAAAAGCTGTAATGACTACAGGTAGTATGAATCAACCAGATCCAAAAGAAGAAGAAGCTTCTGAAGAAGAAGTTCAAGCTGAAGAAACTCCTGTAGAAGAAGTTGCAGCTGAAGAAACTCCTGTAGATGATTTAGATACAGAATTTGAAGAAGTTGAAGAAGAAAAGGAAGAATCAAAAGTTTCAGAAGAAGTCACTAAGACTTTTTCAGAAGAGGTTAAAGATGTGCTTGCTGCATTGGATGACCTAATAACTAGAGCGAAAGCAATTTCGCATCTCCGTCAAAAAGACGGTAGAAAGTTAGGCGTAAAAGCTACTGAAACACTTCGTACGGTTCAGGACGAACTTAGCGATGCTTGGGCTGAATTAGATTCATTTGTCGATGAGTTCGGTAATGAAGCTGTTTTAGAGTCAGAAGTAGAAGAGCAACCAACTGATGATAGTGAAACCGATGAGAATAACGGTGTAGTCGAAGAAACTATCAATGATGAAGTCGAAGAAGAAATTCTAGATGAAAATAGTTCCGAGGAAGAAGAAACTGAAGAGACTCCTGTCTCAGAAGTATCCGAAGAATCAGAGGATAACAGCGAATCAACTGACGAAGATTTTGACGCTGAATGGGTCGAAGGTCAAAGGCTTATAGCCGAGACCGTAGACATTTAAGTATAAGTAATAAGTTATCATAGGAGATAATAGTGAGTAAAGTAAACAATCTTAAAGAACAGATTGTAAAATCGCGTGAAGAGCTAAAAAGCATCTTCGAGGGCGCAGACGAAAACGGCAAATATACTGTTGATCAAAAAGAAAGCATTGCGAAAGCAAATGCTGACTTATCAACAATGGTCGAAGATCTAAAACTCGAAGAAACTAAAGTTCGTAACGAGAAAGCTCTCGAAATAGATAGTGAACCTGTAAACGAAATGCCTGTTCCACCAGTAGAAGCTCCAAAAGCTTTTAAAACAATTGGTGAGCAACTAACTGATTCAGATGCATACAATGCATACACGAATCAAGGAGTAAAAGGCGTTGACTCTAAAGGTAAATTTTCACCATACGAGTACAAAGCAACTTTAAACACAACTGGTTATCCGCCAGAAGCTCTCAGAACTCCGGGCATTTTAGAAACTGCTCTTAGAGATCCAGATAGTGTTATTGGATTATTCGATCAAATCGAAACAAACCAAAATGCATATGTCTATCTCGAAGAAACAACTTTCACAAATACTGCCGGTGCAGTTGCTGAATCTACTGACATTAGTACATCTAATGAAGGTGCATTAGCATTTACTGAGAGAACAGAATCCATCAGAAAAATGGCAACATTCTTGCCAGTTACTGATGAATTACTTGCGGATGTAGCAGGTGTTCAAGGTTATGTGAACTCCCGTCTCTCAACAATGATGAAGCTTAATATGGACAATCAGATCATTAATGGTGATGGTTCTGCTCCAAACCTAACAGGTATATTAAATAAATCCGGAATCAATACATTTGATTACGCTTTACCATATGCTGGTGAATTAGGAAGACTTGGACAGATTTACCAAGCCATTACAGAAATTAGAAAAGATGCCTTCACAGAAGCAGACGCTATTGTGATGCATCCTTCAGACTGGTACCAAATCGTAACATCCGTATCTGACGTAACAACATCCGGTTCTAAGAACCCATTGTTTGTCGTTGCAGGTGGATTTGGCGCTGACGCTGCTCCAAAAATTTGGGGTCTAAACGTTGTACCATCAACAGTTATCGCAGAAGGTACCGCATTAGTCGGTAAATTCGGTGGTGGCGAAGCTGCACACGTTGTTATGAGACAAGGTGTTGATCTAGCAGTATCCGATAGCCATAGTGACTTCTTTGCGAAGAATCAATTGGCAATCAGGCTTACAATGAGACTAGGTTTCCCTATTTATAGAGCTGAAAGTTTCTGTTCTATAACAAACTTCTAAAGTTTGTAAATAGTTTATAGTAAAAGCGGTAGATTTATCTGCCGCTTTACTATTTGAGAATTGAGTAGATGAGGTAGTATATAATTATGTTCATAGTAGTAGAAAAAAATATTTGGAAGCTAGAAGATGGTAAAATCTGGGAAGGCAATCTTGCCGATGCACCATCAGGTAACGCTGCACTTATAGCCAAAGCTGGAAGAGAATATCCTGAAGCTTGGTTAAAAGAGCAAGGTTGGGGTAAAAAAGAAAAAGCTCCTGCTAAAAAGAAAGCTGCACCTAAAAAAGCTGCCGAATCAAAAGAAATAGAAAATAAGGCTGTTAAGCCAAAAGATACAGAAGACAAGTAAGGAGTCCTGATGGCTCTTTGTAGTGTGTCTGATGTAGAATCAGTAATTCAAATTGATTATTCATCAACATTAGAAGCAGACATTACAAATGTCTATATTCCCTATGTTGATTCAGCTATCAAAAGATTTTTAGGTTTTGATCCAGAATACAATGCATCAATTACTGAAAATTTTGATGGTAAAGAAAGAACTCATTTATTTTTAAAAGTAGTTCCTGTTGTTTCAATTACTTCAGTAGTTGAAGACGGTTTTACATTAGAGTTGGGAAACGATAAAGATTATGTCGCTTACTTAGAAGAAGGTTATTTAGTAAAGACTGCTAAAACTAGATGGTCTGATGCTCGTATGCAAAATGTTACAGTAGTTTATTCAGGAGGTTTTCAAACTATTCCTGAAGTTATGAGATTTACTTCTGCTAGGTGTGTAGCTCGATTATTAAACAATAACTTAATGCTATCTTCATTGCAGAAAAAAACAGAAATAGAATCACACAAATCAGATAGCGGTAATGATGGTAATTTTTACAATGTTCAAAGTGAAAGTGTCGGAGACTTGAGTTTGTCTTACGGAGATCCTTTATCAACTTCTTTAGGACCAGTATTAAGTGCTTTTGACATAACAGCTCTTATGCCTTATAAAAGGATATTTTTCGAGTAATATAAAAGTGGAGGAATAATGCCTAATAGAATAGCACCAACAGTAGAAGAAGCTAGAGAATTATTTTTAAAAGATCCTCATAAGAAGTTATCTTTATGGGCTCAGGAATGGGGAGTTTCGGATGAAAGAGTCAGACAACTAAGAGAACAGGCAGGAATAGCACCTAGGTCGGCTTACAATTCAGAAATAGCACAAATAGTTTTAGACCGAATTGCTGAGGGAAAAGGTTCTTTAACTACTTCTAAAACGTATAAAGAACTTCCTATTGGATATGAAAGATTCAAGGCTTGGATGAAAGACAATCCAGAGCTTGTAGAGAGAGTAAACAAAGCAAAAGAAGAAGCTTCTAAATTATCTTGGAATCCTACTTGGAAGAAATGTTTAGAATGCGAAGAGGAAAAAGATGTTAATGATTTTGAAAAATCTCAAAAATATAAAAGCGGATATACACTATATTGTAAAGATTGCTTAGTAGGTCTTAGAGACCAAACTCATCAATATAAAGAAACTCTTAAGTCAGATGAAAATAGTAAAGTTTGTTTAGTTTGTCAAAAAGAAAAACCGTTAAACAAATTTAATAAATCT
>Ga0206123_10004584_pt1 | contig 10771 bp, 3 predicted proteins | sample Helgoland_Spring_2_FD_160086 | JGI IMG/M metagenome (GOLD analysis project Ga0206123, IMG submission 160086) | Pelagic subsurface seawater microbial communities from Kabeltonne, Helgoland, North Sea - Helgoland_Spring_Bloom_20160316_1 | ecosystem: Environmental > Aquatic > Marine > Epipelagic ... | reverse complement strand
CGCAAAATTTGAGTTTAACCCACGCAAAGATTCAACGGAAACATTATCGTCCGCATCAAGCCCATCCACTGCTTCAGCCTTAAGATCCCAGTCATAACCAGATTGAATAGAGGCGAAAGCAGCAGCTAAATTTGCTATGGCTCTCAAAACATAAATATCAGCCTGGTCAACTCTTGTGACCTCATCCGACCCAGTAAGTCCTTGCTCCAAAATAATGGTTCCATTTGTGTTTATTTGCGAAAAAGCAGAGTCCGCTCTTTCCAGCGCAGGTATAAAAGAATTTTGAAAATATTCGGCTAACTCACGGGATTGTAGGTTCATCTCCAAATCTGCGTCGTAGGAATCAATAGCGGAAAAATCACTGAGTAAAAATCCACGCACCGATTCTTCCACACCAATACTAATTGCAAATTCCTGTAGGCTATTCGCTCCCGTACTCTCAAAAATTCCTAAAAGTTCATAGATCCCCCGCATTAGTATATCCCCAGAATCGCTTGATGTGCTGACCCGCGACTTCTCTACCGCGAGATTTTGAAATCCTTTAGGAAGCATCGATTCGGCATCAATATATCCAAATGGCGATATGGAAGACTTTAAGCCTTCCAGGTCCGATAAAATTTGAGAATTATTAAGGTCAAAATAATTATCCTCTAGATCAAGGTAATTGAGATTGGAAAAATTATTGTCCAAAAGAAAATCAACCGTGGTTAATTTATTCCCCCCGAGTCCAAGGGTGTAAAGGATTGGCATATCGGTAATACCAGCAAGCCGGGTTGGCGAGGAGCCACTAATCTCCAAGATTCTCAAGTTTTCACTCAATCCCCAAACCGGGGACAAATCGAGGTCCCCGACATAATCCAAATACAAATTCTGCAGGCTGGTAAACTTGGACAAATCACTCAGGGATTGAGGCTTGCCATCATCCACTAAACTTAGGGTTCTAATTCCCTGAATTTGAGCCTCGGTAATGTTCTGATCCGCAGATACTCCCAGTTCGAAACGGGCTGACTTTTCAATCACAGGATCCACAAAGGTAACGGATTGAGCGAGAACAGATAGGACTCCACCCAAATAAGGGATAAGGATAACAAGAAGGGATATTTTTTTCATACTTGAAAGGGGTAATTCAATAACTGATCGACCCGCATTATTGGAATTCGATCAGCAAGGACAAGGGAAAAACCTCGTCTATATCAGGGATAAGAAAAACGCGGAGGTTTTTTTGTCTACTGGCTAAATTCCCGCCATGCTTGGTTCTTATTACTGTAGTACAAAAGCTTGCTGCCGGAGGGATAAAAATAGAGCCATTCCTGCATCTCGTTGGAATAGACCCAGGGGTAGTGGTCGAACCACATCCAATCCTTGGGGTTTACCTTGGAATAATAATATTCCTCGGCTGCGGCCCGGGTGGTGAAGAACCGGCTGGTATCGGAAAGTGGAAAGGAACTATCATCCGCCGTTGTAATAACTCCATTTTCAACAGCAGTAACCTGGTAATATTGAAAAGCAGTAGCCTCAGTGACCTTGATCATGCCATTTTCATCGATGATGTAAGGGTGATTAACTTCTAAATTTGTGCCTAATTCATCCGTTAGACCAATGCTGGCTTTTTGCATGCCATTTTCATATTGAAGGGTCGCACCAATCCAGCCATCCTCGTAGTCTTCCCAAACTCCCCATAGGGTCACACCGTCTAGTGTATCATTCCACTTATACTCATCCCCCACCTGCACAACCACTGCCTGGCCATTCGGGTCGGATACCACAGTCACAGGATCGGGCTCTGTCGATGTCTGGTTCCGGCGCAAAACGCGAACATTTTTTACATAGGTTTCATAAGGCAGTCCATCATCATTGAAGGCGGCAAACCCAATGGTGTCAGGAGAAAAGCCAGCAGAAGAAAATTCCTCGATAAGCTCTCCATTCAAATACATCGAATTGGTCGAGTCCGTATGGATGAGGGACATCTTATAATAGGTGTCAAACTGAGCAGACCTGGTTAATTGCTCGTCTACACCTGTATCAGGATCAGTCCAAGCAAACTCGGTGCGCAATCCGCTATTCAGTCTGTACTCGAGCTCGGGTCCAAATCCATTTTTGGATCCATCACTTGCCCAGTCAAAAAATATAAAATTTAAGCCCGTATCATCCGATGGATTGGCAGGAATCATGAATTCCGCCTGCATACCATAGATGTCATCCTGATTGATTAAAGCAACTGAATGCTTGCTGGGGAGGTCCGTGGTGTATGTTAAATCATCTGGTATTACCGAACTGGCTGGATAAACTTCATTTCCGGTGCCAGACAATTTCAATGCACCATTGGACACGACCGGCAACTCTCCTCCCGCACCCCACCAAACATCCCATTTGCTGGAATCAAGCGAGCCGCTGCTAAAGTCATCATAGTCCTCCCAGTCATGTCGTTCAAAAGTGAAACTCCATGTCCCCTGTGTATCGATCACTCCATTTTCATAATCGACCAAGGAACCGGTACCCGTGGCTTCGTTAAATTCATAAGTATCTCCCTCATCCAGAATGATTTTAAAAATATCATCGGAAACTTGGTCCAGGGTGTAGCTTTTATCTGTATCCACAAAAGTTCCTTCTTCGGGATCGATAAAGGTGGAAGTAAAGGTACCATTTTCGAAGGACAAAGTCTCGCTGACTCCATCCGTGCTGGAAAGGATTAAAACCGACCCATCAACTGTGGTGGCGTTAGCTCGACGAAGGACACGCACATTATCGGCTTCTACTGCAAATCCCTGTTGATTTTCGTTATAGGCACTTAAACTAATCAAGTTCGGTTGAAAATTAAAAAAACTGATTTGCCCAACTTGCTCTTCATTTAAAAAGATAGAGCACATGTCGCCTCTCCTGATAATAGAAACGCTGTACATTTGCCCAAGATTCGCTGAAATCGGCTCTTCGGTAAAAGTTTCCCCCTCAGACTCCATAACTATTTTGGTATTTCCATTTTCCTGAGACAAACCAATTCCGATTCCCCTAGAGGTTAATTCCTGTCCACTTGAATCGACCTCATGAAAGGATAAATCGAAAAAAGTTCCATTTGTTGTTCCAGCAGGCATCAAAATTGAAGCCTCAACCCCAACAATATCTGTGTCCCTAATAACATAAAAAACTTCCGGATCCCCCCATTGCTTATAATCTACTACTAATTCATTCCACTCAGATTCGTTCTGGGAGACGGCGTCAAGGTCTTGTCCATTAGATGAAAGAATCAAACTGCCATCTTGATGATATGGTTCTATTCCACCATTAAATGTAATGATTCCCCATTTAGTTGAATCGAGGCTTGTCCCACTAAAATCATCATAGTCTTCCCAGTCACTGATCACGCGAACATTGTCAATGTACCCGTCCCAAGGTAAATCTTCGTCATGATATCCACCAAAGACAAAGAATAGCAATTCTCCCCTTACAGGATATTCCCCTATCAGTTCACTGTCCAAGAAGAGTTGATACGCACTCTCACTTTTCACTACCGAAACCTTATAGCTCTGGCGAAGGTTGGCTGGCTTGTCACCCAAAGTTGACTCCAGTGTTTCGGTTCCGTTTTCATAGACCGTATTTGAAAATTCCAAACTTGGCCCCGATTGCTTCCAGGAATTCAGCTCAATACCAGCATAGGCAGAACCTCCTTCAACAGATTCCATTATTCCCAGGTATATTCCCGAGTAAGTGGAATCCAAACTAATCTCTGCCTCAACCCCGCTAATAAGGTCATCCTTTAAAAACAGAAAAGATTGGTTGGTACCATTTTGGGGCATACCAACCAGTTCATCAAATGAAGGTGGGACGATGCTACCAACCCCAACCCCTGTTCCGTAAAGGTGTGCTTTGCCATTCTCTATATTGGGAGCTTGGGCACCATCCCAATAACCAATTTCCCACTTTCTTGTATCCAGGTTCGAGCCACTGAAGTCATCATAATCCTGCCAAACATAGGGGTCGGAAAATCCGGCATAAGAGATAAAGGATGAAATAATTAACCAAAGTGTAGGTTTTTTCATGATGCAGAAATTTAGTTAAACTGACGCCAAGCCTGGCCCTTATTGCTCCAATATAAGAGCTTGCCCCCCGAGGGATAAAAATAAAGCCATCCCTGCTCTTCCTGGGAATAGACCCATGGGTAGTGATCAAACCACTGCCAGCTTCTAGGAGTAGGATAGCCCGCTTTGGAATAATAAAAGTCCAGTGCGGCGGAACGGGATGTAAATAACCACTGATCGATAGGTCGTTCAGAACTGGGTACTACATCCTGAGCATCTCCAACCAGAGTTTCGATCGCTACATCATCTACATTAATTACATTATAGTACATAATTCCCTGATTATCACTTATTTGTATATGACCATCCTCATCGATCATAAAAGCATAGGGCTCGTAAGCCCCGCTCATTGACTGCCAATCATGAAGCCCTTCAACTGCCCAACTTTTACCATTCTCAAAATGCATGGTCATCTGCTTAAAACTATCCTCAAATCTAACCACCGACCATAAAGTAACTCCGTCCAGGCCAGCATACCATTTGATTATACCGGAATCGCTCACAACCACTGGCTTACCGCTTGGTGAATAGACTAAGACTGTTGGGCCATATCCCAATTCTTCGGAGAGTTTTAAATGAAAGTCGGCAAGGTCGGTATCGGCTTCAATTTCCAGTGAATCACTCTCCTCGTAGGGATATGCAAAGTCACGTAATCCCTGCCAATAACCGGTGTAACGAAAATGATCCCAGATCTGCCACTGATCCCAAGGCCCTAAGTTCAATAGGTAGTCAGGCAATACATCACGGTTTACTTCCACATAGGTATCCGCATCAAAACTATACTGGGCATACCAGTCCCATATATTCCAGTTCTCCCCGTGCTCACTCTCCCAAGTTGGTTGTCCATAGACCACCTCCGAGTCATATAAAAATTCACGGATGTCCGCATTGAGTTCGCCACTCTTTTCCTCATCCGGAAACAATCCACCCGCCGTCGGATCCGTCAGCATATCACCCTTTAATTTGTCTCCAATCGCATCGGGTAAAAGATCCCGGAAGTCCACTTTACCACTGTACAGGGCACTGAGATCCACCCGTAACCCCTCTCCGGCAACTTCTCCGTCTTCAAGCAGTTCATACACCCCGCTTAGGGCACTTTCCAACTCCTCTAAATCTTCCAAAAATTCCGCTTCGTCCAATAAGTCACCCTCTTCCAGGTAAAACAAATACTTCGGCTCTGCCTGCCCATACCCCGCATAACGACCACTTGTGCGCAAACCTTCACGGGCTTGCTTGTACAAACTGATCGCACTGCTCAGATAAGTCTTTGACTTGGCCAACTGGTTGGCATCCCTTACCCCAAGCAGGTTGGGATACCTGGCCAGAATCGCTTCCACTGTCGGATCGCTCTCCCCCATCTCACGACCCTCCAAGTATCGTAGCTCAAACCCCCAGTCATATCCGCTCTGTAAGGACAGCAGACTCGACAGCAGGTTCACCATCGTTCGCAATACCAATACATCCGTTCCATCCGCATAGATCGGATCATCCGCTCCGGTCATCTCCGGTTCCATTGTCAGGTCTGCGCTCGCAGACACCTGCGATAAGTACCCTTCCACCACATCCAACTTTGGCAGCAGACCATTGGCAAAATGCTCGGCGATCCCTCCGGTGGAAAAGTCACGGTTTAAAGTAAAATCATATTCCTGGATCATCGTAAGATCCGAAAAGGCGAAGGACTGGATCGATTCATCCACTCCAATCTCCTGGGCCAACTCCTTCAGGCTTCCGGAACCACCCGCTTCCACGATATCCATCAATCCATGCAATCCACTTAGGAATTTACTGCGGTCGGATTCCGGAGATGCCCAGAGGGCAGTAATTATGAGATTATATAAAGCTAATTTAGTTTTCATAATTTGTATGAGGTCTCTTTTAATTAGATCATCTAGTTACTGATGAAACTCCCGCCAGGCTTGGCCCTGATTACTCCAATATAACAGCTTGCCGCCGGAAGGATAAAAATAAAGCCATCCCTGCTCCTCTTCAGAGTAGACCCATGGATAATAATCGAACCACATCCAATCCTTCGGGTTTGCTTTGGAATAATAATATTCTTCGGCTGCGGAGCGGGTGGTAAAGAACTTACTGGTATCAGATAGTGGAAAGGAACTATCATCCGCCGTTGTAATAACTCCATTTTCAACAGCAGTAACCTGGTAATATTGAAAAGCAGTATCCTCGGTGACCTTGATCATGCCATTTTCATCGATGATGTAAGGGTGATTGACCTCCAGGTTGGAACCCAACTCATCCGTTAGCCCAATACTTGCTTTCTGCACTCCATTTTCGTACGCAACGGTGGCTCCAATCCACCCATCTTCAGAATCTTCCCACACTCCCCACAAGGTCACCCCATCCAAAGTGCTGTTCCACTGGTACTCATCCCCCACCTGCACAACCACTGCCTGGCCATTCGGGTCGGATACCACATTCACAGGGTCGGGCTCTTCCGAGGTCTGACTCCTACGAAGTACGCGAACATTTTTCACATAGGTTTCAAAAGGCAGTCCATCGTCATTGAAGGCAAAAAAACCGTAGGCGTTGGGAGAAAACTCAGGGTATTCAAATTCTGCAACTTTCTCTCCGTCTATAAAAATAAGGCTTTTCAAGCCATCTTGTATTAAGGAAGCTTTGTAATAGACACCGAATTCTGCTGGCAGACTTACTTCTACAACTTCATCAGTTGATGGATCAAGGTATTGGTAATCTAAGGATGGTTTTTGCCCCGACCAGTATTCAATCTCAGGCCCAAATTGTTTAAAAGAACCGTCAGCAGTTTGGCTTGTCGTATCCCAACATAAAAAATTAAGCCCGGTTGAATATTGAGAGCCGCTAGGGAGCATGATTTCTGCTTCCAATCCATAAACTGAAGAATCAGTTATGATTGTGAATGGATGTGTTGCCATGCTTTCCGGAATATCTAGAAGGCTTAATTGATAGGGCATCGAATCACTGGCTGGATCATTAGGGTCTCCGCTTCCACCGAGCTGGAGAGCCCCATTCACTACAGTTGGTGCACGCCCTCCTTTAAACCAAGCAACCTCCCATTTGCTGGAATCCAGCGAGCCACTGCTAAAGTCATCGTAGTCTTTCCAATTTCTGACGATGCGGACATTTTCTGCATATGCAGAAAACGGCTCGCCTGCGTTATTCCAGGCTCGAATTACAATGGCGTCTCTGGAAAAATTAGCGGAAGAAAATTCGGCTACTTTTTCTCCATCCACAAACATGAAAACTTTCCCGTCTTCAAAAATAAAAGCAAAGGTGTGAGTGCTACCCGGGGTTGTGGACAAATCATTACTTATAAACTCTCCTGTATTAGGGTCCACATATTCGATGTCTATATGATTCCTCCATAGATCCCGCCCAAAAAAAGACTTGTCAGACTGATCCTCCGAAAATGCTTTTGCCCAATCACTCGCATAGAGACCGATTGCGGTTGAAGAAGGCGCATCGACAGGCAGTTGAACCTCCACTTCTATGCCCAAAATATCATCCTTTAAAAGTTCTAGCATGGAATGACTTTCCGTGCCATTTGAAGAAGAAAAACCTTCTTCCAGTAACGGTTTAATGTCCGGGTCTAATTCCAGCATTCCATTGGTAGGCAATACCTCTTTAAACCCGGATATTGTATTTCCTGACAGGGTTAACCTTTCATTTTCAATAACAGGTAGGTTTCCTCCATCCCAATGCCCCATACTCCACCGGTCTGTATCAATATTAGAGCCGCTAAAATCTTCGTAGTCTTCCCAGTCACTGATCACGCGAACATTGTCAATGTACCCATCCCAAGGTAAATCTTCGTCATGATATCCACCAAAGACAAAGAATAGCAATTCTCCCCTTACAGGATATTCCCCTATCAGTTCACTGTCCAAGAAGAGTTGATACGCACTCTCACCTTTCACTACTGAAACCTTATAGCTCTGCTCAAGGCTGGCTGGCTTGTCACCCAAAGTTGACTCCAGTGTTTCGGTTCCGTTTTCATAGACCGTATTTGAAAATTCCAAACTTGGTCCCGATTGCTTCCAAGAATTTAGTTCGATACCAGCATAGGCAGAACCTCCTTCAACAGCTTCCATAATTCCCAGGTATATTCCTGAGAAAGTGGAATCCAAACTAATCTCTGCCTCAACCCCGCTAATAAGGTCATCCTTTAAAATCAGCAAAGATTGGTTGGTACCAAATGGGGGCATACCAACCAGTTCATCAGATGAAGGTGGGTCGATGCTACCAACCCCAACCCCTGTTCCATAAAGGTGTGCTTTACCATTCTCTATATTGGGAGCTTGGGCACCATCCGAATAACCAATTTCCCACTTTCTTGTATCCAGGCTCGAGCCACTGAAATCATCATAATCCTGCCAAACATAGGGGTCGGAAAATCCGGCATGAAAGATAAAGGATGAAATAATTAACCAGAGTATAGGTTTTTTCATGATGCAGAAATTTAGTTAAACTGACGCCAAGCCTGGCCCTTATTGCTCCAGTACATCAGGGTGCCGCCCGAGGGATAAAAGTATAGCCAGTCCCCTTCTTCTTCCGCGTAGACCCATGGATAATGATCAAACCACATCCAATCCTTCGGATTTACCTTGGAATAATAATATTCTTCGGCTGCGGAGCGGGTGGTGAAGAACCATTGATCAACTTGATTGATTCCATTATTAGCAACCGAATCCACGCCCTCATCGTTTTGAATGGTTCCAATCACGCCATCTTCTACGCTTACTGGATTGTAATATTGATAATTCCCGTCGTCCTCCAAACTCTTGATATATCCATTTTCATCAACTTCGAACAAAACATCGTAAGGCTGCGGCTGAGCAATTGCATCATAGAAGCCTTCGCTTCCAAAATTACGTCCATTTTCAAAACGCATGGTTGTGGCTGTCCAACCATCACTGGATTGCTCCACTCCCCAGAGTGTCACCCCACCCAAGGAACTATTCCAATTATATTTCTCCCCCACCTGCACCACCACTGCCTGGCCATTGGGATCAGAAACTACGGTTACTGGGGTAGTATCAACTATGACAACATCTACCGCAGTTACCGCTCGGGCGGTTGTGATGAGAAGGGGTTGTAAGGTATTGGTTCCAGTTTGGTGTTCGAAGCCTGTAGGGTTTTCCGATTCCAAGACTTTATGAAATGCAACATATAAGATGTATTTTTTACCGCTTTCAAAAAGGCTACTTGGAAATTCATAACTTGTGGCTGTAACTGGCAAACTGGTGCTTACCATAACTTCAATTTCATTATCACCCACCAACTCTTCTACCGAAACGGTTATAAAATCATCTGAACTTGCTAATGAAAAAGTATCCCAAGTTAAAGTTACAGAGTTGCCAACCCTAGCCTCTTGATATTCGTACCCATCACTATCTGTCTTCCAGCCCAAACTTTCAGCAAAGGAGGTATTGGGGGTACTTGGCAATGATGATTCGGCGGGGAGATTGTGAGCGTAAGAATAAGTAATACCATCAACCGTGATATTAAAGTTAAAAGTCTTCCCATTAATATACGGGTTCCAATCAGATTCGCTTGAACTTTCAACATCAAATAATTCATCATCAAAAGAACTATATCCGTAATTGGTTCGAAAAGCAGAAGGAGCCTGAAAACTCGCTAAGTCGTAAGTCACACTATCTACAGTCATGGTAGCAGCAGAGACCGTTGGCTGGCCGATTAATTGTAAATCAAAATTTATTTCACTGGCCCCATCTATTTCAACTGGCCCATTTTGGCCTTGCAAACAAACCTTATCCCGAAAAGCACTCAAAGCCAATGGGGCAACCTTGATCGACGGAGAACCGGAGCTTCGGCGAAGGACACGAACATTATCAAGGTAGACGGAAAAGGGTTGATTGATTTCATTCATAGCCCGGACAATGAAATATTCACCCACATCCGAGTAGGGAAATTCCCCGACCAACTCGCCATCCATGTAAAAAGAGATTTGGGACTCTCCTCGAATGAATGAAACCCGGTAAGAGGAATCAAAAGAAATGCTTTTGTCGATTCCCTGCTCAATTCCAGTAGTCGGGTCCTTTGCATCAAATTCGAGGGTCGCTGCTAATGAATTGTCAGCCCATAAGTCCATATTAAAAGGAATGGCACTTTCTTCTTCACTATCACTTTGTGAATTAAACATTGCTTGGTAATTCGTTGCATATAAACCAAAGCCCATTTGGCTGGGCACGCCCGACGGAATCGAGAAAGTCAGCTCAATTCCTTTCAGATTTTGAGAATCCTTAAATTCCAAAATACTGTGCGGGCTCGTACTGCTTGAAGAACCGACAGAAACATTAAAAGAGGAAGCCAGCATCGCACTGGTTGCAACATTTACGCTGCTTGAAGAATTTGGTTGGCCGGTAAATTTAAGTTTACCACCATCAAGTATTGGAGACTCTCCTCCATCCCACTTGCTAATATCCCATTTGCTCGCATCCAAACTCGTCCCACTAAAGTCATCATAATCTTCCCAGTCAAATTGCTCGGGAACTGCCACGCCACTTAAAGAAAAGGGACCGGTTGTTATGTCAGTTGAAGCACCTCCATAATCAGCAAACTTGGTGTAGATTCCCGTATTCTCAGCGGTGAATTGAAAAGCATATTCAAAAGTAATGCCTGCTCCATCAATGGTATAAGAAAGGCTTGCGGAATTGGTCCCTGTTGTGGAATAAGAATAACTA
>Ga0206123_10004583_pt1 | contig 10772 bp, 15 predicted proteins | sample Helgoland_Spring_2_FD_160086 | JGI IMG/M metagenome (GOLD analysis project Ga0206123, IMG submission 160086) | Pelagic subsurface seawater microbial communities from Kabeltonne, Helgoland, North Sea - Helgoland_Spring_Bloom_20160316_1 | ecosystem: Environmental > Aquatic > Marine > Epipelagic ... | reverse complement strand
AAATATATTATTTGCTGCTGCTGACTGTACAGGGCACGGAGTTCCTGGAGCTATGGTAAGTGTTGTTTGTAACAATGCTCTAAATAGATCTGTTAGAGAATATGGTTTAACTGAACCAGGAAAAATCTTAGATAAAACAAGAGAATTAGTTATAGAGGAATTTGATAAAAGTGATGAAAATGTGAGAGACGGAATGGATATTGCCCTTTGTTCTTTAGAAGGAAATGTGCTAAAATATGCTGGAGCATATAATCCTTTATGGATAGTTAGAAATGGTGAGATTATAGAAACAAAAGCAGATAAACAACCCGTAGGGAGACTGTTAGATAAATTAAGCTCCTATACTACCCATTCTTTTAAATTACACAAAGGTGACTCAATTTATATTTTCTCTGATGGCTATGTAGATCAGTTCGGAGGCGAAAAGGGAAAGAAATTTAAAGCTAAAGCATTTAGGTTGCTCCTGCTTTCAATACAAAACAAATCAATGGCAGAACAAAAAAAAATTATCAATTCTACTTTTGAAACCTGGAGAGGTAATCTTGAGCAGATTGATGATGTTTGCATTATAGGCGTTAGAATATAATGTAAAAATTACCCTGAGCTTCTCGAACGGTTGTTATTGAAATTAAGGTTTAAAAAGTTCATTAAAAACCGTAGTTTAGTAAACCTAATTCACCTACTTTATGGCTACTAAATACATCATCCTATTTATCTATTTCGGAATACTTTTTATGATAGGTTATTTTGCCTCTAAAAAAGTAAAAGACATTAAAGATTATTATGTTGGAGGTAAAAAATTAGGTTTTTGGGCAGTAGCATTTTCATCACGAGCAACAGGAGAATCTGCATGGCTTTTATTAGGCTTAACAGGCTTAGGAGCAATGGTAGGTGCATCAGCTTTTTGGGTGGTTTTAGGTGAAGTTTTAGGCGTTTCAATCGCTTGGTTTTTTATGGCAGAACGTTTTAAAGAACTCTCTGACAAATACAATTCCATTACCATTCCAGACTACTTAGTCAGCAGATTCAATGCTTCTGGTAATACGCTAAGAATTATAGCTGCTACTGCACTATCTGTATTTGTAATTATTTATGTGAGTGCACAAATAGATGCTACTGGTTCTGCTTTCGAATCCTTTTTAGGCTGGAACTATTTTACTGGAGCTATTTTAGGTTTCTTTATCGTGCTTACCTACATTTTTACAGGTGGTTTTGTAGCTGTTGTTTGGTCAGATTTATTTCAAGGGATTGTAATGTTATTAGGCTTGGTTTTATTACCAATAGTAGCATTTTACGCTATTGAGCCAACCATAACAGTATCTCAAGATTTAGTAGCGTTAGATGCTGATTTTTTAAACATTTGGGGAGAAGGTGGCTTTAATACACTCAACTTTTTCACCATTTTAGGTTATTGTGCAATTGGATTAGGCTTTATGGGATCACCTCAACTTTTTATCCGCTTTATGTCTATTAAAGACACTAGCGAGATTAAAAAAGGAAGGTGGGTTGCAATTGTATTTACCATTATTACAGATTCATGTGCAGTGCTTATTGGTATTTATGGAAGACATCTGTTAACCGAAATTGGTCAAACACCAGAAAGTATTTTAGGCAATGGAGCTCAAAATGTATTACCACTATTAGTAGAAAAAGTAATGCCATTATCTCTTGTAGGGATTTACATTGCTGCAGTCCTTTCAGCAATTATGTCAACGATTGACTCTTTATTAATTGTAGCTTCAAGTGCTATTTCAAGAGACTTTTACCAACAAATTTTTAAGCCCAACAAAACAGAAAAACAAATGGCTACCATTTCTAGAGTTATCACATTAGCTTTAGCATTACTGGCTTTAGGGCTAGCTTTAATTATTGCCGTAAGCTCTCCTGATAGAACCATTTTTTGGTTTGCTATTTTTGGTTGGTCAGGTATTGCAGCTACCTTCTGCCCTACTATTATTCTATCTATTTTTTGGAAAGGATTTTCAGAAAAAGGTGCCATAGCATCAATGATTACTGGATTCTTAGCTGTCCCAATTTTTAAGTTTGGTTTTACTGCAATAGATTCTGTTGGTATGTACTTTGATAAATTGGGTGAACTCGCTCCTGCATTTTTATTAGCTGCTGTTGTTGGAATTTCAGTTACTTTGGTTACTAGTAAAAATAAAGCTTAAAAATATTAACCTAGAAAAATGAAAAACCTAATTCTTATAGTTCTCATTGTAATTTCAAATTGCTGTTTTACACAAGAAAAAGCTATATCACCAAATCCAGAATTAATTCATATTACTGAAACAATGCCTGAATACCCAGGTGGTTCAATTGAAATGATAAAATTTATTCAAACGAATGTTGAATACCCTGATTCTGCTAGAGATGCTGAAATTCAAGGAAAAGTTTATGTAACATTTGTTATAGATACTATTGGTAAAATTGATGATGTGAGCATTTTAAAAGGTGTACACCCTTTATTAGATAAAGAAGCAATAAGAGTAATAAAAAAAATGCCTAGCTGGAAACCTGGAACACAAAAAGGAAAACCTGTAAGAGTTAAATACAATTTACCCATTAATTTTAAACTCGATTAAACACTTATGGGTTTAGGTACGGTAGAAACTTATGTTATTCTGTTTTTTGTTGCGATTGCAATTGCAGGGTTTGTTTTATCAAAAAATGAAAAACCTAAACCACAAAAAACCATTAGAGTGTTATTGATTGGAATCGCTAGTATTTTTCTGTTAGTAGGATTATTAACCCCACCCGATCTTATTTCAACTTTTGTAATGGCTATTCCTACTACAATCATTTTTTCTATTATCATCTTCTTCAAATTAAAATAAGATAGGTATTCAAATATTAGTTTAGTTTAATAATTTATCTTTGATAAATGCTAAGGCTCACACATATAGTAATTGCTTTATTGTTTTCGAATACATTATTATCGAAAACAAACACTGCTCAAGTTGCATCTTTTAAAAAAGAGATAAACTCTTCTTCAGATTCTATTAAAATCATTAGCTATAATAAATTAGCCAATCATTATAGAATTATTAGTCAACTTGATTCTGCTGAAATGATGGCTAAAAAAGGTTTAGAACTCTCAAAAAACAAAAAATGGAATTATGGTTCAGCCCTATCTCATAACAACTTAGCATATATATACATTTATAAATTTGATTTAGAAGCTGCCATGAAAAATGCTATGGCTGCACTAAAAATTGGAGATGCAATAAATGATAAAGAGAACCTTGGTTTTTCACATTTATACATTGGCCACATAAATAATACACTAAAAGAATATGATGAAGTTTTGTTTCATTATACAAAGTCATTAAACATAAGAAAAGAATTAAATAACAATTACAACCTTGGTTTTACATACTCATACATAGGGAATTATTACTTAGAACAAAATGAATTTGATTCAGCTCAATACTATCATAACTTAGCATTAAGTACACGAAAAAAAACAGATGATACAAGAAGTATTGCTGATTCTTACTTGTTATTAGGTCAAGCATTTTTTGGTAAAAAGGATTATGATGCTGCCATCAAAAATTACGCTTTAGCATTAGAAAAATATGAGTTAATAAATGATAAAAGACGCTTAGGTGAAGCCTATAGAAACTATTCTGAAGTATTTATTTATAAAGAAGAATTAGGCCTTGCAGAATTCTACTTAAAACGTTCATTAGAAATTGCTGAAGAAATTGGCGCATTAGATAATTTAATTCCTATATATGATGATTTAGCCCATGTTCAAGAAAAAAATGAAGCATTTGAGGAAGCTTATAATTATTTAAGAAAGCACGTACTATTTAAAGACAGTATTACCAATAACAATGTTTATAGAGAAGTTACCAAGCAGATACTGAAACATAAACGTGATAAGGAAGAAAAAATAAAACAAATACAACATCAAAAAGAAAAAGAAACCCAGCAAATATTAATTATTGCTATTTCTATTGGTCTATTATTAGTAGTTGCTTTCTTAGTTTTTGTTTATAAAAGACTACAGCTTGCTAAAAGACAAAATCAAATAATAGAATATCAAAAACAAAAAGTAGAACACCAAAAACAAGAGGTAGAATCGGCCCACAAGGAGATAAAAGATTCTATTAATTATGCAAAAAAAATACAAACAGCTATTCTCCCTCCAAACAATTTAGTTAAGGAACATTTAAAAGAAAGTTTTATTCTTTACAAACCTAAAGACATTGTAGCTGGAGATTTTTATTGGATGAAAACAATTGGTGATACTGTTTTATATGCTGCTGCAGATTGTACAGGACATGGAGTTCCTGGAGCTTTAGTAAGTGTTGTTTGCTCTAACGCACTTAACCAAAGTGTTAAAGAATTACAGACTACAAACCCTGCAGAAATATTAGAAATGACTCGTAGTTTAGTGAAGGAAAACCTGAAATCTGATGATAATATTGTTAAAGATGGAATGGACATAGCTCTCTGTGCTATAAATTTTAAAAACAATATCCTCGAATTTTCTGGAGCTAATAATCCATTATATATTTTTAGGAATAACGAACTCATTCTTACAAAAGGAGATAAACAACCTGTTGGAAATCATTACAACGAAAAGCCTTTTACAAAGCATAACATTCAATTAAATAAAGGAGATGTAGTTTATTCTTTTACTGATGGTTTTGCTGATCAATTTGGAGGTCCAAAAGGGAAGAAGTTCATGTATAAACAATTTAAAGAACTACTCTTAAGCGTTGTTGACAAACCTTTAAATAAGCAACAAGAAATTTTAAATAAAGCATTTGAAAAATGGAAAGGAGATTTAGAACAAATAGATGATGTGTGCATCATAGGCGTAAAAATTTAAGCTATAAACATACTTTATTAATCTTTTCTTCTATAAACTCAACTGACTCTTCTATTCCCAAACCAAGAGCTTCATATAAATCATCACAAGCTCCTTCATTATTCCCCATCATATTTTTTACATACGCTCTATTAATATATCCGGATTCTAACCTCACTTCATTAATCTCTCCATTGATTCTATTGGTTTCAATTTCAATAATTTGATTAAAATCTTTTAATGCTCCTTTATAATTTTTAAATCGTTGAGCCTTTATAATTCCTCCGTTACTTAATGAAATCCACATTTCTGCGCTATATCTATCTGCCTTAGAAATGGTTTTTCCGTAATATTTTAAAGCCGCTTCATAATCTTTATTCTTTTCTTGTTCTAAAGCACGTTCATAATAAAAATCGACCGTTTTTTCATCTTCTAATTTTAGTTGATTCTCTTCTAAAGGAACTTCTTCTGATTCTATTTCTTCTTGCTCAACATCATTTATTTGAGCTTCAACATCTTCATGAAATTCTTGTTCTGGAACCTCATTTTCTATTACAAGAAAAAAAGCAGATACCCCAACTATCAAAAATAAAATTAATGCAATAAATACAATAGGGTTTTTACGTTTAGGCTGTAAACCTTTATGATGTCTTGACTCTATAATTGGGCCATTACTATTTTCATTCATATCCTCTAAAAATACTAATTTACAATTTATAACCATTTCTTAATCTTAGTATTTTTTAGAATAAAACAGTACTTTAGTAATAAATAAAATCACTAATTCGCCTCGCTAATCAATTTAATAAAAAGTATTATATAGCACTAAATTGGAAAGAATATTTAAAGCAAATAGATTATAGTAAAATATTGATTTACATATATACTTAAACTAGAATATGATTAAGAATAAAATAAAAGAGGTTACCAGTACTGGTTTTGGATCAAATATTAGTAATGAAAGTGATCGTTTGATAACCAAAGATGGTACTTTCAATATTAAAAAAGAAGGTTTAACCTTTTTTGAACGATTCAATTTATTTCATTCATTAATAAATATGAATACAGTTTCCTTTTTTATTTGTTTAATGATTGGTTTTTTTCTGCTCAATTTACTTTTTACCATTACATATTTAATTATTGGTTTAGATAATTTAGAAGGAACAACTACCGGAAATGATTTTTTTGATGCCTTTTATTTTAGTGCTCAAACGCTAACAACAGTTGGCTATGGAGGATTACACCCAACAGGAAAAGTAATAAGTTTAATTGCAAGTTTAGAGGCCTTTACAGGCTTATTAGGTTTTGCAGTTTCTACAGGTTTATTGTATGGTAGATTTTCTAAACCAAAACCTAAAATAATGTTTTCTGACAATGCGTTAATTTCTCCTTATAATAAAATAAATGGCTTAATGGTCAGGGTTGCCAATCCAAAAAATAACCAATTAATAAACGTTACTGCAAAAATGATGTATTCTCAAATTGAAGAATCAAACGAAAAAAAAACAAGAAGGTTTTACTCTTTAGATTTAGAAATAGATAAAATAAGCCTTTTTGTAACAAGCTGGACTGTTGTTCATCCTATTAATAATGAAAGTCCTTTATACAATTTAAAACGAAAAGATATAGAAGAAAGAAAAGGTGAGTTAATTCTATTACTCAGCGCTTATGATGAATCTTATAGCCAAAATTTACATGCAAGAACATCATATAAAGTAGAAGAAATAGTTGAAGAAGCTAAATTTATACCTGTTATAGGTTTTAATGAAGATGAACAATCCGTAATTCACTTAAATAAATTGAGCGATTACAAAAAAGTATAAATGGTCTGATAATTGGTAATTTTGAAATATGAAAAACATTATTTTAATATTGAGTATTTTAACTATTAGCTTTTCAGCTAATGGGCAAAAAAAAGAGAAAACGTATAAAGTCTTAGCTTCTTGTGGCTCTTGTAATTTTGACATGAGTTCTGAGACTGGTTGTACTTTAGCCATACAATACGGAGGTAAAAAATATTGGGTTGATGGCAGCTCCCTTCAAGACCACGGTGATGAACACGATCCTGAAGGAGGAATGTGTGAGAAAATTAGAAAAGCAGAAGTTAAAGGAACATTTGAGGGAAAAAGGTTTAAATCTATTTCTTTTGAAATTATTCCAGATAAAAAGAAAAAGAAGAAAACATAACCCAAACTATAAGTGCATAAAAAAGCCGTATCGAATATTCGATACGGCTTTTTTATGTATTTGTTAATACCTACATATAGCTAGCAGTTAATGATGCTAACTTTGCTTTAGCTCCATCTAAAATTTTTGTTTTTGTAGAAACTTCTTCTTCAGAAGCTCTAGACTTTTTTAACAATTCTAATTTTGATTCAGCCGCAGCGATCTTAGAACCTAAAGTAGTAATCTTTGTTAGTAAAGCAGCTTTCTTTTCTGATTTTAAAGCTTCTTTTTCTGCTGTTTCAGTCTTTAAAGTTGCATTGTGTTCCTCAACTTTTTTAGGATCACCTTTAATCGCTTCTAACTTTTCAGCTCTTTTAGCTTTTATATCAGCTAATTTAGCTTCAGCAACTTCTTTAATTGCATCAACTTTATCCGTAGCAATTTTCTTTGCTGCATCTCCAGCAAAACCTTCAACAGCATTAGCTGCAGCATCTACAGTAGTTGTTTCAACATTAACTACTTCCGCAGCTTTATTTTTTAATTCATCTGTTTTTTCAGCATTTATTTTAGCAGTTTTTTCTTCTGCAGCCTTCTTTTCAGTGTCAATAGCTGCAGTTACTTTTTCTTTAGCTGACTCTGCTTCTTTAGCTGCATTTTTTAAATCACCTAACCCTTGAGCAAAAGCTCCAAAACTTACTATTGATAAAGCAAGTACTAATACATTTTTTTTCATATCTCTTTATCTTTTAAATTTGGTCTAACTCAGCCATTGTATCATCAATTTCAGCATCCGCTGCTTCAATCGCTTCAATTTCAAGATTTAATTCATCTAATTTATTTCCCAACTCTTGTGTTTCTTCTATTTGAGCTGCATTGTTTTCTTGAACCTCAGCAGAGTCTCCACAAGACATTACTGTTAAGCCAAAAGCTACAGCAATAATCATCATTTTTGTTTTCATTATTGTATGGTCTTAATTATTAATAAGGGACCAAATTATAGAAAAGTATCGGGATTTGTTTAAACAAGATAACACCTATTTATTATCTAAATAATTAGCTAAATTTTTAAGCTTATCATCCCAGAAGTTTTCATAAAATTTAAGCCAATCACTAACTGTTTTTAAAGACTTTGGATTGGGGTAAATCATTTGTTCTCTCCCCTTTTTTTTTATCTTGACCAAATTAGCATCAGCTAAAACTTTAATGTGCTTAGTAACCCCTTGACGAGAAATATCAAACTTTGCAGAAATATCTGTTATTGGTAAAGCCACACTGGCCATTACAAGAGCATGTAAAATTTCACGTCTTGTTGGGTCAGCAATTGCTTTAAATATTTTGTCTATTTTTTGTTGCATTATTTTTTTAAATAATCTTGAAGCTGATTAACACAACCTTGCCATCCACCACTAAAGCTTTCAAACATTTTTATTGCAGACTCTTCTGGATAATTAGCAATTCCAGAATGCTCTAAGTACAATTTGGTTCCTTCTCCCTTTTTCTCTAATCTCCATTTAACTGTGGTCACTACATCAGTACCTTCAACAATCCAAGTATAAATTAAGGTATATGGAGTAGCTTCTTTTACCTCTCCAGTAATATTAATACAACCATTTTCTTCACTTGCTGTAAATTGATATTTTGTTCCTGCTTCAGCTTTAAAATCAGCTTTAATAAACCAAGTTGAAATTTCTTCTGCTCTTGAAATTGCATTCCAAACTTTTTCTACTGGATGATTAATCACCTCTTCTCTTGTAATAATGTCTTTCATAATAATAAAAATAAAGTTTAAAATTAGTTTTTAGCAACTAATTGGTTGCAAATATACAAAACAATTTCAATAAGCAACTTTTTGGCTGCTTATTTGTTTAGATAAAATTTATTTTACCTTTGATTAAAATCAACAATAATGGCATCAAGAGTTCAAGAATTAAGAAGTCAGCATGGAGAACCATCAGAGCGTGCTCAAAAAAAAAATAACTGATTATTTAACCGAAGATGTTTCTCAATTTATAAAGGAATCTCCTTTTGCTGTTTTATCTACTTCCGATTCAGAGGGTAATTGTGATGAAACAGCAGAAATGATTCAAGGGCTATTAATTACAATAAATGAATCTTACAGACACTGTCCTAGGGCTTTGTCTTTTTCTAATTTATGGAATTTGAAATTATTGATGACAAAAAAAGCGAAAAACTAAGTTCCTCGCTTTGAAATATTTTTGTTTGTATTTTTTTAGAACGTATATCTAATTCCTAAAGCTATCCCCCATCCAAAATCAGAGCCCCCAGAAAAGAAATTAAACATCGGTCTTGTATCTAGGCTTATTGCTAATGGCACATCTGCAGGTCCGTTTAAATTATATTCAACTCCTACCTCTCCTCCAACACCAACGGCTGTTGCATTAGATACTAACAACAATTGAGCTCCAGGTCCTGCATACCAATTAAATCCTTCGCTTATTTCATCTAAGCTCCATACCCACTGATAAATACCTGCTACACTCATGTAACTACCTCCATTTTGAGAATTTAACCCTAAGTCAAATTCCAATCTATTTGCATCTCCCAATCCGTGTTGATAAGAAGCTTCAAAACCACCTCCATAGTTACCGCCACCTAATCTAACTCCTATTGCATGGTCTTCTACTTGCGCATTTACACTTAACGATATAGCAAATGCAGCTATTATTGACATTATTACTTTTTTCATCTTATCTATTTTATTTATATAAACAAATGTAGGTATGATTTAAAACTCGAATTACTGCTATTTTTTAAGATATTAACAAAGCAGTTGTTAATTCAAATCATAATTTTCTTTACTATTTTTGAACTATGAGGTACACAACATTACTATTCATCGCTATTCTATTTTTTTCTTGTAAAGAGTCATCAAAAATTAATAAAAAAGAAGGTAACAACATTAAAACTATTAATTCAAAAACAACTACTTGCCAGTTAATTGAAAAAGAATTCGTAAACAAAATAGGAAAAACTAATGGAGTTAAAGAGCTTTATTTACGTTGCTCTATACAAGATTATTTTATTAAAATTTGCGAAAGCGATATAACAGTTAATCAACTAAAACCCTACTTAAATAAAGGTGTAGAGGTTGAAATCGAAATTAAAGATGGATTTTACGACCAATGTGAATCAAGTCTAAGAAGTGTTCAAAGCAGAATTGGAACTTATGTCATCATCAAAAAGATAATTGAGTAATCACTATTTATTTCTAGCGGCTTCTTTCAACTTTTTCAAGTCTGCTTTAACTTGTTTGCTATAAGCAATATCATGCATATACTCCCCTTCATCGGCATCATACTTAATAAGAGCTGTAGGAAAATCCAAATCAGAAATATCAACTCCTTTAAATTTTGTTAAACTCATTAAATCTACCTTAAACTCATAAAGGTATTTCCCTCCAAATTGAGTTTCTGCTTCTGTAGAAATTTGAATTCTTTCGGTAACAGCTCCTGGCTTTGCAATCTCAACCATGTACTTCATTCCACTAAATAAAATAAACTGAAACTTACTTTTTTTAGTTTTTGCCATTTGTACGACTCTATTGTTTTGATAAAGTTTTACCAAAGCTCCATCTACTTTTTCTTCCTTATCGTAAACATATCCTTTTATCTCTAAAGAACTTGTTTTTAAAGCGTAACTAGTTGTTTCTGTAGCGCTACTCAACAATATAAATAAAACTAAAAACCCCGAAAATATTTTTACCTTTCCCATAATTTGCATTTAAACCCTAAATGTACAAATAAAAAAATTGTATCTTAGTTTT
>Ga0206123_10004582_pt1 | contig 10773 bp, 9 predicted proteins | sample Helgoland_Spring_2_FD_160086 | JGI IMG/M metagenome (GOLD analysis project Ga0206123, IMG submission 160086) | Pelagic subsurface seawater microbial communities from Kabeltonne, Helgoland, North Sea - Helgoland_Spring_Bloom_20160316_1 | ecosystem: Environmental > Aquatic > Marine > Epipelagic ... | reverse complement strand
ACGATGAAAGGGGTATTGGAGGCTGCAGTCTCCACATAGGTAATGCCGAGTCCGGCCCCAAGACCAAAACAGCAAGCCTCGCTCATCACCAAGCCGTGGAACTCAAGCAAGTCACGGATGGCCGAACTGCCACAGTGCCTGCCCGGCCTGTGGCAGTGACGCGCCCCGATCTTTTGCCTTACAGCCGTTTCAGACACTTCTCCGCCGACCATTCAGGCGGCCTCGCTCACCGGCTCGGTTTCATATACGGCGGCCGATGCCCGCATCGGATCACCATGCTCTCCGTACTCCTTCAACCATGCCGCGACTTTCTCCGGCATGCCCGTTTCCCAGGGGTGGAATCCCGGACGGAACCACGCAACAAACTCGGGCAACATGCGGGTCAGAATACCGCGACGACCGTAGAGCCGGTTTAGACCACGCAGCACTACCGTCGGCCGTCGCATCGCACCGTCAAGACGCAACATATTCACGAACACCGGTCCGACGACCAGGTGCACCATCAGCATGGCAACCACCAGGGCCGAAGCGCGAGTCAAATAACCTCCGCCTGCCGCGGTTCGGTATACATCGTACGCCACTGCCTTGTGCTCAACCTCTTCCACACCATGCCAGAGAAACATCGCCCGCATTACCGGATCCGCATCTCGGAACATATCCGTTTCATCCTTGAGCATCGCCTCGCCCAGAGTGGCGGTAAAATGCTCGAAAGCCGCGGTCATCGCCAGTTGATACTTTTCCGGCATGTATTTCTGTGTCGTACGAATAAAACGACGCAGGTTGCGGGTAATCTGATCGACATCGATTCCCTGCGCCTCCATCACGTCATTGAAACGATCATGGACGATACCGTGCTGGCCCTCCTGACGAATGAAATGGCGGATATCTTCACGCAAGCGCTGGTCCGTCACCTGATCCTGGAAATGGCGCACCGACTGGATAAAAAACCGCTCACCCTCGGGAAAATGCACCGACAAGGCGTCAAAAAAACGGGTTACCACAGGATCACCGCCATTCCAGTGGCGCGGCACAGAGGACACATCAAAATCTACTTTACGGGGCTGAATTGAGATTGCACTCATCAGAACCTCCTCTAGAGAACTACAGCATGAAGTATACGTTTACAAAGATGCTATTGGTTAACCAACCAAAACTCAATAAGAACTTTTTCTTAAAGCTAATTTATCTTTTGCCGTGACAGGACACTGCCGTTTGAAGCAGCAGCGCACACGGTGGGGCGCCGAAACCTCCGCGGAATCAGATTCTTCGTTTGACAAGGTAGTCGTGCGGTTCAAGGGAAGAGAGAGGGCAACCACCGATTAGGGCTGCCCGGCTTGCAACCAGATGAAGAGGGGGATGTTTGCAGCAGCCCCAACTGGCTAGTCGAAGGAGCAAGTTGAACGGGCGTCCTAACGAATCCAGAAAGGGAAATCCCAGTGACGACGCTGCGTCGGAAGTCCATTCCCGACATAATGTTTGGTACCAGAGGCCGGACTTGAACCGGCACGCCCTCGCGGGCAACGGATTTTGAATCCGTCGTGTCTACCAATTCCACCACTCTGGCTTTGGCTTACCGCTGGACAGCGAACCCGCTGTCTCGGGCGGCGAGTATACCAAGCCCGGCCAACATTGCCAGCCGTTCAGCGCACCCGCAGCAGCAGCCAGATGCCCAGTACCAGGCACAGCAGCGGGGGTAACCCGGCGGCCAGCAGCGGCTCGGTGCGAAACACCAGGGACAGATGTCCAAAAAACTGCTGACCGTAGTTGAAGGCCAGCCCGGCGACGATGCCGGCGGCCATGCGCAGCCCCATGGTGACTTCGCGTAGGGGGCCGAAAATAAAGGAAATCGCGATCAGCACCATGCCGATGGTGGCCACCGGCATCAGCAGTTTCTGCCAGAACGCCAGCATATAGTCCGCGCTTTGCAGCCCCTGCTCTTTCATATAGCGGGTGTAGTTCCACAGCTTGGCCATGGCCAGCCGCCGGGGCTCCAGGACCACGATGCTGAGCAGCTGCGGGGTCAGGCTGGTGTCCCAGCGGCCGCCGCCTTCGGTGTAGGTTTCGGTGCGGTCGTCGCCGAAGCGGGTGCCCTGGATGTTCTGCAGCGTCCAGTGGTCACCCTGGTAGATCGCCCTTTCCACGAACTGGCTCTCTTCCAGCTGGTGATCGTCGTTGAAGCGGTAGCGGGTGAGGCCGTAGAGCACCCCGTTGGGCTGCACCGTATTAATGTGGATGAATTCGTCGCCTTCCCGGTGCCAGAAGCCGTATTCGCTGCGCAGGGCCTCGCCGCCGCCCTCCTGCAGGGAGCGGTTGCTCTGCGCCACCTGCTCGGTATACGGGGCCAGATATTCGCCCACCGGCACCGACAGCAGCATCAGGAAAATCACCGGGCGCAGCACCATCCAGCTGACCTGCAGGGTGGACACCCCGGCGGCGCGGATCACCGACAGCTCGCCACTGTTGGCCATCAGCCCCAGGCCGATCAGGGTGCCGAGCAGAATCGCCATGGGCAGATATTCATGGAAGCGGCGCGGCACCGTGGTGAGCACGAACTGCAGCGCCTGCATCACCTGGTAACCGCCACGCAGGAACTCCAGCTCGTAGATAAAGCTGAACAGGCAGTCCAGACCGACGATGATCGCCACGATGGCCAGCGACGGCAGCAGCACGGAACGCCAGAAATAGCGCTTGAGAAGGGTCATGCGCGGGCCCTCCTCGGCTTGAGCCGGTCACCGAAGTAGAGCATGAAGACGGCGAACCCGGCGATCAGGTGGATCAGCCCCATGGAGTAGTACCAGGGCCGTTCGCTGCCGGGCACTTCGGCGATCCAGCTGCGCATGGTCAGCAACAGCCCCACGTAAAGCATGTAGCCCAGCACCGCGGGGATCATGCGCAGGAACCGTCCCTGGCGGGGGTTGACCCGGGACAGCGGCACGGCGGCGAGACACATGATCGGCACCGTGAGCACCAGCGACCAGCGCCAGGCCAGCTCCGCCATGGCCTCGTTGCCGCCGTCATCGATCAGATCCAGGGTGGAGCGACCGCGCACTTCGGGCGGGCGGCTGCTGGAGCGCTCGCTGCCGATGCGCACGCGGGCTTTCTCGAAGGCCACCTCCCGGTAGTCCGCTTCGCCGGGTTTGCCCTGGTACTGGTAGCCGTCGGTCAATTCCAGGTAGCTGATACCGTCCTGCTGCACCAGGTTGCCGCTGCGCGCCCAGACCGTGAGCAGGCGGCCGGCCTCCTCGCTGGAGAAGCTGGCGTCGGCCACGAACACGTTTTCCAGTACGCCTTCCTCACGGTTGAGGCTTTCCGCGTAGGTGGCCCGCTGATTGTCGTCGTCGCCTTTGACGTGGAAGCGCCCCGGGGTGAGCAGTTCCAGCACCGAGCGCCCCTTCTGTTCCTCGAAGATGCGGTTCACCTCGGCGTCCCCTTGCGGGGTGACGTAGAGGGCGAACAGGGCGATCACGCTCATCGCCACCAGGGCGGGTACAATCAGTGAGCGGACCACCCGGCCGTCGCCCTGCCCGCCAGCGCGCAGCACCACCATCTCGTTGTCCATGTGCATGCGCCCCAACACCAGCAGGATGGCGATGTAGAGGCTGAGCGGCAGGATCATCTGCAAGAACTCGGGGAGCCGGAACGCCATCACCAGAAACAGGGCGTCCGCGGCGATCTGCCCGGCGGCGGCCTCGGCTAAGTACTTGATAAAGCGGCCACTGACCAGCACCATCACCAGAATGAAGGTGACCAGTACCGTGGTCATGAATACCTGTCGATTTATATAGCGGTGTAATATCAACGTCGGCCCCGCCCGCACTTAACCTGCACTGAAAGTGTGCGGCATTGTAACTCAGGAGACAGCATGGAGTACGCCATTAGCCATTCCGCTTTAGCAAAAATCAAAGCGGATTGCGTGATTCTTCCCTTGAGCAGCGACGCAACCCTGCCTGAAAACCTGCCCGATGAGACACGCGAAGCGGTCAAGGCGTTCATTAAGGCCGGAGATTTCTCCGGCGACAAGGGCCAGACCGCGTGGTTGCATCAGCCGCCGGGCCTGACCGCCAGCCGCCTGTTTCTGGTCGGCTGCGGCGACAAGAGCGAGCTGGACGGCAACGCCTTCCTGAAACTGGTCGGCCAGGTGAGCCGCACGCTGCAGCGCGGCCCGGCCAAGCAGGCGGTGTGGGTGCTGGGCTCGGTGGCCGTGGCCCGGGACACCGAATGGCAGGTGCGTGAAGGCACCCGGGTGGCGGAAGAAGCCGCCTACCGGTTCGACCTGTACCGCAGCAAAGCGCCCAAGGCGGCGACGCTGAAGAAGTGGACCTTCTGGGCGGCCGAACGCAATAACGGCCTGAAGAAGGCCTCCAACGTGGGCAAGGCGGTGGCCGCCGGGTCCGCGCTGGCCAAGGACCTGGGCAATATGGCGCCCAACGATTGCTACCCGGAGTACCTGGCCAAGCGCGCCCGTCAGCTGGCCAAGGACTATGAGAAAAAGCTGTCCGTTAAGGTGATCAGCCACGCCCAGGCGGAAAAGATGGGCATGGGCGCGTTTTGCGCCGTGTCCCAGGGCAGCAGCCGCAAGGGCTGCCTGATCGTGATGGACTACAAGGGCGCCACCGGCAAGCCGGTGTCCCTGGTCGGCAAGGGCATCACCTTCGATACCGGCGGTATCTCCCTGAAACCCGGCGCCAGCATGGACGAGATGAAGTACGACATGGGCGGCGCCGCCAGCGTGTTCGGGGCGATGAAAACCGTCTGCGAGCTGGGGCTGCCGATCCACCTGGTGGCCGTGGTGGCGGCGGCGGAAAACATGCCCGACGGCGAAGCCACCCGCCCCGGGGACATCGTCAAAACCCTGTCCGGCCAGACCGTGGAGATCCTCAACACCGACGCCGAGGGCCGGCTGGTGCTGTGCGACGCCCTCACCTACGTGCAGCAGAAGCACAAGCCGCACACGGTGATCGATGTGGCCACCCTGACCGGGGCCTGCGTGATGGCCCTGGGCAGCCACGCCCAGGCGGTATACAGCAACGACGACGCCCTCAGCGAGGCACTGCTGGAAGCGGGCCGGGACACCGGCGACCGGGGCTGGCCGATGCCGCTGTGGGAGGACTACCAGACCCAGCTGGACAGCCCGTTCGCGGACATGCAGAACATCGGCGGCCCCAAGGGCGGCTCGATCACCGCGGCCTGCTTCCTGCACCGCTTTGCCCGCGACGTGAAATGGGCGCACCTGGACATCGCCGGCACCGCCTGGAACAGCGGCGGCAAGGAAAAGGGCTCCACCGGCCGGCCGGTGCCGATGCTCACCCGCTACCTGATCAATCTGGCGGAGCGCAAAGGCTGACCCCTTGACGGAAATACTGTTCTACATCACTGAACAGGCCGGCGAAGGCGTGCAAACCGCCCTCGCCCGCCGCATCGCGGAGAAGGCCTGGCGGCAGTCCCGGCGCATTTATGTGCACTGCCGGGACGACGCCCACGCCCTCGAGGTGGATGCCGCTTTCTGGGCGCAGCCGGCCACCGGCTTTCTGCCCCACGACCTGGCGGCGGACACGCCGATGGCAGAGACGCCGGTGGTGGTGGGGCACGGGGACGACCCCGGCGACCACCACGATGTGCTGATCAATCTGGCGCCGGAGGTGCCGGATTTCGCTACCCGTTTCCAGCGGGTGGCGGAAATGATCACCGGCGACGGCCCGCTGCGCGAAGCGGGCCGGGCCCGTTTCCGCTTCTACCGCGACCGCGGCTTCCAGATTCAGAGCCACCGTCTCTGAACCACGGAGCGCGACGGCGGCGCCCCCTTTCGCTATAATTCGCCCTTCGTTTTTGCGGTGAAGACAGCGGAGATCATGGATAAAACCTACCAACCCGACAGCATCGAACAGGCCTGGTACCAGGCCTGGGAAAAGGCAGGCCATTTCCGCCCCTCCGGAGAGGGCGAATCCTTCGCGATGATGATCCCGCCGCCGAATGTGACCGGCAGTCTGCACATGGGGCACGCCTTCCAGGACACCATCATGGACACCCTGGTGCGCTATCGCCGCATGCAAGGCCGCAACACCCTCTGGCAGGTGGGCACCGACCACGCCGGCATCGCCACCCAGATGGTGGTGGAGCGCCGCCTGGCGGCGGAAGGCACCGACCGCCACGAGCTGGGCCGCGAGCGCTTCCTGGACAAGGTCTGGGAGTGGAAGGCGGAATCCGGCGGCACCATCACCCAGCAGCTGCGCCGCATGGGCAGCAGCGTGGACTGGTCCCGGGAACGCTTCACCATGGACGACGGCCTGTCCAACGCGGTGCGCGAAGTGTTCGTGCGCCTGCACAGCGAGGGCCTGATCTACCGCGGCAAACGCCTGGTGAACTGGGACCCGGCCCTGCACACCGCGATCTCCGACCTGGAAGTGGAAAACCGTGAAGAACAGGGCCACATGTGGCACTTCCGCTATCCGCTTTCCGACGGGTCCGGGCACCTGGTGGTGGCCACCACCCGCCCGGAAACCATGCTCGGTGACACCGCCGTGGCGGTGCACCCGGAAGACCCGCGCTATAAGGATCTGATCGGCCAGACCGTGCGTTTGCCACTGGCCGACCGCGATATTCCGATTATCGCCGACGATTACGTGGACCCGGACTTCGGTTCCGGCTGCGTGAAAATCACCCCGGCCCATGACTTCAACGACTACGAAGTGGGCAAGCGCCACGATCTGCCGCAGATCAACCTGTTCACCATCGAGGCGCATCTGAACGACAACGCGCCGCAAGCCTACCGCGGCCTGGACCGGTTCGACGCCCGCAAGAAAGTGGTCGACGATCTGGACGGGCTGGGCCTGCTGGAGAAGGTCGAGGACCACACCCTGCAGGTGCCGCGCGGCGACCGCTCCGGCGTGGTGATCGAACCCTATCTCACCGACCAGTGGTTCGTGGCAGTGGAATCCCTGGCCAAGCCGGCCATTGAAGCGGTGGAAAACGGCGACATCCAGTTCGTGCCCAAGAACTACGAGAACATGTACTTCTCGTGGATGCGCGACCTGCAGGACTGGTGCATTTCCCGGCAGCTGTGGTGGGGCCACCGGATTCCCGCCTGGTACGACGAGGACGGCAACGTCTATGTGGGCCGTGACGAGGACGAGGTGCGCCGCGAGCACAACCTGGGCGACCGCCCCTTGAACCAGGACGAGGACGTGCTGGATACCTGGTTCAGCTCCGCGCTGTGGACCTTCTCCACCCTGGGCTGGCCGGAACAGACCGACGAGCTGAAAACCTTCCACCCCACCGATGTGCTGGTCACCGGGTTCGACATCATTTTCTTCTGGGTCGCTCGGATGATCATGATGACGCTGAAGTTCACCGGCCAAGTGCCCTTCAAGCAGGTGTACGTGCACGGCCTGGTGCGCGACGCGGAAGGCCAGAAGATGTCCAAGTCCAAGGGGAATGTGCTGGACCCGCTCGATCTGATCGACGGCATCGACCTGGACACCCTGGTGGAAAAGCGCACGCGCGGGCTGATGCAGCCGCAGAAGGAAAAGCAGATCGCCAAGCGCACGCGTAAGGAGTTTCCGGGCGGCATCAACGCCTACGGCACCGACGCGCTGCGCTTTACCTTCCTGTCGCTGGCCTCCACCGGTCGCGACATCAAGTGGGACATGGGCCGCATCGAAGGCTACCGCAACTTCTGCAACAAGATCTGGAACGCGGCGCGCTACGTGCTGATGAACACCGAGAACCAGGACTGCGGCCTGGACGCGGACAGCGGCGAGGTGACCCTGTCCCTGGCGGATCGCTGGATCGTCAGCGCGCTGCAGCGTGCCGAAACCGAGGTCACCGAGGCGCTCGACCAGTTCCGTTTCGACGTCGCCTCCCACGCCGCCTACGAGTTCATCTGGAACGAGTACTGCGACTGGTATCTGGAGCTGTCCAAGCCGGTGCTCTACGGCGACGAATACAGCGAAGCGGAAAAACGCGGCACCCGGCGCACGCTGGTGCGGGTGCTGGAGGCGATCCTGCGCCTGGCGCATCCCTTCATGCCGTTCATCACCGAGGAGATCTGGCAGAAGGTGGCCCCGCTGGCGGGCAAGACGCCGGCGGCGGAAGGCGCCGATGCCACCATCATGCGCCAGCCGTTCCCGGTCAGCGACAGCGCGCGCCTGGACCCCCAGGCGGAGAGCGACATCGAGTGGATCAAGGCGGTGATCACCGTGATCCGCAACATTCGCGGCGAGATGCGCATCCCGCCAGGCAAGGCCCTGGACGTGTACCTGCACAACGGCAAGGACATCGACCGCGAGCGCCTGGCCGCCAACCACAACTTCATGTGCCGGCTGGCCAAGCTGGAGCGCATCACCTGGCTGAACGCCGAGGATTCCGCCCCGGCGTCCGCCACCGGTCTGGTCGGCGACATGGAAATCCTGGTGCCGATGGCCGGCCTGATCGACAAGGACGCGGAGATCGAGCGTCTGGGCAAGGAGATCGACAAGCTGCGCAAGGAAGTGGCCCGTGGCGAGAGCAAGCTGCGCAATCCCAACTTCGTCGATAAAGCCCCCGACGAAGTGGTCGCCAAGGAGCGCGAGAAACTGGACGACCACCGCTCGCAACAGGCCCGTCTGGAAGAGCAGATGGAGAAGATCAAGTATCTTTAGGCGCGCGCCGAGCACGCCGCGTCAGGAGGCACGGCCTTGACCGACAATGACCCGCGCCGGGCGCGCATACTCGCCACCGCCCGGGATGTGTTCGCCGAACAGGGGTTCCGCCGGGCGGAGGTGAAAACCATCGCCCAGCGCGCCGGTGTCGGCAAGGCCACCATCTACCGCTTCTTCCCCTCCAAGGACGCGCTGCTGCTCACCGTGGTGGAGGAAAACCTCACCGCGATCCGCGACCTGGTGCTGGGCGAGCTGCTCAACGGCGCGCCGCCGCTGCAGCGCCTGGAGAATGTGTGCCGCGCCGTGGCCCGCTTTCTGGAAAGCGAGCGCGATTTCTCCCGGCTGCTGATCCAGGAAGCCGGTGAGTTTCTCGGCCCGATCCAACAACGCTATCTGCGCCTGGTGGAAGACAACCTGCCGGTGGCCGACGCCTTCTTCAACGAACTGCGTAACGACGGCTACTTTGTTGCACTTTCCACCCGGGACACTATTTTGATGATGGTGAATCTGCTGGTGGGCACCACCTACACCTGGGTGCTCACCGGCGAAGGACGGCTTGAGCACCAGGCCGTCAGTTACATGGAAGTGCTGGTGCGCGGCCTGCGCGCCGGCGACGCCTGAAGGAGGCCGCATGCGCATCTCAACGCTTTTTGTTCTCACCACTCTGTGGCTGGCCGGCACGGCCGTGGCCGCGCCGCTGGAACAGATTCTGGAAAGCCCCCACCGCGAGGCGGACAGCGGCCGCGACGGCGATCGCCACCCCGCCAAGACCCTGGCGTTCTTTCAGGTCGAGCCGGATATGACGGTGGTGGAAGTCTGGCCCGGGGGCGGCGGCTGGTATACCGCCATTCTGGCGCCCTGGCTGCGCGACCACGGCACCCTCTACGCGGCGCAATTTCCCGCCGACAGCGGCGTCGATTTCTACCGGCGCGCCCTGCAGCGCTACCAGGAGAAGCTGTCGGCCCGCCCGGCGCTCTACGACCAGGTGAAAATCACCCATCTGGGGCCGCCCGAGCACACCGACATCGCGCCGGCCGGCAGCGCCGACCGAGTGCTCACCTTCCGCAACGTGCACAACTGGGCCAAGGCCGGCACCGTCGAGGCCGCCTTTGAAAGCTTTTTCCGGGCTCTGAAACCGGGCGGCGTGCTGGGGGTGGTGGAACACCGGGCCCCCGCCGGCCGGCCGCTGGAAGAGCAGATCGAGTCCGGCTATATGACCGAGGCGTACGTGATTGAGCAGGCGGAGAACGCGGGCTTCGAACTGGAGGCCAACGCCAGTATCAACGCCAACCCGGCGGACGATACCGAGCACCCGGCCGGGGTCTGGACCCTTCCGCCCACCCTGCGGCTGGGGGAAGAGAACCGGGCGCGCTATCTGGAAATCGGTGAAAGCGACCGCATGACGCTGCGGTTCCGCAAGCCGGAGTAGCGCTTCAGCTCTGTGGCCGCTCCAGCATGCCCGGGGTGGCGTCGGCGCCCAGCACCACCGATTCGGCGATGCCGATCATGGTGCGGCGGCACTGCTCCAGACGCTGAGCGGAAAATTCGCCGTTCTCGAAGATGTACAGGGAGTAGTTTTCCAGAATCCACAGCATGGTGCGCATCACCAGCGGCTCCATATCCCGCTGGGTCAGCCGGCTGATCTCCGACGAAAGCACTTCCGCGGCAATCTGCTGGGCACGCACCCGGTGGGGGGCCAGCGCCGAGTTGGAGGAGCGGGCCTCCTCCATCATCAGCTTGATCACCGGCCCCATGCTGACGTGGTAATTGAAATACACCTCGGTGGTGTTGGTGATGATCTCCTTCACCGACTGGGCCTGGCGCATTTCCTGATGGAAGTGGAGCAGCATGTTATCGATGAAAATCCGGTAGATGCTCTCCAGCACGTCCATCTTGTTGCGGAAGTACTTGTAGAAAGTGCGTCGGGACACCTTGGCGGCGTCCAGAAGGTGCTGCACGGTGGTCCTGGCCAGCCCGCGCTGGGCGAATACATACATGGAGTGGATCAGGATCTCCGCGCGCGCCTGGGAGCGCTGGCCGCCCTCCTCTTCCGCGTGGGCCTCCAGGACCTGATTGACGACCTGACGTATGGCGTCCAGATCTTCCGGTGTGCGTTGCACGTGATTTTTCCCCTGTT
>Ga0206123_10004580_pt1 | contig 10777 bp, 13 predicted proteins | sample Helgoland_Spring_2_FD_160086 | JGI IMG/M metagenome (GOLD analysis project Ga0206123, IMG submission 160086) | Pelagic subsurface seawater microbial communities from Kabeltonne, Helgoland, North Sea - Helgoland_Spring_Bloom_20160316_1 | ecosystem: Environmental > Aquatic > Marine > Epipelagic ... | reverse complement strand
GTTCTACCGATGACATCGATTGGCTGCGCGATACAGGTTCTACCGATGACATCGATTGGCTGCGCGATACAGGTTCTTCGACTTCATCGGATAGTTCTATTATTTCTAACTCTTCTTCTGAAATATTTAAATCTTCTAAAAAATCATTAAAACTATTATATTTAACATTATAATCAATTTCATATCCATCTTCTACAAAATCTAATTGATAGACTGTATTATGGGATGGGTTAAATATATAATATATATCTGTATCATTATTTAAATAAATTATATTATCGTCTAAATTACTAATAGAACTGCTATCTTCTGTTTCTTGATCAATATCTAAAATATATGTATTATCTGCAATTTTTTTAATGTAATTAGATTCTAATGCTGCTTCTTTAATTAATTTATTTACTTCAGAGTCTATTATATTATTATACAATTTTGTATTATATTCATCATATACTACACCTTTATTATCTATTTTATATAAAGTACCATTCATATCCTGAAATTCATACAGACCTATATTTTCTGGTTCATCTAAATCTTCATCTAAATCTTCGTCCTCATCATCGTCTACAAATTCTGCTGATAATATATTTTTTTTTTTTTTATTTTTTCGTTGTAATCTGTTACCTTTATCATCGCGCCAACCACTATTATATTTATCCCAATATATTTGAACAATATTTTTAGGTTTATCTCCATCCCCATCATATGTACCAAAATGTTCTTCATCTATTAATTCATTATACTTATTTTTAAAATGTTCGTTATATAATTTACCTGAATGTTTAATTCGAGGACCATATATTTTACTAGAAGTAACTGTTCCATCGTCATTATGTTTTAAATCTTCTTTATCAATATGGCTATCATAGTTTTTTTTATAATTTGATGATCCTTTGGATATAACACTTATTTCTTTTCCCCTATGATTTAAATCAATTGATGTTCCCTCTGGAAAAGAGTCTATACCCTCAATATCAAATGTTTTTGGACCCATTTCTAAATTATATTTTGCGGAACCTTTTTCACACTGTCCAGATTCTAAATCTAGTTCTTCATTATAACTATCACCAGTATTACACTTAAAACTTCTTTTATTTCCAGCTTTTGTTTTATCTTTTTTTTGATACATTGCGTCAAACATTTTAGCACGTAAACGTCCTATATCTGTTTTATTTCTAGACGGATCATTATAAAAATCATTAAATCTTTTCAAAGCATCCTCATATGTAATAGTATCTTCTCTACCAATTCGTCCTCCTAATTTATTAACACTCATTATATATATTAAGAAAATAAATAAGGAGTTTTAATTATAAATTTAATTATAAATTTTATTGTAAAAATCTAATAAAGTTTTATATTTTTGTTTTTTACTAGGTTTAGTTATATATTTTATGTATAAACAATATATTAAAAGCATTAATACAAGTAAAATAATAGCGTAATGATATTTACCAAATAAATGTTCTTTAATATTATTTTTAATAATTAAATTTGGTATCATATATATATATATATTTATTAGAAAATTTATTTATATATAAGTATAATATATATTATGATTCTTTTAAAACATCGAATAATTTCGGGATTAGTACTTATATTACTTGATTATTTATGGTTAATTACATTTATGGTGCCTAAATATAAAATAATGATTAAAAATATACAGGGGTCTAAAATAAACGTTAATTTTATATTTATTATCTTAACATATTTTTTAATGTTGACGGGGTTAAATTTATTTGTACTATCTAATATTAACCCAGAAACAAAAAATATTTATGACTCACTAAGATATGGATTTTTATTTGGTATAATTATTTTTGGAATTTATGACTTTACTGCGGCAAGTGTATTTAATAACTGGGATATATCACTTGCTATATATGATATTTTATGGGGAGGAACACTATATTTTATATCTTCATATTCTATTAAATTTGTGTAATATAAATTTGGTTTAATACATTATATTCACAATTTAAATTATTTAAAACACGTTAAATTATTTAAAATTACGGATATACTATAAATTAAATGACCTGGATTAAAATAAAATATTTACAATTTAATAAATTAGAAACGTTGAAAGAGCATTCTATACCATTATTGTACAAAAATTTTAATCATTATAAAATAGAAACAAAAATTAGTGATAAGTTTATAGTATATATTTATATAAATTTATTACTTATTAATAATAATTCTTATGAAAATAAAAAATTAATAGAATTATTAAATTATACAAAATATAATTTTAAATTTAATAAATATTATTTTAATAAATATTGTAAATATATTATTAAACCATATAGTATTATTGATAAATTAAATACAAATATATTAATTAAATGTGTAGATAATAATATAATAACACTAAATAATACAGTAATAGATCTATCTAAAAAAAAAATAGTATTAAATCCAATTATAAAACATACTTCCTTAAACACATATTTTATATTTAATCTAAATAAACTATCTAAATTTTTTAATAAAATAAGTATGTTTAATAAAAAAATACTAGTAATTATTCCACCTAATTATATGTTTAATATTAAATGTGATAGTATTATGCTAGATCATAAATTTAGAGATACAATTGTTAATAAAATAGATTATGATATTATAGTAATAATAAACTGTTTACCTATTATTTCAGAACAGAGTTATTTTAAAATTATAAATAAACTTGGTTGTAAAAATATTTTTATAGAGGATAATTATACATTTGATTATGAAAATTATACTCATATTAAAAATATGATATTTGATAAAGAGATAAATAATGATCTAAATTTAAATCACTATTTTATTAAAAATAATATAATTCTATATTATAGTAAATTTAATAATATTAAAACAACTGTTATTAGAACAACAACTACAGTAAATATGCCAACTAATATTAATATATACGGCAATTTATTTATTTTTGAGAATAGTTTAAAAAAACATAATATGGCTTATGATTTATGTGTTGATAATACTGTTAAAAATATAAAATGTGGAGTATCGGGAACAGATTTGTCCAATGAAATAAATGTGCTGTTTGAATGTAAGCATAATGTTTCATTAAATATATTTTTAAACCACATAAATTATAATCATTTATGTCCAATATGTAATTTAGTATTAAATAATACTACTGTAATATTAAAAGGAAATAAAGATACAGTAATAAATACATTATTATCTAAAAATATTATTACGAATATTAGTTCCAATATTAAGACAAATATTTGTGCATCCAAAAAATTATTTAATATAGTTATTTTAAATAATAAACTTAATTATAATACATTGGAAAATTCTATATATTTAAACAATAGATTAACAAAAATAAATGAGCTTTTAAATAATAGTTATAAAATGTTATTTATACCTATCGATAATTTTGATAATTATATAAAACAGCTTAAAAATAAGGTTACCGATTTTAATATTTATGTTGTTTATGAAACTAGTATAAATTCAGTAATAAAATATAAAATTTTAAATAGTATAGAAAATTTAAATATTTCTAATAAATCGACATTAAATTTAATAAAATGTAATTAATTTTTAATAAAATAATAAACCAATTATATATAATGAATGGTTTATTAGTTTCTATTGTTTGGGTTATTATATTATACACATCGGCCATATTTGGTACAAATTATTTTATTCTTGACTTATTTAAATCTAGCAAATACTCTCCTGTTTTAATATACTGTGTTATACTATCATTATATACATTTATAATAGGTTTATTAATTGCATTATATTCATCTAAAAAAAACTGTAATCGAGTAGATAAATTAAATTTAATTAAACAAGGATTGCGACATGTAGTATTTTTTTTAGGTGGTTATATGTTAATATATTACGTGTCTTTTATTAGAGAACCTTTTTTAACTATTTTTGGCTCTGATAAATTAGGATATTCTATAGCTCAATCGTTTATGATTGTACTTAACTCCATTACGGCTACCATTATTAATTATTATACAAGTATCGAAAAGTCGTGTAAAGTTAGCCAAACGGATATTGATAAGAATTTAAAAAAATTAGATAACTATTTAGATAAAAAGCCTGAAAAGAAATATGAGAAAAAAATAGAGATACGAGATTAATTGTATATGATTGGTAATAAATTAATGTAATAAATTAATGTAATAAATTAATGTAATAAATTAATGTAATAAATTAATGTAATAAATTTGATTAACTATTCTATAAAATATTTCATTTTAAAATGGGGTTTATATATGTTTACGCCAATCTCTATTTTAATGAAAAAAATATAAGAAAAATAGGCTCTACTCTTAATCCTTTTATTCGTTTAAACACATATACTACTTACTACCAAGATAAAGGAACTTTTGAGTATTTATTTTCTATAACTGAAGATAGACTTTTTGAGATAGAAACTGCTCTTAAAAATAAATACCTTTATAATTATAATACCAAAAATAATGGATCAACTGGTGGAACAGAAATTTACCAAAATATAAATATAAAAGAAACTATTGTTAAATGTTTTAATGATATGGAACTTATCTGGACAGAACTAGACCCAAGTTTTCCTCCTATCACTAAAAAATACATAAATGTGGTAGAGCGTGAAGCTCTTAAAGACCATCGGGAAAATTATAAAATATTAAATAAGAAAATTGAATATAATAAGATAGTTACAAAAAAACTTTCGAAACAAGAAATTATTAAAATAATTAAAATAGATAATGGGGATAAAAATAAAGATGAAATAACATTTTGTAATGGGATAGAAGATAGGATTAAAACAAATAGTTTGGGGTTTGAGACTGGTGTCAAAAATTTAGGAATATATATAATTTATAGATATTCCAATAATTCAGATTTTATAGAGTTTAATTCAATAATAAATAAAAAACATTTTAAAAAATTAAATGATAAAACTGACTTATGGTTAACACTTATAACAAAAGATTTTAAGGAAATATCAATGAATAATGAATGGGTTTCGGTTGGAGCACCTATATCAGTTTTTCCTGTCTCACATTTTAAACAAACTTTATATAATGGACTTATTATTAATGACTCTATTGCTGTATTTAATTTACCTGTAGACACTTATTTATGTTCACTAAACACCACTCCGCCTAAAAAATATGGACAAATTTTAGATCTTAATATAGATAAAATAACAGAAGTAGGTACTCAATATGGTTATTATAATTTACCAGAAATTCGTAAATCTAAATATACATATAGTCAATTTAATTTTAATGGTGAAAATCTCAAAGATATTGTTATGGAAAATTTAAAAGGAATTGTTCCAAATAATAAACATGAAGAGATTCATTGGAACACCACGTTAAAATATAAGGTTTTGGAGTATAACAAAGGTGATTTCTTTGCAGAACACAGTGACCATAAAATAAATAAACGACACTATGCTACTATGTTAATTTTTCCACCTTCTGAAGGAGATTTATCTCACGACGGTGGTAATTTAGTTATTAAAACTGGTACTTTTGAGACAGTTATTCCTACATCATTAAATAAAAATTGGAAATGTGTGGCATTTTTAACAGAATTAAAACATCAATGTTATGAAATTATTTCAGGAAAACGAATTGTTCTAAAAGTAGAATTAGTTTATAAAAAAAATTATTTTAGTGATTTAAATTCACACGGGTGTGTAGATTAATCTTGTATTTTAAATTATTAAATTGTTTAAATAATTTAATAATTTAAAATATTATATTATATTATATTATAACATAATGTCGGTAAAAAACTTAAGCAGTCCAATGAAACAATTAATATGTAATTTTTTTAAAGATGATAATATTAAACCGAAAGATTTAGATATCGGTCATGTAGCTACCGTTAGAGAATATTTAGTAAAAATAGCGATACATACATTAAGATTATCTACAATAGAATTTGAACAATCGCGTCATCCTAAAACTATTAAATTTCATCAAAATGTACAAGAAAAAATTAAAGTGGATTCCGAAGGAGACGATCCATTCTCAAGTATTGGGGTTGGAATTGCTATAGAATATTCGGATTTATTAGTTGATACAGAAGAAATCCTTGATGATATTAGAACCTATAGAGATAAGTCTAAATTTCCTAAAAAGGACCTTAAAAACTTATATGATGTAGGCGAAGCTTATAATACAGAAATGGATGCATTTATTGCTTCTCTTCCAAAGCTTCCAAGAGATTCTAAGCCAGACGGTTATTAAATTAAATATAAATTTCTATTAAATTTAATAACTTATTAAATTATTAAATTTGATTTATGATTAAAAAGTATTAATTTATACAATGTCTAACTCTATGAAAAAATTAAAATTTATAAAAAAACAAAAAAATATAGATATTAAATTGTGCGAAGGATTATTATATTTAGACACCATTAACGAAAATTCTATAGATTTAATATTAACAGACCCACCTTATATTATATCTAAAAATACAGGTATGAACAATCATTATAATAATGTTAAACAAAATGAGATTGATAATGTAGAGTTTGTAAAAACACCACAGGATTGGGTAGATTATAAGAGTAGTAATAATATTTTATCCGATAAAAATAAAGATAATTATTTAAAATATGGGTCAATATATGGGAAAAAGTACTGTGTTAAAACAGATTATGGAGATTGGGATAAAAATTTTACAATGGATCAATTAGAATTATTTGTAAGCGAGTTTTATAATAAACTCCGGAAAGGAGGGACATTAATAATGTTTTTTGATTTATGGAAAATTACTGACCTTAAACGTATATTGGAAAAATATAAATTTAAACAAATAAGACTCATAGAGTGGATAAAAACCAACCCACAGCCATTAAATAGTAAAATTAATTATCTAACAAACTGTAGAGAAATTGCTTTATTAGGAGTGAAAGAAGGAAAACCAACGTTTAATAGTTCATATGATAAGGGTATTTATAATTTTCCTTTGCAGGGGGGTAAAAATAGATTTCATCCAACACAAAAAAATTTAAATATGTTTGAGGAATTAATTAAAAAACATTCGAATGAAAATGATGTCGTTTTAGATACATTTTTGGGGGGAGGGACAACTGCAATAGCGTGTAAAACAACAAATAGAAAATTCAAAGGATGTGAAATTAACAAGGACTATTATGATAAAATACTGACATTAATCTAAACTAATTTTCTGAATAAATTTTTTAAAAAAACGGAATTTCACTTCTTGACGACTAGATTTATGAAACTGAAATTCACCAATAATAATATAGTCGTCGTTTAATTTTACTTTAATCGTTGATGAAAATTCACTATTTTTCTGTTTTTTTTCATTCCACTTTTCTTCATAGGTATTTCTGCTAAATATGATTTCTTGATTCGTAAAATAGTTTTTTATTTTTTTTAAAAATTCTACTTGTGGGTCTTTACTACAATTACTTATTAATAATAGGTAGTCACAACAGAATAAATATTCTAACATATGATTTAGATAAGTATGGATTGTAGACTTAATAAAATTAAATCGAAGCGAGTTAAATTCTAATTTACCATCCCAATCTTTTTTCCAATATTTATCCCAAGATTTTAATGTAGGTTGTCCTATTTTTTGTGGACAAATTTTACCATCATTATATTTTAAAGTTTTAAGGCTTAATGTTTTGTTTTCTTCTAAAATAAAATCGACTTTACCATTTTTATAACCCTCACTAGATATAATTTGATGTTTAAAATTATTTTTAATAGGTTCCAATTTTAAAATAATTTTATTTTTAATATTTAAATTTATCCTAGATATATCTATTTGACAACTAATATTAAAAACAGAACATACTGCTGCTTCAGCACTTTGACCAATTGTTTCATTTGTATTTATTATATGTTTAGGTGAATATTTTAGTATAGAGTAATTATTTGTATTAGGGTCAAACCTACATTTTGCTAGTGTATTTTTAATAGTTTTAATATAGTTACCCTTATTCAATATAAAACCTGAGGGGATTGTATACATTAATTAATTAAGTAATGTTATATTTTATTTATAATCAATTTTATTTGTTGTAAATTTTGTAAATAAGTGAACCAATCTCATTCTCTTTAAATAATATTGTTTTAATAGATTTATCAAAATGATTTAGAACAGTTTCTTTATCATCAATCATTACATCTACATTCATTGCTTTTGCAATTTCAAATTTAGATTCTGGTTTTTCACAGAAAATTATAGAATTAAAATAATCATCAAGACCGTACATTTTTAAAATCTCTTTACTTTTTTTTAGCATTTGTTGGAAATGCTTTGCTAATAATAATTAATTTATTATTTTCATTTCCACCAGAAAATATAACCCCTCCTATATCAAATGCAATAATAAATAGTTTTTTAGGCTTTAATATATTTTATGACCATATTATCTCAATTTAACCCATTATAATAATATAAATAATCGATAAAATAACTAATATCATTATGACTATAATATAATTGCATGAATTATTTTCTAAATTATATAATTTAATTATTTTGACCTTTTTTTTGTCTATAGATTTTTGTATAGGTTTATCTTTATTGTAGTAATAAATTTTAACAGTATCTAAAAAATGAACTTTTTTCATATTAAATATAATTAGATTTAATATGAAATATAATTAGATTAAATATGAAAAATAATCTATATTTAAAATTAAAATATTATTTTCCAGGATAGCCTTCACACCAATCAACATCTATTGTATCATTATCATTAAATTTAACTCTTCCCGCCAAATCATTTGTAGTATCATTATCATCATAAATATTATAATACTTGTTCACTTCGTGTCCTAATAAAAATGTTTTTTTAACACTTTCACTAATATTTATTTCTATAACAGGCAACTGTTTATTTTTATCGTACGGGTTAAAATAAATATACTCAGTTTTTGATTTACTTATTTTAAATTTTTTCTTAGGAACAACTACTTTAACGGTAGATTTTGCCTTATGTATTTTTTTAAATAATTCATCAATATAAACATTTTGTAATAAATTGTCTGTAGAATTTATTATATAATTAATTTTTCCTTTAATATCTAAATTAATATGTATAACAGGTTCAAATAGAAATTGTTTATTATAACTAACATAAATTATTATAATATCATTGCTTAAAAGATTTAATGAACTATCGCTACAATTTATTATTTCTTGTGGAGCAATACCACTGATACTATCCTGAAATAAAACAATTCCTTTATTAAGCCATTTAGATATTAATGTACATATCTGTATAATTTTATTAAAAGAAATACCAGTATGGTCTTTAATAGGATTGGATATAAACTGAATAGTTTCTTCCTGCTCTTTTTTTAAAGAGGAATTAAATGTATCAATTTGTGGTTGATATATCTCTGTATTTAATGATTTTAGCATAGAAGGATTCATAGATGCTACAATATTATAAAATAAACTATATGAATTAGGCGTATGGTGTTTAAAATAAATAGTTTTATTATTTCCTATATTATCAATATTAATAATACCAAATGTATTTATGGGTGTTTGCTCAATCGTTTTGATATGAATATTCGAAATAGAATAATCTTTTAAAATAGTTTTTAATAGTTCTTTTCCTTCAGTAAGTATTTTTTTCCCTATAGAACCATTAAAATCTATCTCTTCCGTTTCTGTTACATTATATTTTTTAAGAAAATCAAATGATACTTGTCCATGAAATAAATGTTTAAATATTTCTTTTGGGGTTTTTAATCTAAGAATACGTGGTTTTTTTATTATAAATTTTCGTTTAGGTTGTTCCATTTAATTATATTAGATATTAATTTAGTAAATAAATATCTATATTAATTTAATATATTCTTAAAATTGTATCATTAAATAAATTAAGAGATATACTATATATTACAATCGCAAGTACAATCATTACTAATGGATAGTAAAATATAGTTTTATTTACACCTATTCCAAAGCTTTTGATGTTATTATTATTAAACATTAATTTTGGTTTTTGCATCCAAATAAATACCGATATTGCTAAATAAATAATTACACTATATTTAATCCGTTCTGTAAATTGTATCATTATATATATTAATATTATTTTATAAAATAATATTAATGAATGGTGTTTTATAAAAAAATCACTACTATTTATAATTTATCGCTATATCTCTCTATATATATTATTTTTAATTGTTACAGTTAATTTAGATAAAATTAAACCTCTGCTTAATATAGAGCCTTTTTTAAATATAATTCATCATATAAATCAATATGGTTTTCTGGATAATTAAAATGGACAAAATATTTACGTATATCATCGGCATCAAACCATACAGAACCTGAATTTATATCATCTATATGACATTCGCAATTGTCGGTCCAATCCTCTGGTGGGGCTGCGTTCTTCCAAATCGTGATCGTATACTAAAGTTCCTTTATCAGGAATATCTATAATTGTTCCATAATACTTAGATATTTTATCCACCGTTGATTTATATAGTGAAATTATAGTACCGATGTCTTCTACCATTACTCTATCTCCAACTTTAAATTTAGGTTTTGTATTTTTGTCCTTTTGTTCATCCGTTGCATAGGGTACCCAATATTTTAGATTTTTGGGTTCTTCTGACTCTAACTCAAACTGTGTTGTTCCTCCCACCATATCTAAATAATTTTTAATTATTCTTTTGCCTAATTTTCCACGTGTTTTAACAAATCTGCCGGTGTCTGGGTTTAATAATTTATATTTTTTATAATATTATATTATACTATTATAAAAAATATAAATTTA
>Ga0206123_10004579_pt1 | contig 10777 bp, 11 predicted proteins | sample Helgoland_Spring_2_FD_160086 | JGI IMG/M metagenome (GOLD analysis project Ga0206123, IMG submission 160086) | Pelagic subsurface seawater microbial communities from Kabeltonne, Helgoland, North Sea - Helgoland_Spring_Bloom_20160316_1 | ecosystem: Environmental > Aquatic > Marine > Epipelagic ... | reverse complement strand
AAAAAAAAAGAAAAAAGATTTACAACAAGAAAATGATCACGAAAATACAATTAATAAAAATTATTCAGAAACATTATTTAATAGACCAAGTCTAGATTCATCATTTGAAAGAATGAAAACAAGAAATGATTTAAATGGAATAAAAAACTATAATATAGAAGAATATAAAAAAGATTTTACAAGCTGCGAACCTTTACAACCTCCGCATTACAAATATCCATTATCAGAAAAGACATTAGAAAATTATGATAAAGCATATGCGACATTTTTAAAAGAGAGAAAAATAAATGAATATAAAGGTACAAATTTTGATGAAAATGAAATATATATACCTAAAAAAAATAATAATAAACATAATATTAATATATATGAAAATTATGATAAAATTAAAATGGAAAATATAAATGAAATAGAACCTTACCATGATGAAGATTTAGATAATTATTTAAATATTAATGATTTTAAAAGTATTAATTATAATTATAATAATATATGTGAAAATGATAATAAAAAAAATTTATTAAGAAATAATTATAAATTAAAAACACAAGAACCATTAAAATATAATGATGATGAATATATTTTAATTCCTAAAAAAAAATTAAATATAAAATGTAATGAAAAAGAATTATATTCTCCAATTTTAAATAAAAATAATTTAGAAGAATATGATACAGATGAAGAAGATATCGACGAATATACATTAGAACCTATAAAAAAAATATCAGAACAAAAAAATAGAATTAGAGAGAGAAAGAGGGAAGAAGAATATAATTTATTACACCAGGAAAGACAAAGAGAAAGAGAGAGAGAGAGAATCAGGGATATAGAGATACAGAAAGAAGGACATGAAAAAAAAAATAATAATATAGAAACTTTTGTAGATTATCATCATTATAATAATAATAATAATAATAATAATAATAATAAAAAATCAATAAATAATTTTTATAAAAGTATGATAAATATAGGTTTATTTATATTAATAGGTATATTTATAATATTTCTTTTAGATTTATTAATAGAATTAGCTTTACATAAAGGTATGAAACAAACTGTAAATATATTAGCACCATTATTAGAAGAATTAAAAACTTTAAGAAAAAAGAAATAAATTTGTATAAGAATTCAATAATTAATAATTAATAATTATTAATAAAATAATGTCACATTATACTCATTTAGTAATATCAGGTGGGGGAATGTGTGGGGGATGTATATTAGGAGTTTTTAGATATTTATATATTGAAAATAAAATTAAAAATATAAAATATATATCTGGAAATTCAATTGGTTCATTATTTGCTCTAGCATTTATTTTAAAAATACCATTAGATGAATTGGAAATAATATTTAAAGATACTCATAAAAATAGGGAATTTATAATTAATAAAAATAATTTAGGAAATTTATTTATAAATAATGGAATAATAGATTTTAATATATTTATAAAACCTATCCAAAAATATTTAAAAGATAATTATGATTTAGATGATATAACTTTTAAAGAAATATCAAAAAAATTTGGAATAAATTTATATATAAGTACGACAAATGTTAATAGACAAATAAATAAAATTTTTTCAATAGATAATACACCTGATATTAGTGTATTTAAAGCAGTAACAGCATCTATAACATTGCCATATATAGGAATACCTGTTATTATAGATAATGAATATTATATAGATGGTTATTTAACTAATAATTTTCCAATAGAAGTATTTAAAAATGTAAATAAAGACAATATATTTGGAATAGTTATTAATATAGAAACTAATAATTCTGATAATAATATAAATAAAGAATTAACATTTTTAGATTATAATAAGAAATTATTAGATTTATTAATTATAAATACAACTAAATTAGCATTTATAAATTTAATTAATAAAGAATATGCAAATATATTATTAATTAATGATTTACCAATTTCTTCATATATCTTATATTCTATAAATAATGATGAATTAGAATCAGATTTATCAGATATAGATGTTGACAATTTAATATTGGATGGTTTTATTAAGACAGCAAATTATTTTAATTATATAAAGAGTTTATAAATTATTATAATAAATATGGAAAATTTATATAAAAAATGTATTATTGTAGGAGAACAAACTATTAATAATATAAACAGTATAAATAATACAAATAATACAAATAATACAAATAATACAAATAATACAAATAATACAAATAATACAAATAATACAAATAATACAAATAATACAAATAATACAAATAATACAAATAATACAAATGAAAAATCTTCATGGTGGAAAAAATCAGAAAATAATAAAAAAAGAGTTATGATATGTGGTACATACCCAATAGGTACAAGTAATGGTTATTCAAAAGTTGTATATTATATATGTAAATATCTTGAAAAATATGATGATATTGAATTAACAATATATGGTTTTCAAAATGTTAATAATACGTCAGGTTCAAATATTAGAAGTGATATATCTTCTAAAATTAAATTACATGATGCTATGGCAACTGAAGATCCAAAACGTAATGGTTTTGGCGAAAAAGAAATAGGGAATTATGTAAAAAAAAACCCACAAGATATAATAATAATATTTAATGACAGCATGGTAACAACTTCTTTATTACAAACATTAGTTAAAGAATGTTGGGATGAAAAAAAAAATTTTAAGTTAATTTCATATATGGATCAGGTATATCCCTATCAAAAAAAAGAATATATAAATTTATTAAATATTTTTTTTGATGCTATAATAACATTTACATCTTATTGGGAAACTATTGTTAGAAAATTAGGAATAGATGATAGTAAACCTATTTATAATTTCCCCCACGGGTTTGATGATAATATTTATTATCCAATTGATACAAAAATATCTAGATTATATTTTAAATTACCATTAGATGATTTTTTAGTTTTAAATTTAAATAGAAATCAACCAAGAAAAAGGTGGGATATAACAATTATAGCATGGACTAAATTTGTAGAAAAACATTATAATGAAAAGAAAAATAATAAAGAAATAAAAGATATAAAATTAGTAATAGGAACATTAATGGATGGATATTGGAATTTAATGGATATATTTGAAAATGAAATAAAATTTACAGATGTACCATGGGAATATGCTAAAAAAACAATATTTTCTGTTAATTTACCTCAACAATTATCAGATAGGGATATTAATATATTATATAATGCATGTGACGTAGGTTTAAATACTGCTGACGGAGAAGGATATGGTTTGTGTGGTTTTGAAGGTGCGGGATTAGGAAAGGCACAAATATCATCATATGTAGGAGGAATAAAAGAGTTTTTATCAAATGATTTTTCAATAATTATAAAACCTACTGTTCCTATATATTTAGATTGTAAAAATGTAGGAATTGGTGGTAAAGCAGAATTAGCATCGCCGGATGAATATGCTGACGCATTTTGGAAATATTTTAATAATCCAGAGTTGGTAAAAGAACATGGTTATAAAAGTAGAGAACATATTTTAACACATTATAGATGGGAGACTTTAGTAGAATATTTTTATAAAAATATATTATTAAAATTATAATATTTATACAATGTTAATTCCGTTAATATTATTAGAATTTAGATCAGATATATTTATATCATCGATACCTATTAATGTATTTGGTAATGTTAAATTTGTATTTTTATATTTATTATATACTTTTTTTTTTACACTTGTTGGAAAATTATAATCTAATTGATCTATTAAAGATTCATATTCTCTAATAAAATTAGTTATTTTATCACTATCTAAATTATCTAGATCATTAATAAATGCTTCTTCTATTTTATGATTTAACTTATTCATTTTTTGTGAAATATTTTTAAAAACAGTAGTTTTTTCATTTATTTTAAAATTACTTATCATAGCAAGAGTTAATCCTGTTATACTATTAATAATAATATTAGGTAATTTCATTTGTTCAGTAGTTATTGAAGCGCTATTTAAAATTGCTAATGTTGTACTAGATAAAATCAATGGGATATTTACTAAACTTTTAATAAATGAAAAAAATTCATATGAACGTTTAGATAATATAGTAACAATTAAACTTCTATCTTTATAACTTTTTAATAGTTTTTGTTGGGCTACTGTAATTTGATTAACATTTGTTGATATAGGTACTTTTTCTATATTTGATTCTAAAGGTATATTAGTAATATTTATTAATTCTGATGTAATTTGATTATTCATTTTCTATTTTTAAAATAGAAAATTAATAAAAATAATATTCGCATTATAAAACACCATTAGTAATTTTTTTTATTGCAGCATGTAAATTAATTACATCAAATTTAGAATTATGAGCATTTTCAATTTCTTTATTAAAAGCAAATTTATATAATTCTTTTAAACTAGGATCTTTAATTTTATTAGTATTATGTTTAAATTTTGCTTTAATAGTATTTTTAAATTTTTTCATAGAACATATTAAAATTTTTTTATCTAATTCAATTATGATATGATACAAATTTCTTCTAAATAATTCACTTTTGATAACATTAATATCAAAACCTATATTATGTGCAATAATATGTGAACAATTTTTTAATTCTTTATAAAAAATATCAATAACAATATTAAAATCATTACCATCTTTATCTGATATTTCATTTGTAATTCCATGAAATTCTGAATTATTAATTAAAAAATTTTCTCTTTTAATTATATAATCATACATTTTTAGTTTATTTAATTTATCATCACATATCATATATGATAATTGAATAATTCTAGAAGTATTATATTTATCAATATCATTATATAATGGGTAACAACAATATTCTAATCCTTTAGTATTTGGTAATCCATTATTTTTTTTATCTATAATTAAATACATTATATTCTAATATAAAATATTTTTTATATAAATATCATTTTTTTAAAAAATGATATTTATTTTTTATATCATTTATAAAATAAATATGAAAACATTAATCATATTATATTTAAATATTATTAATATTATTATGGCTAATCATATAACTTTAAATTATCTTCATAAAGATATACTTAAATCATATTTAAATTTAAATAATAATTATAATTATAGTATTAATATTTTATCAATAGATTATAAACCTATAAACATAAAAAAAAAATTAATCAGAACAGATGAAATAAATTATTTATATTATTTGCGATAATATATATATATATATATATATATATTATATTTAACCATTTTACTTTTTTTTATTTTTTAATTATAAAAATAAAATTAAATAGTAATATAAGCTTTTATTTTATTAAATATATAAAAAAATAATTAAGTATTATATAAAAATGATAAAAAAATTATTAATATTATTTATAATGTATAATTATACAAATGCTTTTGTGCCAAATACTTTTTTACCAAATCTTATAAATATACAAAAAAATAAAATTAGTAAAGTAATGTTATTAAATAATAATAATAAAGTAAATAATATTTTTAAAATGACTAGACCAGAAAGCATACCATTTGAATTTATGTTACCTATAACAGGTAGTTATATAGTAAGTAATAATTTAAATATATTTACAAATCCAACACTTTATTTAGTAGCTATATTAAGTGTAATAATTGGTTCAAATAGTATGATAATAAATGATTATTTTGATTATAAAAATGGTATAGATATAAATAAAAAAAATAAAATATTAAATAAAGGATATATAACAACAGAAGAAGTTATATATATTTCAAATTTATTAAATTTAATATCATATTATTTAATATGTATAATTAATAATAATTTATTAAGAATTATATTATCAAATTCTATTATATATATCTATATATATACACCATTATTAAAACCTATACCATTATTCAAAAATATTGGTGTAGCATTAACAATTTCACAATCATTAATGGTAGGAGTATTAGCAATTAATGGAGATATTATTAAAATAATACCATCAATTATTTATTTATTTAATATAATAATGTGGCAGGAATTAATATTAGATATAATTGATATGGTAAATGATAAAAAAAGCGGAATTAAAACAATACCAGTAATATTTGGATATAAAAAAACAAATATATTAAGTTTAATATTTTTGATAATGGGAATTATATTACCATATTTATTTAAAGAAATAAAATTATTAGAATTTTTTTATTTTACATTACTACAATCACCATTATTATATATAACATGTAATGTAATAAAATATAATAAAATATTAAATAAAAAAGCAATAAACATATCAAGAATAGTTATATTATTTTATGGAATATATTTTTGTATATTATAATATCATAAATAATAAGAAAAAAATAAAAATCTAAAAAAGTTATATATTATATAAACTCTATTAAATAAAATAGAAAAACAATTAAATAACAGATAATATAGATTTTATAGATTTTATATTACTTTTAAAAATGATATATTATTATTCTTCTATCAATACGCCTTCATAAGTTAAATATCCAATATCAGTTAATTCATTATATTTAGCATATGCTATAATTGGTTCAATTATTTTTTTTAGATAATAATAATCAATTTTCATTATTAAATTTTTTATATTAGATATATATATATATATAATATATTCTTCATCATAATTATACATTATATTAATTAATTCTATATTATTATAATAATCATTTAAAATATCTAAAGATTTTTCAGATAATTGTGTGCTATCTACTGATGTAGGTATTTTATTTTCTTTAATAGATAAATCAATAACAAGAAGATCTATGTATAACTCTTCTAAAATATGTTTATCACATTGATATAAATAGTATAACCATTCTTTAATTAAACCATATTTCTTTATTTCATTAAGCAATTCAGATTTCTGAGAATATATTATTTTAGAATAAATATTATTTATAATATCATCAGGCAATTCATCAAATATCATATTGATATGTAAATATTTACATATACATATATTATCATTTTTTATTTAATATACTAAAAAAAATGATAAATATAATTTTTATAATTATATCAGTATGTTATTTGATAAATTATCTGATGATATTATTGAATATATTCAAAAATATATAGATATTAATGAATATAATAAAATAGCTTTAGTTTCTAAAAATATATATAATTTATTTAGTATAAAAAATTTATTAAAATTTAATTCATTATTTAATATATGTAATAATAATAAAAATAATGATAACGTTATATTAGTTAAATATATTAGTTATAGTATTACAAAAAAATACAATTATAAAAAAAATATTAATATAATATCAAATATAGTTAAACATACACATTTATATCCTATTTTTAATTTAAAAAATAATAATAAATTATTTATTATTTATGATATTATAGAATTATTATATCATTGTTTAAATAAAAAATATACAAATATATTAATAAAAATAAAAAAAATAAAAATAAAATATAATAAATTATTATTAAATGATACTGAATATGTAACAATTTTAAGTTTTCTAATATATTATATTACTCCCCCATTAGAGTATGATATGATTAATTCAAACTATTATTATCATTATAGTTATAACACAACAGTATTATATAAAATAGTATTATCGTGTATATTATTTATATTGGTAAAATGTGATAATAATTCAATTAATCAAAATTTTATTATAAAAAAAAAATATATATTTATTAATCAAAATAAAAAAATAAAAGAATTTATAAATAGTGTAGAATATAATAAATATTTATATCCAAAATATTTTAAAGATTATATATTATTACTATATAACGAATTATATATAAGTAAATACATTTAAATTATTAAGAGAACCATTATTAAAATAATTAATATCTAAAATATTAGATTTTAATTCATTTTTAAATTTCCACAAAATTGATATTTTTGTATTTTTATTAATAATATATAAAGGTATATCTAAAAATATATTATCAGGTAATTTAAACAACATTTTTTCTTTATTATAATTTAATTCATACATATATGGATATTTTTCAATATAATTTTTATTTTTTTTAGTTATAATTAATGGAATATTATACAATTTATTATATCCAAATAAATATTTATTTACATATTTATATTCATTTATATTTTCTAATAAAGTGTTATTGCTCCAATAATAATTTAAATCATATAATTCTTCTCTATTAAATAATATTTCTTTTAAAGATAATGTTAAATAGTCATAAACTATTGTGATATTAATTCTACAATCATTATGATATGGGTGGTAAATATTAATATTAAATATATAATTTTTTTCTCTAAATTTTTTAATAAAATTTTCAACACACAAATGTATTTTATAATTATTACTTAATAAATATATATCAGAATTATTATATTTTTTTAATATTGAAGTATTATTAAAATATGTTTTTCTTAAAATTGTATTATTTTCAAATATATATTTATAATTAGTATTAACAATATTTGAACTTTTATTATAATTTTCCCAATTATTATTAAATTTCCATTTACATAATTTACCTTGATATTTATTTGTTTTTAAATATTTAAAAATATTATTTTTATGTAGATCATATGGATTAATTAAACAAGCTGTAGTTGTAGATAATTTAAAATTAGAATTTATATTAAAAGCATTTAATAATTTAACACAAATAATTAAAAATAAATATATAAATTTCATATTAATTATTATAATTAAATAATAAAATATCATTTTTTTATAGATAAATACGAATAATAGATTTGATGAATATGAATAATAGATTTGATGTATATTTTTCATATTGGATACTAATATGGTTTATAATATCTTTACTTACAAATATTACTACACCTATATTAATGTTATTTATAAGTTATATATTACAATTATTATATATAATACAAAATAAAAATAAATTAAATATAGAGACCGCATATATTAAAATAGGGAATTCCATTACTGTTGTGATAAAAAGTTTTGCTATAATATATATATTATTATATAATAAAAAAAAAATAAATTTGATTGCTGAAATATATTATACAATAATATTATTTATAATATTTAATATATATTATTATTATTTATTTAATAATATATATAAATTTAGTGCTAATACAAATATAGATGAAGGTCCTATGGTATATTTAACAAAAAATTTATTTATTTTATTAAACTTAGATTTATAAAAAAAAGTACATTTCTTTAAAATTTTTAAATTTATAAAATGTTTTATATTATATATAATATTATTATGAAATGTACTATTTTTTATATTTATTAATAATAGATAATAAAATTTAATATAATGTCCTCCCGCTTCCACCCATTTATTCAAAAATCCAGGCAGCTAAAGAGCGAAACACCTGTTAGGGAAAAAAGTTCTAGGATACAAATTTTGAAAGATCGCTTAATTGAGAAAGAGAAAAATAGAGATAAAGAGAAAGAGAGAGAGCAATTCTCTGAGGATGCGAATGCGATATCTCATATTTTGCAAGAAGATGGCAATTTAAGAAAATATCCTTTTCCACAAACATGGGAATCAGATTTAGAACTAGATTATAAAGATCTTAACGATGAATTGAAATATAATTTAATAAAAGATAAATTTAAAGCTTTCCATGGTCTGAACCTTCTGTGTGGGGGAAAATGGTTTGACGGTTTGAAGAAAGAAGATGGAATGGATAATTCCTTAAAGGAATCTTTAAAGGTATCTATGTTTTTATATTTAACAATATTTAATATACAATATAGAGTTTCACACAAACAAGACATATTAGCGCAAGACAACATAGCAGATCTTGCTACTTTATTATCTATATTAGAATGTTTTATTAAACATTTATTGGACTATTTGAATACGAACTATCATAATGCTAGTGAGCCAAACCCCCAAGTACTTGATGATACTATTCCTTTAGATATAAATATGTTAAAAAAAGTAATTTTTTCTGCATCTGTTAAGAATGCAGTTAAAACACAGTTTCTTGATTTAGTAGACCTAACACATATTTTTTTTGGCGCAAAGAAGGTGAAGATGGGGGAGGTATATGGAGAAGCTTCCTTGATTTTTCAACATCCCATGAAAAATCACCCTATATTACCATTATTATTATATGAAATGTTAAAGGATACACACTTCGACGGGTTGCCCAAAATTCATCCAGAAAACAAAGCCGTCTTAGGGACGGCTTCGTCTTCTTCCAGAAAGGGAAGAGTAGAACCGACAACAAAACTATCGGAATATTTTATATTTAGTTTAATTTATTCTCCTATTTTCCGTTTAACAGTGCTATTTAGTAAATATCTAAAAACCGGTAATTTTAACTATTTATATACAGCTGTGCCAGGCCAAATTATGAAAATAAACAAATTGTATACTTTATTGAAAGGTATTGATCGTAGATTAAATAATAGATCTGGACCTGGAAATAAAATGTTAAAAGAAAAAATTGGGGAACTATTAACGAATTATGAGAGCATAACTAAGGGAGAAAAAAAAGGTAATAATACACATTTATTATCACAATGGATAGTTTCTTTAGATAAATTAAATGAAAGCAAGCTCTTTCATCAACACATGCAAGATGATGAGGACATGCAAGATGATGAGGACATGCAAGATGATGAGGACATACAAGATGATGAGGACATACAAGATGTGAATCAAGATACATATATGGCACCAGGAGGTGGTAAAAAAAATAAGGAATTAGAAAAAGAGATAAAAAAAATTTCACGAAATGGTTTAAAAATATTAAAAAAAAAAAAAAAAAAAAAAAAAAAATATAAAAAAAGATAAAAAAAAAAAAAAAAAAAAAAAAAAAAAAAAAAAAAAAGAAAAAAAAAAAAAAAAAAA
>Ga0206123_10004575_pt1 | contig 10782 bp, 10 predicted proteins | sample Helgoland_Spring_2_FD_160086 | JGI IMG/M metagenome (GOLD analysis project Ga0206123, IMG submission 160086) | Pelagic subsurface seawater microbial communities from Kabeltonne, Helgoland, North Sea - Helgoland_Spring_Bloom_20160316_1 | ecosystem: Environmental > Aquatic > Marine > Epipelagic ... | reverse complement strand
AACCAGCAACCTCAACGCGGGCAAACAGATCGGGAATGGTAGTGCTAAGGTGACTTCCATACGTGTTTCCGTAGGAGGGGTCGCGATCGGCTACGTCAGATATTGGCGAAGTTGGGTGATAAGTTGCTGTGGGTTGTTATAGGCTATTTCGCATTCGCGCCAACCGCTCTGTTCGCGTCATCAACTTGTTAGTCGCATATGCCTCTGCAGGCAGCGCCGCTAGTTTATTAGCGCACTCTGTCGCGCTGTTCAGAGCCTCGCCCTCGGCAACCAGTTCATCGACGAAGCCGGCAAGCAAAGCGCCTTCGGGATTGTAAATTTCTGATTGAGCGACAATTGGTACGAACATTGTTGGATTAATGCGCGCCTGTAATAGCTCAATACCCCATTCCGGCATTCCTACACCCATCGCTGTTTCGGTCAGACCAAACTTATATGGTCCGCGTTCTCCGATTCGGGTGTCACACGCCAGTAACCAAAACGCGCCGATCGTGAATGCGTGGCCTGTACACGCGGCAATGATAGGCTTTCCTGTAGAGAATAGTCTCGTTGCGAAAGCACCGCCAGCCAATCCAAGTGCTCTGGGCGCCTCCTGATCGTCACCAGTCATAATCGCGAGGTTGAACCCAGCGCAAAAGGATCCTGAACGTCCGGCAAGCACAATGGCTGAAGCCTTCATATCAGCCTCGTCCATAGCGGTATTGAGATTATCGATTGCTGCGAAATCGATCGCATTTTTCTTTCCATCGTCCATCCCTATAACGGCGATACTGTCGGTTATATCTATAGTTATTTGCATAAAATACCTCTCTTTGTAAAACGATGATTTAAAGCTCGGCTAGTCGGTAAATAAGGCCGCCCTCATGAAAGACCTCGCTTTGAGAGTTGCTTGGCAAGAGTAGATGTTGGCTGATATCGCCTGCTTAATCTAATGAGAAATTTAGCGCTTATCATAAATCCCACGCATACCTCGGTGGAAATTGCACCGACTCTCATAATAGGCGAAAAACAAGACATTGCTTGCCTAAGCTTTTTTAAAACCGATATTTAGAAAGTATGACTTAAAAAGGCCGTGTCGGAGGTTCAAGTCCACCCGTAGCTGCCAATTTCATGACTTGCCGGAAGCGCGAACCTGAGGGGCGGCAGCCAATTCGCAGAGCGAAAAGGCAAGATCGGGCCGGCAACGGCAATTCTTAGCGCGATGCTGACAGATACTAATTATCTCCGAGATTCAGAAATCCTGAAATCGTAGATAAGCCGATCAAAAATACCCGAGGCACTGCAAGACAACAGGTAGTGTGAAAGTCGTGATTAGTGCCGATAGCGCCATGGCCAATCCGGAAGAAGCGCCCATCTCTTCGCTTAGTTGAAGGGCCCGCGCCGTACCTATGCCATGGCTGGCTGTGCCCATCGCGATGCCTTTTGCTATATCGCTGCGGATGCGCAGAAGCTTAAATAAACTGGGCCCGATCACTGCACCGATTACGCCCGTTATCACAACGAGCCCTGCAGTAAGCGACGGCAGACCGCCAATTTTCTCAGCGATACCCATACCAACGGGTGTGGTAACCGATTTTGGTGCGAGGGACAATAAGGTGGTGTCTGAGGCACCAAGCAATTCTGCGATCCACACACCAGATAATGCGCTACCTAGCCCACCTACCAATATGCCGCCTAAAATGAATCCCCAGAGTGCCTTCAACTTTGGGAGTTGCCGGTATAAAGGGTAGGCCAAAGCGACCGTCGCTGGCCCCAGCAAAAAGTGAATGAACTGCGCCCCTTCGAAATATGTTTCGTAGGGTGTGTCTGTCGTTTTCAATACAATGACGAGAACGACAATTGAGACCATTACCGGGTTTAACCCAGGCCATCGTCCGCTTCTTTGATAAAACCAATCACAGACAAGGTAAACGACCAGGGTTGTTGTCAGTCCTAACAGCGGTGATGCAGCCAGGTATACCCAGGCTTCGTAGAGCGTTTCAGGTGTCATCAGTAGATTCACCTGTTGTTGAATGCCGAGAGCGCATCACCAGCTCAAATAGCAAGGCGGTAGCGCTCAGTGCGATTAGTGTGCTGATGAAGAGCGCTGCGCCAATGGCGAACCATTCGTTTTCAAAGCGCTGGAAATGCAAAATTACGCCGACACCCGCAGGTACGAAGAGAAGAGAGAAGTGCCGCAGAATAGCCTGAGAAACGGGCTCTAATGAACCTTGCCAACCTTTGTGAATAACGAGGGTAGTAAAGAGTGCCAGCATGCCTAATACGGGCCCCGGAACAGGAAGTTGGAACACAATAACAATCGCCTCACCGGCGAGTTGAAACAACAGCAAAACTGTAATGCCTGGAATGATATTCATTATTTGGGAGAGTATGGTGTCAGAAAGAGTGTGGGGTCAGCGCCAAGGAAGCATGCGCTTGGCTCTGACCCCACACTCTCTTGGCTCTGACCCCGTGCGCGCTTCTTTTACGGATCAATTGGTTTTGCACACGTCTTCAGCAAAGCTTTTGATATCCCTGATCGAAGATAGATAAACCTCTGGCATCGCAGCACGGTAAGACATGTCACCGGCATGGGTTACGCCATTAATCGTCCGGCTACTTGATGTAACGCCAGCTTCAAGCAATTTTCTGTTGTAAGCCAGTCCTTCATCTCGCAAAGGATCCAGTTCACAGACAGAGATAAAATGAGGGGGCAGACCTTTGAGTTCAGAAACCTCAGCATGCAAAGGCCAGGCGAGGGGGTTTTTAGCGTTTTCTCCCGTTGGGTCATAAAGCTTGAAAAGTGCAGCCATCATTGTGCAACTTAAGCCTAGTTCGTCGTTTTCGATCAGTGATGGTAACGATGGGTCCTTATCCAGATAGCGGTTTGAGACGTTGGGGCATTGTGCATAAACGCCATCGATGGCTCGCAAGGCATCGTCCTGTTTGGCTTTCAAGCATGTTGCCAGTGACAGATTGCCGCCACCTGATTCACCGGACACTACGATCCCTGAAATATCGAGGTCAGCTTTGTGATCGCCCATCCAATGTAGCGCAGCACTACAATCATTCAATCCGGCCGGGAAGGGATGTGGCCCCAGTTTACCCGCGCCATTGCGAAACTCGACACCCACTACAACGAGGCCTGTTGCGGCTAGTTCACTGCGCCATCGGTCATACATTGAGCCAGCGGCAGACATCAAAACCATGCCGCCGCCATGGATATGTAAGATCCCAGGCAATGTTCCTTGAACTTTCTCAGGGCGATGTATGTAGAGTGTTATTTCATTGTCGTCGATGCCCTTGATGACCTGCGTTTCTCTATGAACACCTGTTAGAGGCGGCCACATGCTGGTTACGGCATTGTTTAGCGCTTCATAGCCTTCTTCAGCCATTGCGCAGAAGGCTAACAATTCATCAACGCTTGAGCGCGCACTCACAGGTAATGGCGGTGCTTCATCGAGGAGACCGAATTCATCCATCGCTTTGATCATTCTAGGGTCCGCGCGTGGATCGTCTCGCAGCGTGAGGCTTGGATTACCGAGACGACCGGGTAGTTGTGGTTGCGTTTGCTCAGGCATCAAGTCATCCTTTTTTATTTGTTCTGTAAGTCTTGGTGTAGGTGCGGGTGAAGGCAGCCATCAGGCAATATTTGATAAGTTCACGCGTTCTTAATAAAACGCTCGAGCACATTGTTAGTGACCTGAGCGACGGCACTATCGTTTAACCCGTAGGCCCAGTCAGTACAACCTGTGGTGAAGACCTCACCCTTGCCTCGTTTAAAACTTCCCATGACGGCATGACCATTAGCAAATTTTTCACGTATCTCAGGGGTATCGGCGCCGCCGATTCGTGCCGCAACCCAGTTGAGTTCACCGATATAGTTGTCCGCTAGCTCCCCGAGTGCTTCTTCCGTTTCCCATAAATGAGCCTGCGCAGTGGCGAGGATCTCAAACCCTTCGGGTGTGTCGTCGGTAAACTTGGGTACCATCTGATTATCAATAAAGGCTAACTCGCAACCATCGCACTCGTATCCAAGAACAAGTCCATCCGCACCTAGGCTATCGCCTGCTTTTAATCCTGTTTTGTTGAAAGACCAGTGCTCTGGTTGCCAGACTGTGTAACCTCCCGTTCCCGCCGGTGAGTTAGGCATGTGCGCGTAACCACCCCGGCTGAAAGAAACGCCTGTCATTTGGCTTTCCGGGCGACCTATTAGTGGGTCGGACCACATAGTCGCCAGGGTTGGTGTTTGCCCGGGAGCATGATCCGGATTGAAAACCGGATCGTCTTGAATGTCACATTTGTAACCTGTCATTTGATGGTAGCCGTCATCGAAACGGACTTGCCAGAAGGATGTGTTACCAGAGAAGAAGGCAGCATTGCCGCCGGTATCAATATAGTTTTCTACCGTGTCGCGCATGCCGGCGGACCAGTATTCATCATGCCCCACCGAGATATAGGCGGGGTAACCGTCAAGCAGATTGGGATGTTGATCAAGGTCATAACTTACGGCGTAGCCTATGTTGTAACCTTGAGATTCTGCCCAGCGAGCGAATAAAATCTCCCAATTTGACCACCCGGCAGCCATGCTCCAGTCGTCGTAGCCTGCAGCGACGAAGGCGCGTGCGTCCTCTCTGTCCCAATCCTTAAATCGGGCAATTCGATGCCTGTGTGGATCTGCTTTTGCAAGAAATCCGGGCTGCAAGGGCCGCATCGGTGAGACAACATGACCGCCGGTGTAATAGCTCAATCCACCCCAGGTGTTGTAGGCATTCCAGGTCGACGTTGAGAGCACGAACATGGCATCAGTAGGCGTTGATGCACGAACAATAAAAAAAGCATCAGCCTTGTTGCCATCGGAATCTTCAAGACGAATAAGATAGAACCCTGAAGGCCAGTTTGTATCAATCGACAGTTCGATTGCGGGTTGCCACTGACAGCCGTTTTCTGCAATGTCGTCTTTGATGGGTTGAACGATGCCAGGCAGGTCATGACGAACTAGCACCGTTTTGTCTTCGGCGCCCTGGCGAATCACTTCTATTTGGAAACTGCTAGCTGCGGTGTGACAGTAAAGCGTAATGGTTTCCTTTTGTTGGCCACTTTGTGGCCAACAGTATGCTGCGATCATGCGTTTGCAGCTTTTTCAATTTGTGCCGAGGCAGGGCCAAGCGCGGTAAAGGCATCATCGACTATCTCAAAGGTGCGTTGCAGATCCGCATCCGTATGGGCAGTTGAGACGAAATGATTATGGTAACTCAAGAGGTACACTCCACGTTGGACGCATTTATCAACCCACATCTGGTGGGTTTTACCGTTCACGTTGGCGAGTCTATAGTACGGCATCGCCGGTACGCCTGTAGCCACTAGATCGTAGCCATGAGAGGCTGCGATATCGACTAGCCCATCATTCAAATTGTTGCCGATATTGGTCATCATGTTTGCCGCATCGATTTTTTGTAGTTCCAGCAAAGTCGCGCGAGCAGCCGCCATGGGCGCTGCGTTAAAAAACTGTGTGCCTGTGAAGTAAACGTCCTGCGCCGCTTGTTTGAGTGAGTCTGACCCTGCCAGCGCTGCAAGGGGATAACCGTTTGCAATGGCTTTGCCGAAACAGATTAAGTCCGGTGTAAATCCGTAAGCTACATTTGAACCGGCAAGGTTAATGCGAAAACCAGCCCGCACATCATCGACAATGAGAACAATGTCATTTTTACGGCACAAGGCTTCGATCTTTTGCCAGTATCCGTCAGCAGGTAGCTCATTGTCCCTGAACACCGGATGGTCATAAGGCGATGAAATGAAACCGGCGATATCACCCGGATACTGCTCTATGACTTTTTGTAACGCCTCGACATCGTTCCATGGAATTTGAATCACATGTTCGGAATCGGCTGGTATGGTGCCGGCGCGCCCGTCCTGCATCCATGCCGCAACGCCGTGATAGCCTTCTGTTACTTTCACGAGTTTCTGCCGACCGGTTGCGGCGCGGGCAACCAGGGCAGCAAGGGAAGTCGCATCGCCACCATTTTTGCTAAATAGTGCCCAGTCAACGGCTGTGACCATATCTACGAGCGTTTCAGCGAGTTCTACCATGACAGGAGAGGCGAGGCTTACCGTATTGCCAGCCTTAAGCTGTTTTAGTGCAGCTTCGTCGACCGTCGGGTGATTGTATCCGAGGATCATGGGTCCATAGGCGCACATGTAGTCGATAAACTCGTTGTTGTCCACATCCCAAAAACGTGATCCTTCGCTGCGGGAAAAGTACTTAGGTCCGTTTTTTTTGACACTAAAGCCGTAGTGGCCGTTTATACCGCCGGGTATCACCGCCTTGGCGCGTTCGTACAAACTGTTTGATGTGGAGACGTCAATCGTTGTCATGACAGGCTTCCTTTATAGTTAGGCATTGTAGTTAGTCAATAATAGCTAGACGATAGTCGCTATCTAGCTGATCTTTGTTGAAGCGCTAGGATTCTAGGAAAGTCAGGCATCCAGCTGCGTCCAGTACACCGTAGAGCTCAGCGTTACCCGATGCGGTCGCATATTTTTCTCGTAACACGGCCAGCGACTTTACGTGATACTTCTGGGGTTTCTGGGAAAAGCTCTGGCCTTTCAGGTCTACCGTGAATTCATCTTCACCGGCAGCCATAGCCAGGGTGTTAGCGACGGTCCAGGGTGCAAACAGATCGCCAATCTGGTCTTTCACAAAGGGCATCAGGGTCGGTGCCAGGGCGTCCCAGTTCTCATAATCACCACTGTCGGTTGGCCACAGCATGCGGTGTATCCAGTCTAATAAATGTGGTGCGGTAGCTTCGATCAAAGCGCCAGCAGTGGGGTCTGTCCACGCGCAGTAGAGCTGGCCCCATAGGCCAAAATCGCCGAAGGCAGGCTTGCCGCCAAATAAGTATGGGTGCTTGCTAAAGTGAGTATCTAAAAGTTTGATGCCATCTTTGAAGGATTGTTCGATTTGTGGCGCCGTTTGTTCATTCGAGCCGACAAAGAAGACGCGGCCTTTCATATGTTCAACGATCTGATCGCGAATAGTTGCACGCGTCGCGTCATCCGCATCCGGTGCATTTAGCGCAGCGATTCTGCCTCCGGCGCTTGTGCAGTCTTCATCGCGAGCCCAGCGCAGATGGAAGAACCACTTGTTACCCCATTCGTCACCGAACTCTTCAATCATTGTTGAGATGAACTGACAGATCGGATCTTCAGGGTGAATTGTAGGTCCGGGGAATCGTTGTTCTATTGCTTCAATGATAGGCGTTGAATCCTGCAGTGATTCTTCTTCAGGGGTCACTACCAGCGGGATAATCGGAATCTTTGCGAATTTCTGATACTCGTCTGCCGATGCGGCATTGCGAACGATCCATTGATGGGGGATCTGCTTATAGCGAAAGTAGGATCGAATCTTGACGGAGAAGGGAGATAGTTCCGCACCAAATATTCTGTATTGATCTGTCATGGTTTAAGACTCCGTTCTCAGTGATTTGTTATCGGCAATGGCGGCGCCGCTCTTGGCGGTTTCTGCTTTACGTTCGGCGCTCCACTGATCTATTTCATCCTTCGGCATGCCGTATGCCAGGCCTCGGCCCACGGCAGGTCTCGCTCGCACACGATCAATCCACGCCATGACATTGGGCTGGTCGGTCATGTTGATTTTGCTCCACTTCCAGCCACGTACCCATGGGTAGATGGCGATGTCGGCGATCGTGAGATTGTCGCCACAAACATAGTCGCGGCCCTCGAGCCGGTGATTCAATACGGAGGCAAGACGTCGCCCTTCCTTGAGAAATCGTTCCAGCGGATGCGCTTTGGCCGCGTCATCGACGTCATCCATGTATCTCGTGTAACTCAATTTATTACCAAATACTGGACCAACGTTTGCTGCCTGCCAGTACAACCAGGGCAGAATTTCCCAGCGCCGCTCACCCTGGGGGAAAAGGTCCGAGGGATATTTTTCACCCAGGTATTGCAGAATCGCGCAGCTCTCCATAATGTCGACATCGCCATCAATTAGTACCGGAATTTTTTGATTCGGATTGTGCCGCGTGAATTCCTCAGAGAACTGTTCACCCTCCGTTAAACTGATGTTGCGTAGTGTTAGTTCGGGCATGTCTATCCCGGCTTCAATCAGCTCTTCCACCATAATGGTGACTTTCCAACCGTTGGGTGTTGCCGCGGTCCATAGATCCATTGTTTAGGTTCCTAGTATTTTTTTGCGAAGTTGCGCGGTGTGCTCTTCTATTGCAGCAATGTCGTCATCCAAGTAGCCGAGTGCTTCCATCACCTCTCTGGTGGCGTTGCCGAGTGTCGGCGGTGCGGCTTTTACTGATCCTGGTGTCTCACTCAAATGAATCAGGTTGCCGACTACGCGGGATTGGCCAACGCCATCGAACTCCATCGGCACAATGTATTCGTTAGCAATTGTTTGGGGGTCGTTTACGACCTCCTCATGGTTTTGAATCTTTTCGGCGATGATGTCGTCCCGTGACTTAATGAACGCTGTCCATTCAGAACCTGTTCGATTGGCAAACACCTTTGCCATATCAGCACGCACGCGTTTTACGGCGGCGTCATCCTGGCCGTCAGGCAGTGCGCCCATTCGGCTGAATCCGTTATTCCAGAGCGGATTACTGGCTAGATCCGGCAGGCCGCCATATTCACAGAATGGCTTCCATGCTTTATCGCCGATCAGGCAGAAGATAAACGCTTCACCATCACTTGCGGCATAGACGCCCCAGGGGCCACGAATGTTTGACATATGATTCCCGGCGCGTTTCAAGGGTTTACCTGTCAACAGGTAGTGCTGTATTTCCCAGGACTGCAACCATATTTGTGTTCCTAGACTAGAGGTATTCACCTGCTGAGCGACACCGTGGCGTTCTTTGGCAAGTAGTGCCGTGACAATACCCAAGGCAAAGTGCATGGCGCCGGCACCATCGGCGATAGTTGCACCGGACGGCGTAGGCAACCCATCAGATGGCCCGCACATGTTAGCCAGTCCTCCCCGCGCTTGTACGGCACCTTCAACCATCGGTCTGTTCGCATCAGGGCCAAGTGGGCCAAAGCCGTTGACCGTGGCATAAATTGCATTGGGGTTTAGTTTTTTTACGCTTTCGTAGTCAAGTCCCAGACGATTAAGAAAGGGCGCTCGGTAGTTGCTCATGAAAACGTCGGCGTCTTTAATGAGTTTGCGTACCACGTCGATGCCAGCATCTGTATTGACATCCAGGCAGACCGATCTTTTTCCTCGATTGCCAGCGGTGAACATAGAGCCCGGTGTCTCCGGTGGCGTCTCGTTGTTAACACCTCTGTGAAATCGGCTTGAGTCGCCGATTGGCGGCTCGATCTTGATGACATCAGCACCCATATCAGACAGATAGACGCCAGCTGCGGGTCCTTGTATTGCAGTACCCATTTCAATAATGGTGTATCCGGTTAATGGTTGAGGCATTTTGATTCCTGGTTTCTATCGTTGACTGTTAGCGCAGTTTTGAAAAATCGGGCTCTCGCTTTTCCAGGAAAGCATTGATTGCTTCCATGTTCTCCGGGCCGCCGTGCAATTCGTCATAGACGGCATTTTCGGCTTCCATTGTTGCGCGTATTTTTTCGCGGATAGGTCCCATCGAGAGTTCTTTTGATTGTATCAATGCTGCTGGGGAGTTTGCTGCCATGGTCTGAGCCCGAGTCATGACTTCTGTCATTAGGGAGTCGTCAGGAAATACATCCAGCACCAGCCCGGATGCTTTGCATTCATCAGCATCAAACCAGGCAGAGGAGTAGAGCATCCAATTGGCGGCCTGATGACCCATCATGCGGGGGAATAGATAGGTGCTTGCTGCTTCGCCGACAACGCCGAGCGATGTAAACGGGCAACGCAGACGTGCGCTTTGCGCCATAAAGGACATATCGGCCAGCCCAATCATGGTGGCGCCGAAGCCAACGCCAAACCCATTGATCGCAAGTAACAGAGGCTTTGTGAAATCAATCAGCGTATTGAAGAGGCCAGGTACGCCATGCTTTGGTGGTTCGATATCTTTCCCGACTTCACTGAGGTCAAGCCCGGTTGTAAATGCTCGGCCAGTACCCGTTATGATTACGACGCGAACAGCTGCTTCTGCTTGAGCGGCTAACAGTGCTTCAGCCAAATCGTCGAATTGTTGCCCATTGAAGGCATTCATCGCGTCCGGTCGGTTCAGCGTAATCGTTCTTACGTGGCCATCATCTGTTGTCAGTATCATTTATTATTCCGTTGTAAAGTAAAACTCGATTTCGGCTATAGCGAATCAAACCCGCCGCTGTCTTTTGTGGATATACCGTGTAGATGATCTATCTGTTTGGCAACAGCAGAGATCTTTTTCAGCATATGTCCAGCCGTCGATTAGCCGTTAGGTGGAATTGTATAGTCGGCCAATTTAGACATGTTGTCTAATGCAATTGTTGTCATGTAATATGCATCTGACGCATGCTTTTGGAGTCCGATTATGCGAAGGAGTATTGACCTGAAGAAAATCAGACACGTGGTCGAGGTTGCTCATTCAGAATCGATCACTACTGCCTCTCATACACTCGCCATTTCTCAGCCTGCGTTAACACGGAGCATCGCGGATGTAGAGAAGCAACTGGGTGTACAGCTGTTCTTGCGCATGAGACGTGGCATGCGATTAACGGAGGCGGGGCAGGTCTTCGTTGATCAGGCGCAAAGGGTCATAAAGAGTGTTGATGACCTGTTTATCAATACCGAGGACTATCTCAACCTTAGACTTGGCAGGTTAAGAGTTGGTATCGCGCCATCGGCTTATCAGG
>Ga0206123_10004573_pt1 | contig 10783 bp, 10 predicted proteins | sample Helgoland_Spring_2_FD_160086 | JGI IMG/M metagenome (GOLD analysis project Ga0206123, IMG submission 160086) | Pelagic subsurface seawater microbial communities from Kabeltonne, Helgoland, North Sea - Helgoland_Spring_Bloom_20160316_1 | ecosystem: Environmental > Aquatic > Marine > Epipelagic ... | reverse complement strand
TTTTATGAATCATGGGTACACCACCTACAACCCACCCCACAGCACCCTTTTGGCCCCCGACGGTTACTACAGGCCGATATATAACCCCTATATAACCAGGCCGAATATGGGGGGGTATTTCCCCCAGAGCCTCATCTACAACTATGATAAAAGGGTTGCAGAGATTAGGGAAAGGAGGAGGGAGTTTAGAAGAAAGAGGAGGGAGTGTAAAAAAAACAAGACCTGCTAGAATATAAGTTTATATATATAAATAATAATTTTTTCTTTTTATCTACCCCTTTATATATAAAAATATAAAAAAATGTATAAGAAACATTTAAAATATACAACAACATCACCCCCTACCTCCTGTGAAAAAAATGTGTGTAAAAATGAAGGGACATATGAAAAGGCACCGAAGGGTACATGTAGGGACACAGACGATTGTAAGTCTTCCGAGACCTGTAAGGACAAAAAGTGTGTCCCTAAATCTAATAATGGGAAGATGGTCATTACTATCTCTATCATAGTAGCACTCCTCATACTAGGGGGATCCCTGTATTTTATATGGTCCATTCAAAGTGTCTAATTGTTTGGGGTCCACAAAGAATAGAGAGAAGAGGATAGTTAGGCTAGTATGGTAGATTAAAAAAGGTTAGTGTTCAGAACATCTATATATTTTACATTCACTTATATACATGTGTATAAGTGAATGTAAAAAGTTACCATTGATATGTTTATTATAAAAATTTTTTATAAAAATTTTTTTTTATAATGTTATTTATATCTAATACAAAAAATATGCCCAACATAAAATACAACGAGCAACCTCTTCATCAGTTTTGTAATGATGAAGGGTGCTGGAGTTCAGAGAGTACATGTGCTTCTAACAAATGCTGTCCTAAAGATTCAGGGAAACCAAAATGTCAGTTTTCCTCTAGCGTCGACAAAAAGTGCCCCCCTGGGTATAAAGACAAAGGGTGGGCGACTGGAAGTGACCTTGATGGTTATGGATGCGATTGTGCCGGGGCTTGGGGGTATAGAGTATGCGATAAACTACCAAGTACAAATGCTTACTGGAACCCCCTAGAAAATCAGTATGCCGGTGATCAAAATAACAAGGTGCTAATAGACAAGGTATATAAATGCTGTCATGATGCTGGGTATCTCTCCCACGCAGACATAGAAAACTGTGGTAATCTATACAAGGGGGGTACTACAGGTACATGTGGTGGTATATTAGAAGAATACTGTCTCTCGGATGAAAATATTATTAAACCACAATGTAAAAGTGCGATCCCCGAGAGCCAGGTCCTTCAGGAACATCTAAAAGAAATATGCCCTGGAAAAGATAGTGATACTACATTTGATGAGGTCTGTCCCTGCTACTATGGATACCCCTACTACAAAGGACTAGTACAAAATCTGAAAGATGTTGGGTGGGAGGGACCCCTCGATCTGATTGACACTTCGCCCCATTGTATCAACCCCAGGTGTAAGTCCTGGATGAGTACAAATTTCCCAGATAAAGCACAGACGCCGTGTAAGGGGCAGACGTTTGCAAAGTGTGTAATACAAAATGATCTAAACCTGACGAAGGCCAGTATAAAGAACCTGAAGTTGAATTCTAGTTGTAACTTCAAATTAGTGGACCCTTCGGGTGATAAGAATAAGAAAAATACTGATGATAAGAATAAGAAAAATAATGGTAATGAAGACGCACCGAAGGGTACGTGCGAGGTCGAAAACGATTGCAAGTCTTCCGAGACCTGTAAGGACAAAAAATGTGTCCCTAAATCTAATAACACAAAGATTATCATTATTATCTCTGTCACAGTAGCACTCTTCCTCTTGCTGGGGGGGCTCCTTATGTTTCTATAACCCCCTCCATAACCGTGTCTAATTGCTCGGGGGATGACATTCCATTTACCAGTAGGTACCCCTGGACCCCAAAGAGTATGACCGTACACCCTATACATATGTACATGGCAAGCTTCTGATCTTTGTAGTAAAAGTAGTAGGTCAAGAGCAGCATCGCCAAAATACAAATAGGGATAACATATTTGAGGACCTTTTTACCAAAGAAGTAGGTTACCCCCCCAATAATCAGGAAGATAATCATCCCCCCGAAAAGAGAAATACCCGCATTAACTTGGGAAGATTTGTTGATTAGTTTTGCTATGTCTTTATTTGACGCGCTGTTGGTTAAGGTGTTTTTAACGACGGTCGAGGCTACACTGTCTGCAATATTTGAAATTACTGATGATTGGGTGATATTCATGTCACCCTTAAGATCCAATCTACTTGCCCTTATCTCTATGATCTGGGAGTTCCCAACATCGTTTTTTACGACGTTTTTGATACTGGTTTCCACAACATTCTGTAAGTTGTTTTGTATATAGGTTTCAATGTGCTGGTCCTGAACACTGGTATTGATCTGCCCCAGGTTTAGACCAGAATTTTTCTGCTTAGAGGCCTGCTGTAGCTCTCTAGATATTTTATTTTTAATATCGTTCACCATCGTGTTGGAGATCTGTCCTTCTATTTTGGTCAAGGCCTTTATATTCATCTCTGAACTCTGCACTATAGTTATATTCCCAACTACTTTAGCATCTTCGAAATTTGCTCTAAGGGTTTGTGTCGACAAGGTAGAATTAGCATTGGTCGTTGATATATTGGTCACCGTTTTATTCAAGGCATTGTTGACTATTCTACTGATGGCCGTTTGGGATTGTGAAGAAACGTTTGCTCCCATGTCTGTTTGTTGTTTCTAGATTTTATATATACATAATAATATAATAATAATAGTTTTTATTAAAAAACATATATATATATATGACATAACACACACACACACACACACTACTCATCGTCAGTGGGTGTCTTTTGATCTTCGTAGGAAAGGAGGCGGAGTTTTATATCCAAGATACATGACTCTAACCGACAGGTAAACATGACATCATCTGAGTAGGTATCTTGAAGGTTTTTAAGCCCTGGAATACACCCATCTATATCCTTCTTTATATAGGACCCCATCCTCTGTTTTCTGACGTCGCTGCTGCTGGAGTAGATATCTACTATATTGAAAGACTTGTCTATGATATCTCTGATATACATCATCGTCTTTGCTCTGTTCTGGACGGTAATGAGCCGGAATAAGCCAGTAAGCCATGAAGAATTATCCTGAAGCGTCAGGGTCTTTGTATTAATTTTTTCATTCTTTCTGATTTTCCCAATAAATTTGAGACCAGAAAGGACTGAATCTTGTGAACCGTCCGATAAATCGTTGGCGGTGAGAGGGTGGTGTTCTATACTCTCTTCATTTGTATACATAACATTCGTATCGATTACCTGTTATTTATATTTATTTTATACTTTTTTAAACTTAAACATTATAGTTTTATAAAAATAAAAATCCAAAAAGAGAAAATGTCAACAACCCCCAGTCTAGATAGAATCAAAACAGGTAATATTGCCATCATGATCTACACCTGCAACACAAGCCCTCAGATATTCAGATTCCCCAAGGGAGTACTAAAAGAGGATACTGCCAGGATTCTGTATAAAGTCCATAACACCAATATCAGTGAGATCGAAGGGGACGACTACAATGTGCTACTGTCTCTAGAGAACAAACTAGAGTCTGCACCCGAATACTGCCTGTACAAATCCAGTGAGACAGATGAAGGGGTCCCCCAGTCTGTAATTGTCAATCCCCTCACCTTTAACAAACCAGTCACACTCTTCTGGTACATGTACAAGGATCCCATGGAAGACTACAGCGACAACAGTAGTCAGTGCAATGGAACAAGACTGGAGATAGATATCGGAGAAATCAGCGATTATTCCGTGTAACCCCCGTGTAACCCTATTACAGGAGCATTTCACTGTACTTGAAAAGTAGGTCCTCTATCTCTTTCTGGTTCAGGAAATGGTAGAGGGCATCTACGTAGGAGGACTTAAAATAACTTGTATGGAAGATGTCAGACTTGGGGTAGAAGAGGAAGAGGTTGAACATATATTCTGTAAGTAGCATGATCGTGTTCTTGGGGTTCCCCCTCTTCGATGCTACAAATTTATTAAAAGATAGCTGGATGAAATTACTACTGGCCCGACTACTAAAAGTCAGGAGGTGCAGATGGCGGTTGATAAAACCCAAAATGATACTCGTACCCCTGATCATATTATGTTTGGTCTGGATCCTTAGTATCAGACATGACAGGAAAGTGTACAATTGTTTTTCATCTAGGTAGGGTAGAAGGGTTTCGAGGAACTCTATACGTTCGGTTGACCTCTTGAAACAGGTATTGACCAGACTAGTAACGTCTTTAGAATTGATATCACACCCCCTTCTTATCAGTGTACTTATCATCATGGGGTGGTTGTTACGGATAGAGTATTCGATGATAGTGGTATCCAGATGGGTGATACCGAAATTTATACCTATTTTTAGGGTGCCTTCCAAGAAAGACTGGTTCACCTGGTCGTCTGTACATAGGTGGTACATCTTGGCGACCCATTGGGAACGTTCTGTAAAACTCTGTTTCTTGTTGGACCAGTATATGGACCAGAATGTAGCGTTACACAGTCTGTGGATGGTTTTACATGTCAATGATATACTCATCAATGTCTGGAAATCGTAGTAGATGGACAATTCCGTAAAGAGTTCTCTGTTCTGGTGTAAGTCTGATAACCCCATATTTTCCAAATACAAATGTAGGGGAGAGGTACCGTCTCTATCTATATTTAGATAATATAAATATATTATCTAAATATATATATTATCTCTCCTTAATTCTTAAAAAAAATATTATAAGTAAACCCTTTGAATCTCTATTTAAAAATACTCTTTGGTTTTATAGATAGAAAGTACAGACAGTCTCACACTATCGAGAAATGTTTACAGACACAGAAGGGGATGAGGTGGGGGAGGGGAAGATGTGGCTTATGTCCTGCGACATCGGTAAGCGTAATTTCGCTGTCAGTATATGTGAATACGATCTGTCTATCCTCCATTCCCTAAAGAAACTTGACAAACCACTAGATATTATAGAAGGGGTTGTCAGGAGCCACAGAATTGTGATGATGGACCTGACAGATTTTATAGGTGCCCCCAATGTCCTGTTGAGTCAGGATATATACGTGAATATCACAAGGTATATGACCAGTATCAAGTGGTGGTTGGATAGGTGTACATGCTTCATTATAGAAAAGCAGATGAAGACAAACCCTGAAGCTACCTGTATTGAGCAGCATATATACTCATATCTAGTGATCACCTACGAACTTAGTAAAGAGGTTGTCAAATTCCCCTCGAGGCTTAAATATCTAGAGATGAACTTCCCTCGAAATATAAAAAAGAAGTACTATCGGAAAAAATGGGGGGTTGATACCATCAGGGGGGTACTAGAAGGGAACTGTAGAGCGATCAATTACATATTCGACACCCACAAGACCAAAAAAGATGATCTGGCGGACACCCTCTTACAGTCTTACGCGTTCTGTAGGAGGACCTTTGTCCATCAGGTAATTTAAAGATGTAGTATTTATTTATTACTTTTTTTAAATATTTTATTGTTTTTATTGTTTTTATATATATATATATATATATGATAGATAGATATCATAATCCTCTCAATTCCTAATAAAAAACATTATGGAGACTAAAAACTAAATGATGATAGCAGGAGGGGTACTGGCACTATTTGTTACGATTATCGTCATAGTAGTCGTGGTGAACAACAACAAGGAAGACGAAAAGCCTAAGGGTGAAAAGCCTAAGGGTGAAACTCCCCCACCCGCAAAGTGTCAATCGGGACAATACAAAGATACTAAGGGTGTATGCAAGGTAAAATCTAAAAAGGGTCAAATTTGTCAGCAAAACGAACAGCTGATAAAGTGGGTCCTGTATCGACATGGGCGTAATGAGTATGTATGGACTTTAAAAGCTAAAACATGCCAAGGCTGTGGTAAGGACGGTGATGATACCAGGTGTAAAACAGGAGTATGTGGACAGTACAAAAATAATGAATATAAGTGCTGTAAAGAATCATCGACCCTATGAACGCTATCCGACTGGTGTACTACCCTTAGAAACGGGGATGATTGTCATAAAAATGGACAGTGTCAGAGCGGGTATTGTGATGCGGGTAAGTGTAGGTCAAAGCTGTGGTAGGGACGGTGACGACTCGACCTGCGGAAAAGGGGTAATGCGGACAGTACAGAAATAATGAATACAAATGCTGTGACAAGTCCTCGACTCTTTGGACGTTTTCTGACTGGTGTGTTAATCTTAAAAAGGAAGATGGATGTCATAAAGACGGGTAATGTACTAGTGGGAAATGTAATTCCTATAAGTGTGTATAAAGTTTAGATCAGGTTAATGTTGATAAATTGTCCTCATATCTATGTCAATTTTCAATAGTTTATAATAATATTTTTTTTGTATAGTTTATAATATATTATAAACTATATACAAAAAAACATAGTTATGGAAAAGAAGGATATTTGTAAAGGTGAAGGCTATGAATTGGCGGAATTAAAATCTTCCCTTCTTGTTCAAACTCTGGTACTCGAAGATAACCCTCACAATTTACTTCTTGAATTTATACAGACACTTGCAAGAGATATATGTGAATATATGGGGGTCAACCTCCGTGATATTATAGAGTTATATACCAGTAAGTTGGATAAGGGTGACAAACACGCTGAATACGAAAAAGTTGCCCAGTCCCATGTATGGGCAAACTATGAGTGGTTGGGCATAGAATACATGGATATACAACTACCCCCATCTGATACGATCCCAAGGGGGGTTTACACTAATGTTTTTGCGATGATCAATTTCATAAAATGGTTATGGTTTAGTATAAACGATATAGATAGCAACAATACCTCTGGTATTATCTTTCTAGGGGTACTTATCCATTCTTTCCAGCAGAATATGTTACATCTTCACTTAATACTTAGAGGGGAGAGAAAAGATGAATTCAATAACACCTCCACGTCGACTGACGTAGGTATATCCAATATCAGAGGTATTGGCTTTCTAAAAAGAAGAGTAAGAGACGTCTTTGATGCTCAAATCAAACCCTGGGTACCCTTCGGTCGACAAGTATGTAAAATGGGTAAAAATAGTATATACATGGAAAGATTGGATCACTACCGGAATCATACAGACTATATCAATAACTTCTACTCTTCTGTAATGTGTGGTTTATCAGGGAGTTCCCAGTTTACCCTCTTCATGTTTCTGTGTAGTATAGCAGGGAAAGGTACGGAATCTTATCACAATAGTGGATTGGTTGGTAAAGTTCTTCAAATAGCGTGTGTGACCCTTGTCGGTGCGGGTGGTCATAATATTAGGGAAGTACTATCTGGTCTAGTCATTACCGTAGTATTCCTATACCATCTCATCATAGATGTGTTAACTGAGGTGTCACACTTCAATAATAGTGGAAATATTTTGGGTAAGGATATCTACTCTTATATCTCCAATTCGATTGGACATGAAGACTACCCTATGACCAGAAGGGTATGGCACCTAGTAAATGTTAACAACCCAGTGGGACACTCTACAGGTAACATTCCAGTTCATGAATGCTTTTTTAACATTGTCAATACCCTTGAAAACTGGAAAGGGTTTATTACAACGTTCTATGAAGAAACCAAGGGTTTTAATATGTTAGGATTGTTTATGAATGATATAGATGATCTGAAAGATGTTAGTTTTGAAAATTGCAAAGATCGGGTATACAATCACATTCTTGGGGGGAGGATCAATACCGATAACATCACCAAATATATACAACTATTCTATTCATTGGAAAGTAATAGGCTTCATCTAGATCCCATCGCATCTTTTAGGGATTTCCCGAGCAGATTCATGGATATAATAAATATTAGACTCCACATAAATAGCAACCTGGGGGTTAGAATCAGTTATATGGTATCAGAATTGAGAAATCTTTGTAATACTCTACCCGATCTACCCGATGGTCTGATACGAGCCATTGCACTGTATGTAGACCCCACTATTGTAAATAGTAATCGCGATGAACAGACGAGACTACTAGACGATTATATTAGCAACCCTTCTAACCGTCTTTCTATAACTAACATTATAAACTCAACATACAGACATATTCATATACCCTTTGCTTAGGTATCAGGCGAAAGGAACTTGTTCTTCATAGAATTTTTTTTTATAATAACTTATTTGTTGTCGAGTTAAGTTTTTTTCAACAATTAGCCTATTTTTATAAGCAATTAGCTCTGGAGCTTTCTTCTTACTTTCAAAACCTTTCTTTTTTAATCTACCAATCCTCTCTTCTAATCCAACAATACTCTTATCTTTGCCGTCATCTTCAATTGATGACTTATTTAAAATATATTCCCATAACGAATCGGGGTGGGTAGGATAATCTACCATCTGCTCGAGTATTTTGTCATTGATATCTGTGTTTGTTGAATTTTGAAGCTGTGTGAGAATACCCTTCATAAAACGATTTGGAAACTCTAAGAAGCCCTCCTGTATATTGTTTTTGTATCGATCACAGTCCTTGGCAAAAAATAACTGCATATACAGACGGGATTTCTCTCTTTCTGGATAATGTATATAACTTTTATTAAAGATTATATCATATACGCGCTTATCAATATTTTCAGAACCGTAGGATTGTATCGAATCTTCTATAAATCGTAGAGGTCCACCCACCACATTCAGTTTACTAGTCGATTCGTAGAAAGTATCAATAAACTCCTCCCATCTTTCTAGAGTTTCGTATAACTGCACAAAGTTTTTGGTCTGACATTTATCACCCGCGGGGAGGATGTTCAGGACTCTGGTGCTTAGTAGGTCTGTAATACCCTTACAGAAATCTGATATGGTACTGTTTGGCTTGGGTTTTTTAAATGCTTCAAACTCCTTTCTTAGTTTATCAAGCATATGATGGAGGAATATAATCGTAAGAACGAGCCCCGTTAGGACTTCCCGAACATTGTGACCACCAGCTCCAATGAGAGTAATACAGGCGATCATGATAACATTATTCATGTTTTTCTTTTGTTTATCAATTACTGCTTGCTTGCTTTCTTGCTTGCTTTCTTGCTTGCTTTCTTGCTTGCTTTCTTGCTTGCTTTCTTGCTTGCTTTCTTCCTCTGCAGATATACTACAGAGGAATATAAATAGGGTATATTGCGAACTCCCTGATATCCCGCATAACAGGGATGAATATTTTTTGAATTCTTTATTATTGCTTACTCCATTCAATTCATTGTTATACAGTATATTATTGTGAGAAGGATCAAATTTACAAACATTCTTACCCCAGTGGACCCATTCTTCAATAGATTTTTGAGCAGGTTTCCCAGTGATTTCGCGTGTTAGCCTTGGATGGGGTATATCCGTAACCCCTACCCTAGAGGAACGATGCACATTTGGATCTTTGTAATCCGAATCCTTTCGGTCACCCCTCACCAGAGGAAAAATTTCCATTGTTTTCTGTTGGATATGGTTAATGATATCGAATAGACGGCGATGACCATTGTCACATGTCTTTGTCCATTCTTTACCGAACAAGTGTCTGAAATCATCGTATTTCCTAGGATCGGGCTCGAATTTGGATATACAGGACCATGTCCATTGCAGGAAATTCGTAAGTGCGTAGACATCTTTCCATATCTGGTCTGGTGTAGTCCATACATGGGACTGAGCCACTGCTTCCTTTTGGACAATAGTACCAGGACTACTACCCTTTAATTGATCCATATAGTGTGCAAGGGCATTATTTATATTGTAACCCATAATGTTATATATTTTGTTGGCGGTATCCTGGAGAAACTTTAGTAGATGATCATGAGTATTTCCATCCATAATCAGTTCCTGTATAAGGAGGGACGACTTTAGTTCAGAGTATGCCACTAAGGGTACATTAGGTGTAGGTTTTAAGGATTTATTGGGTCCAGTTTGTTGGGGTCCACTTCCAGGTGACCGGGATCTTTTCAGATTATTGCCTTGATTACTCATAGTATATATATATATATACTATGAGTAAAATATATAATAAATATTATTATTTATTTTATTATATGTATATATATATAATATTATAACATATATACATACACACACCCACGCACAAAAAAATGAAGATCCATCGGATCCTACAAAAGAGAGGGTATTATGTTTTTAGAAATGGTACGGATGAAAGTCTTCTCTCCCGTGGTAGAGAGCATATAAACAGTAGGGTAGATTACAGAGAGGCTGAGAAATTAATTTCAGAGGGTATCATGCAACCGATCCAAGACGCTACAGGGCTCAGTTTGACAGTATCCAAATATAGAGTCAGCAACAACAACAATTCCGTGGACGCGGCGGGCTTCCATCGGGACCTCCAGATCCTCAATAGGAGGATAGTCACCCCCGTCCCAGTCTACACTGCTCTTATGTACCTGGACGACAGTATGATGGAGGTGATACCAGGGAGCCACACCAGGTACAGGATGACATTAGGGGGTGCCATAAGATCCCTCAGGAAAAGGACCAAGATCGATATGAAAGGGGGGGACGTCCTGATATTCCACGCTTCCCTCATCCATCGGGGTATCTTCTACAAAAAGGCCGCTAACCGGAGGTTGATACAGTGTTTCGACTGTATCCCCCAGGAGGATTTCGAGTTCTACAACAGCAAAATACTGCACCTACCCTGTCTAAACAACTGTAACAACAGATTCGAATCTGCAGCAGTAGCAATCGCAAAGGTCCGACCCCTCATCAATCTCATCAACAACGTAAACTACTTCA
>Ga0206123_10004562_pt1 | contig 10799 bp, 10 predicted proteins | sample Helgoland_Spring_2_FD_160086 | JGI IMG/M metagenome (GOLD analysis project Ga0206123, IMG submission 160086) | Pelagic subsurface seawater microbial communities from Kabeltonne, Helgoland, North Sea - Helgoland_Spring_Bloom_20160316_1 | ecosystem: Environmental > Aquatic > Marine > Epipelagic ... | reverse complement strand
AAAAATAGACCTAGAACAGCTTTTCATTTTACGAGTGGAAGCTAGCAAAAAATTGCGTTCAAGCTATAGTCATCTCGCTCTCTGTAGAGCTATAAAAACGGGCGTACCCGGCAGCCTCCTGCGTAGGCTAATTAATAGCATCCCTAAGAAGATAGTGATGGCATCACTAGACTTAGCTGCAGAAGACTACTCAAAGCTTGTCAGACGTAAAACTCTAACGTTAAACCAAACCGACAACCTTAATGAGCTGACTAAAATTTGGGCTGAGCTTCGTATGCTTTTCAATTTTGACGAAAGCTCCTTAAAGGAGTGGGTTGATGAAGAACTCCCCATCCTGGAGCGAACTAAAGTTCGAGATCTGATAGTTACCAACGCCGGCAGAGCCTTAATAAGAGAACTTGTCAGCGAAATGCTAAGTGGAGAGCTGGCCTGAGGTTAGAGCAAAATGACTCTATTTTTCTTATTAGTTAAACTTCCTAAGCTTTTACGGAGTTAGAAAAAATGGACAACATGGCTGGACAATTTTTGAGCGCACTAATACCTTTTGGTGGACTTATTGCTTTTATTGCACTTGCAATCTATACATTTAAAACAAAAGTACTGCCAAACTACGAAAAAGAACAGAATAAGAAAAGAGCAAAAAATGAACAAAGAAACAAAAACTAGAAGTGAAAAAAATAAAACAACAGGTCAAAGCACAAAACTAAATCAAGAGGCTTGGGAAAAGTTAAACAAAATCATCAGCAAGCCTCCCAAGCCAACACAAGCTTTAAGAGACTTGATGAAAAACAGCTAGTTAATGCTTACTGCTGGTAGAGTCAGTCCCGAATAAAACTTATGTTAAGAAAACCGAAGTCAAAAACTAAAAAGCCCCCTTTCGGAGGCTAAATCATTGCATCTTGGTCACCGTCGCATTGACTTGAAGTGAATAACGACAGATCTACATCCCAAGTGCTTACTCGATTAATTTTATTAAGGCTAATTAGAATTAGCAACCATAAAGTTTAAACACACTCGTTTGGTGAAGCGAGCTCTCTCAATCCTCCCGAATGAGTGACGACTCAAGCCAGGCTTTATCTTCCTTGCATAGAACCATCGCATCAGGTGTGCATTGAGCTAATAACTCATCTAAAGAATATTCAAATTCACGGGCTGGTTCAATCACAATACAGCGACCTTCTACTTTTACGTCAACGGTATCGTTAACATCTAAATTTACCGCATCTAGAAGGAAGTCAGAAATAACTATGCCTTTCTCATTCCCAAGCTGATCAATAATCGCTTTCATAGCGTTTCCTAAACTCACTAACATTGAATAGCAAAATCATAGCATTCTCTGACTAATTTTTAGAGCCAGATGCAGCACCCGCGACACAGAATATGTGTCGCGACATATGTTGCCGGAACCTGAAATTGAAAAAGCTACTCCTGTGTCGCAGGTGCAGTACTTGCGACACAGATCTGTGTCACAACACATGTCACGGCAGCTCGTAGCCTTAAGATTTAACGATGAACTATCAAAACTATAGACTGAAATATTCGAGCCAGATGCAGCACTTGCGACACAGAGTATGTGTCGCAACATATGTTGCCGGAGTCTGAAGTTGAATATGCGACTCCCCGTGTCGCAGGTGCTGCACCTGCGACACAGATAAATATTATATAAACTGCATGCATCAGATAATTTTGTTGTAAAATCGAATTATCGAAAAATACGTGGCTCAAAACCAAGTTTTGAAATTTGCTTGATACTAGAAGTCAAACTTCGTTTGTTACCCTGAAATAGGGAACTTCAAACTGATTTCAAAGTAAGCTTTTAAGAGCATTCTGAAAGCAGCCGACAACGGAAACTCTTCGGTTGAACGCTGCTTTCAAATTGCTCAAAAAACCAATCAGTGGATTTAAGGTGCCAAATTAGGGGGCGAATCTAAGATTGGTAGGTAAAAAAGCGAGGCATAATTGAGCCATAAATCTTCAACGAAGATTAGCTCATGGCTCAATTATATCGCCACAAACAATTCAGACTTTACACAGACGTTCGCGTTGTTGACGGAAAAGTTCGTTTCTCTGGTGGAAAAACAACGGATCAGATGTACTTCCTTCGAGATAAAAACGGTGCCACAGTCGATGTGGCATTGGATTACTTCACATTCCTTATTCTTGTTCGAAACCTGAAGAAATTTGGCTCTGAGGCAAATGCCATTAAGCGCTTCTGGAGCTTTCTAGAGGGAAATCAAAAACGCAAAAGAACCAAAATACTCAAAAGCAGGACTATCTCCTTAAAACGAGACATAAAAAAGCTAGAGGCTGAAAGCGAGGTGCTGACATCGGAAAATGAACGATTACAAACTGAGTTTGATAAATTGAGTTTTGAATTCAAGCTTGTAGTGCGTAAAAAAAAGAACTTCAGGGTGAACTAAATATTAGCGAAGATTCCCGGAAACAGGCAAACCGGAAGATTGCTGAGTTGAAGCGCAATAAAGTTGTTCTGTTGGATTAACAGAACTAGAATTTTGATTTTTACCTTCTTTAAAACATTGCAATTTGAAACTGTTTTTCACCAAGACTCGCGTATATAAGCGAATAAGCTGTTTACTCTAAATAGCTCCAGCTGAACTGGAATCTTAGGAATCGTATCCATTACTGAAAACGTAAACTCTGGACTGAGCTTTTTATCTTTTACGAAACCTAAATATAGATTAGCAAGATATAAAGCTGCCAAAGACCGTAAAACGTTTTCTAAATTTGCTCTATTATAAAACTCCTTCCGCTGATGCTTTACTTTATTGTGACTACTCCACCACTCTGGAGTGATACTGTTCTTCCAAGACTTCCATGGCGTAAAACTTAAATCAAACTTGCAGCAAATAACTTCTTGGCTGTTAAAGTCTTTCAGTTCGTTCACAATAATTTTTCTATAAGCATTTATGTTGTTCGCATTAAGCTCTGGAGATATTTCCTTGCATAGCTCCTTTAATACCACATCAATTTCCGAACAAATTGATAAGTACAGCCTAACCATTTCAATTGAGTATGTTGAGAAGTTGCTCTCAGTAAACTCTACATAGCGGGATAACTTATCAACATCCGACTCTAGAGCAAAGAAATAAGGCCAATACGACTGCATAGTGTTAACAACTCCTGTAACCCTTAAACCGCTAATAAGATGGCAAAATTTCGTTAACCACTACAGCATGATAGCACCTCTAATTAGGTGGCCAAATTTAGTTTGCCACTACAGAAGTAACTTTAATAGTGATTATATGAATTTGAACCTACATATGCTAAATTTAACTCTTTCGAAGAACAAAAAGCCGACAGACCTGCACTTCATAAAGAAAAATAGCCTATGAATTTCACAAACAAGAAAATTACTGGTAAATTTATAGAACTCAAATCAATTACAATGGAAGATATACCTCTAATACATTTAATTTATCAAGATGAAAAAACAACTGAGCAAGCGAAGTACTACTATAAAATCAGTATTGATAAGATTTCAGATATATATAGGAAGCGAATTGAATCTTCTAAAGAAGGATGTAATATAGACCTTCTTATTCGTAAAAAGAGCAATCAAAAAGTAGTTGGAACCTGTACGCTTAAAGAGATAGACTTCAAAAGTATGTCAGGTGAGTTTGGTATAATGGTTCATCACAAGTTTTGGGGAAGTAGAGTCGTTATAGAATGTTTTTTTCGATGTTTTGATTTTTTTTACGAAACTCTTAAATTAACTAAAATTAAAACAGCAGCCTTCACTACTAATAAACGATCACTTGCTCTTATGCAACACTTGGATATTCCCCTTCATTCCATTAAAAAAGATGTTATGGTTTTAGAGGGCGAACATAAGGACGACGCCTGCTATGTTATTACTATCGAACAATGGCCTAAGATTAAAGATTATTTAAAAAAACTATTATACTCGTAGAGATTAATAAGGTTTATTGCGGCCTAGATTCACTAGGTGTAAAAAGTTACCCAAATTTTACTTTATTCAATTTTTTTAATTTCATCAAAATGACGCTTTTTTGGATTGTAAAACATCTCGATAAAATTAAATTGTGCTCTTTCATGAACGCCAGATAATCAGAGCTGCCATATTGGCTGCCCTGATCGCTGTGCACCAACACTTTCTCTTTCGGGCGTCGCTGATAAACGGCCATGAGCAGTGCACTGATAACCAAGTGTTTATCCATTGACCAGCCAACAACGCGTCTGGAAAACAAGTCGATAACCGTTCCCACATAAAGAAAGCCCTCGTAAGTCCGCACGTAGGTAATGTCCCCACGAGGTATTTGGCGTTTTAGGGTTAAACTGCCGTTCAATTTCAACACCCGGCACATGGCCGAAACAGAGAACTGATTTTGGTGATCACGGATAAAGGCGTACTTTACTCGGACTCGCCTGCAAAGTACTTTGCGGTCTTTTTTAATATATCCCGTTCCTCCTTAACGCGTTTTAGCTCAGCCTCAAGCTTTGCTATGCGCAGTTATTCATCGGAGGACTGATTGGTTTTATTATCCTGACCGTATTTAGCACGCCAGTCGTAAAGTGACTTGACGGAAATGCCCAGACGATCAGCGACGTCCCTTAATTTCGCCCCTATACTAAAAGTATGCTTTAACTCTCACAACCTGTTACAAAATAGTCAACAAATAATTAAATATCCCCCTCAACAAGCAGGGTAGTCCTCGTTATTATATTGAGGTCATTTTTTAAGGGATATTTTTATGAAGAAGTTATTACTCGCAAGCTCTATTAGCTTCGCTCTTTTAGCCGCAGGCTGCAGTCAGCCAGTTACCGAAACCAGCACCTCCCAAAACGCCGTTGCCGGCGAAGTCATTAAAAGCCCAAACGATGAGCGCGAGTATCGCGTTGTGACTTTGGATAACAATGTTGAAATTATGTTGGTTTCTGATCCAAGCACAGATAAATCAGCTGCCGCTTTAAGCGTTGGCGTTGGTTTATTGCAGGACCCGGAAGCTCAACAGGGGCTGGCACATTATCTGGAGCACATGTTGTTTCTGGGAACCGAAAAGTATCCTGATACCAACGAATACAGCGAGTTTATGAGTAATAACGGCGGTAGTCAGAATGCCTCTACCTGGCTGGACGTCACAAACTACATGTTTAAAATTAATAACAGCTCCTATGATGAGGCTTTAGATCGCTTTTCTGACTTTTTCAAAGCGCCAAAGCTGTACCCTGAGTATGCAGACAAAGAGCGCAATGCAGTGAATGCCGAATGGTCAATGCGCCGTGAAATGGACTTTTTCGGTCAGTTTAAATTAGGTCGCTTATTGTTGGGTGAACACCCTTCCAACCGTTTCCTTATTGGTAACCTCGACAGCCTGAGTGACAAAGAAAACAGCGAGCTGCATAAAGAAACCGTAGATTTTTACAATCGTTTCTACTCAGCCAACATTATGAAAGTTGCCATGATAAGCAACCGCTCGTTAGAAGAGATGGAAACCTTAGCTCGCAAACACTTTGCCAGTATTGAAGACGACGGTATTGATGAGCCTGAAGTCGCGGCTCAAATTAACTTCGACGACGTCGGCAAGAAGCGCATCCATTATGTGCCAAATGAAGACGTGAAGCAGCTGAAACTGGAATTCATTATCAATGACAATCAGGATCAGTTTGCGGTTAAGCCCAACCGCTATGTCAGTTACCTGCTTGGCTCAGAAATGCCTGGCACGCCAGCACAACAACTCAAAGCTGCAGGCCTTATTGCTAACTTAAACGCATCGGCAGAACCCACTTTTTACGGCAACTACGGTGTAATGGCAATTGATGTTGAGCTCACTAATGCCGGCATGCAACAGCGTGAAGAAATTGTCGCGCTTATTATGCAATACATAGATAAAGTCCGCGCTGAGGGCGTTGATGAAAGTTACTTTAAAGAAATAAAAACCAGCCTGAGTAACAACTTCCGTTTCTTAGAAAAGGGCGATGAGTTCAGTTATGTTTCATCTCTGGCTCAGACAATGCAAAACTACCCGGCTGAGTACGCTATCAGTGCACCTTATGAATACCAGCAGTTTGATCCTGAAGCCATCCGTTCGGTACTGTCGCAACTCACACCGGAAAGATTGCGCGTTTGGTACATTAGTCAGGACGAGCCACACGACAGCGAGCTCGATTTCTACGAAGGTAAATACAAGGTTGTTGATATCCCGCAAGAAGAAATAGCGAGCTGGGATAACGAACCTAAAATGGCAATTAACTTGCCTAAAGTGAACACCCTGTTGCCTGAGAGTTTTGCAATTAAGCAGAACGACGCTTTTGATAAACCAAAAGTGGTTATCGAAGAGGAAGGCATTCAGGTATGGCAATATCCAAGCCAGTTATACAGCGACCAGCCGCGCGGCGTTTTTTATATTCAAATAAACAACGACGCACCGATTAAAAGTATAAAGGCGGACGTTTTAACCGCTTTATGGCGCGATTTATACAATATGAATGTTAGCGCCCTGGATACTGAAGCAAATATCGCGGGTATGAACCTCAACCTTAACGATGGAACAGGACTGTCATTGACGGTATCCGGCTTTACCGATAAACAACCGCAGCTACTTGAGCGCGCTATTGATAACTTGAGATTTGACGTAGAAGAGCGAGCCTTTAAGCAAGCGGTGGATCGTTATGTCAGAGAGCTGAAAAATAAAGGGCAGGAATTCCCAATTTACCAAAGCTTTGACGCATACGGGCAGTTGATTCGGGAAGGAGGGTTTAACCAAACTGACTTAATTGAAACTGCGCAAAGCCTAACTCCGACCGACTTGGCTAACTTTATCGACACCCTAATGGGTAATAACGCCATTCGCGTGTTTGCTTTTGGTAATTACGATAAGTCCAACCTGGAAGAATCTGTTGATCGTATTCAGGCCAGCTTACCCGAAGACCGGAAAGTCACTGACTTTAAAGTGGCTCAATTCTGGAAGCCTGAAACTGGCAAGTCCATTGTATTGCGTCGTGACCTGGACGTGGCTGACGTGGCGGTGGTTGATGCACACATTCACCCTCAACCGGGTTTTGCCACCCTAGCGGCAGGAACGGTTCTGCAAAGTCACTTCCGTACTGTAGCTTTTGATACCTTGCGTACAGAAGAGCAGCTGGCCTATGCGGTGGGCTCTTTCGCACCGAACCTGGATAATTACGCAGGTTTTGGCCTGTACATTCAAACCCCGGTTAAGAATGTTGTCGATATGCAGGAACGCTTTGATAGTTTCAAAGAAGAATATTGGGAAGACCTAAAGGAAATGACGCCTGAAGAGTTCAATCAAATCAAACAAAGCACCTTGATTACATTGAACGAACAGCCGAAGAACTTGAAGGAAGAAGTTTCCCCATTCCTGGCTGATTTGAGCTTGCAGCGCTTTGAATTCAACAGCAAAGAACAGTTAATTGATGCCGTTGAAAACGTAAGCCTTGAAGACGCCAAAGCCTTTTATCAGCAAACCATGTTAAACCCCGATGCCGCGCGTATTTCGGTACAGCTACGCGGCACTAAGTTTGCAGAGCAACCCTACGCGGAATTGCCAAACCAGAAAGTCATTTCCGATTTGGCAGAGTTTCACCAGGAGATGGAAAAGCAGTAATAATACTTAATACGGAGCAACCTCTTTATTGAGGTTGCTCGAATTTCAAAACTCAAACCACACCTTGTTCCAGCATGGCGTCGGCAACCTTACGGAATCCGGCAATATTTGCGCCAAGAACTAAATTATTAGGATGCCCGAACTCTTCGGCGGTGCGCTTCGCATCTTGGTATATATTACTCATAATGTCTTTGAGTTTTTCATCCACTTCCTCAAAGTCCCAGCGCAACATACTGGCATTCTGAGCCATCTCTAACTGGCTAGTGGCGACACCGCCTGCGTTTGATGCTTTGCCCGGACCATAACCAACGCCACTTTCAATGAAGAGCTCGACCGCGGCCTGAGTGGTAGGCATATTTGCCCCTTCCACTATGTACTTGCAACCGTTCTCCAGAAGTGCCTGGGCATCTTTTTCGGTCAATTCATTTTGAGTCGCACAGGGGAAAGCAATATCGGCTTCGTAGCGCCAAACGCAGTGACCTTCTTCGGGGTAATCGTCCTTAGACGTATATTCCGCATCCTCATGAGTTTCAAGGTACTCTATAAGTCGCCCGCCCTGTTCTTCTTTTATCCGCTTAACCAAGTCAAGGTCAATACCGTTATCATGGTAAATGGTTCCGCTGGAGTCACTGCAACTGATCGGTTTAGCTCCCAATTCATACAGCTTTTCCATAGCATGAATAGCAACATTACCTGATCCTGAAATCAAGCAACGCTTTCCGTCCAGCGAGTCATCCTGGTCATCCATCATGCATTGCGCGAAATAGACAACGCCGTACCCTGTCGCCTCTTTTCTAACTTGAGAGCCGCCCCATAATTCACTTTTTCCGGTTAAGACACCATCAAAACGATTGGCCAGGCGTTTATATTGACCAAAGAGGTAGCCAATTTCCCTTGAGCCCACACCGATATCTCCCGCAGGAACATCGGTATGAGGACCAATGTGGCGATACAGTTCACTCATAAACGACTGGCAGAAACGCATAATCTCCGCGTCCGACTTGCCTTTAGGATCGAAATTGGCGCCGCCTTTGCCGCCGCCAATGGGTAAACCGGTCAGCGCATTCTTAAATATTTGCTCAAATCCAAGAAACTTAACAATACCGGCATTAACACTCGGATGAAAACGCAGCCCGCCTTTATAAGGCCCCAAAGCGGAGTTAAACTCTATTCTGTAGCCTTTATTCACATGAATTTTACCGCCGTCATCCATCCAGGGGACACGAAACATGATTTGTCGCTCAGGCTCAAGCAGCCGCTCAATAATAGAGTGTTCCCGATACTTAGGGCGTTCTTCCAGCAAAGGTTCTATCGATTCAAGTACATCCTCTACCGCTTGATAGAACTCGACTTGCGCCGGACTGGTTTGCTTTAGCTTTTCGATGGTTTCTTTTATGTAGCTCATTGAGGTATCCGTTATTGTTAAAGGCGCATGCATGCTTATTAATAACGTATTTTAGAAAGTTTAGATCGCCCCAAATAAAAAACCCGGAGACAAAGCCTCCGGGTTACAAGTACTTTCTAGAATCAAAACTAAAACGATGATCTCGCTCCTAAATAAAATTGGAATCTAGCGTTATCCCAGATTGCCACCCAGTTCGAAAGCCGATTTGATGAGCATATCGACCTATAGCAAATTGACTGACACAGAATATTGAACATCACCCTCGAATATTCAGATTTCGTCTGACCACTACATTAGTTACATCTAATCCACACTCTTTCACTACGACATGAGCCAGGGATTACATCGCCCTCTACAGTTACTACTTCACGATTAAAAAGAGGGATATCACCACTATAACTATCGCATTTGGGTGCTGGATTTACGGGCTCTTCTGGCCACGAGTCGTCCCAATTAGGATCTGTTGGTTCCTCAGGCTCTTCACAAACATCAAAAGGCCGAATATATAGTTTAGCGTCACAAGACACATTCCCCGAATAGGTGACCCTTTCATTAACGATATAACCACCAAGATCCCCCCATAACTTCCCACTAAAGTTACATTTAGTTTCCTGCGTCTCCGGGTAGTTATCACAAACTTGAACTGTTTTGTAGTAACCATCTACGTCTGGAGCCGCACACCAATCCGCAGCGTATGAAGAATAAGTAAAAATGAAAAAGGCTATGAAAGCTATTATTTGTTTCATATTTCCCCCTAAAATATATCTCGAAAGTTTACTTCTACAACAAATTCAGAAGCCTCAAACACACAAAAAGAACTTTTAATATATAAAACTTTGGTAAAAAGTAAAGTTTGTAATAATGTTAAAAACATTAGTAGTATAAATAATTCTTACGAGACTTACTAAAAATCAAGAGAGGGAAATAAGAAATTACTTGTAAATCATTGCATTAAATAGTACTAACTGACGTAATGTAAAATGGCTACCGTAATCAACCGAACTGCTTTTGGAATACAACTTTTTCTTAACAATCAAGCTAAAGATCGACTTTATACAATAGTATTTAGCCACTATTTCAAAATCCCCCGGTTACGCCCAGCTTTTTTCGCAGAGTAAAGATTCTCATCAGCACGTTTCAAAATGCTATCCGCAGTATCATCAGGTTCCTTTAAAGTAGCACCTAAACTGATAGTGACTTTGACCGTTTTACTCTGCTCCTTTTTCCCTCGCGATTCTTTGCCTTTTGTCTTGCTCTCCGGCCGCGAAGGCTCTCTCAATTTAAGCGGGTAATTAGCGACCTTGCTACGAACGCTTTCCAGAGAACTTTTTAGCTTTTCTTCGTCGTTGTGGAAAAACACTAAGGTAAATTCCTCACCGCCATAGCGGTAAGCCTTAAACCCGCCGTGCTCTTTTAAAATACTGCCTAACAACCGCAACACCTGATCACCAACCTCGTGTCCATAGCGGTCATTAAACTTTTTAAAATGATCAACGTCGAGCATGCAAACGGCACTGCGTTTGCGTAAGTGTTGTAACTGACTCATCAACGCACGCCGTTGCGGCAGCCCGGTTAGTTCATCAATGTAAGCCAGCTTCAACATTTGGTCGGCCAACGCCAGCAATAAGCCTGCGCTGGCTGCCAAAGCGGCCCAGGTGGAGGCTTGCTGGTACTGCACGGCCAACAAAAAGACCATAAGAGAAAGCCAGGCCGCCCAATGACTCCAGGCAAAAGCAGAAGCGCTTTTATAGAGCAAATAAGTTGCCCAGACTCCGCCCATGGCGACT
>Ga0206123_10004559_pt1 | contig 10800 bp, 5 predicted proteins | sample Helgoland_Spring_2_FD_160086 | JGI IMG/M metagenome (GOLD analysis project Ga0206123, IMG submission 160086) | Pelagic subsurface seawater microbial communities from Kabeltonne, Helgoland, North Sea - Helgoland_Spring_Bloom_20160316_1 | ecosystem: Environmental > Aquatic > Marine > Epipelagic ... | reverse complement strand
TTCGACAACGGTGATACCTTGGACTTTCCTGAATATGCAAGCTTTCCTGATACGGCAAATAATAGGCAGGCATTGGGCGATATTGTCGATACACGAGAAGAATTTTGTTTCACCGATGCACGCGATGAGAAGTCTCCCAGACCAGTTGCTGTAAAAGGAGAGTTTTATGCAGAATTGCCGGGACAGATGATTACATTTGAACTCGGCGCCGAAGATGTTGGAGAAACTCTGGAGCGGGACGGCTTTTTAATTAACGTGCTGGAGTTTGGAGAAAACTATTACGTAGTTGAAATTAGTACTGAAGACGGCACCGACCCTTCTAAATTGTTCGGAAATGAAGATGTTCTTGCTGAGGCCGTTACAGCCAATGGTGATTACCTTGCCTGGCGGTCAACGCGACGTCGGCCTATGTCTGAGGTTTATCAGGAAAACGACTTGCTGGAAGAGGTAATAGCAAAGGCTAAACAGGGAAATATCGATTTAGAAGCTGTAAAAAAGGATTTTGAGGCCTGGCAAAAAGACAGTAAAGAGGCGCGCGCCGGTAAAATTTACTTAGGCAGGGCCTTTAACGGACAAGTAGACAAAGGATTGTTAACGCTATTAGTGTACGGTGAAGAAAGCAAAAAAGTGGAACGTGAGTTAGAGCTTCCTGTGCTTGATATGCCATATTCCCGGACTTACGAGATTAGCCTGGGTGATATACCAGAGATTGAGCTAACAGCTCCGGTTTACAATGATCGTCTGCCTGTTACAGCATCCCGTACCGAATTAAATGCACAAGAAATTTCAGATTTAATGACATTACTGCATTTCCGGGGATATGAGTTCGACGACCCGAAAAGACAGGATGTTGAAACCCCCGGAGTTATAAGGTGGTTTTACCCCAATGTACAAAGCGATGTGTTTATTGAAAGTGGCAACCGGGTCGCGGCATCTGCAATGGCCGGTCATAAGTTCTTTGATGAAAATAATGAGCCAGTGCAGGATGCCGCTGAAGTTGAGTTAAAGAAAAGTGGGAACCTCGAAAACACGGACTTAGAGAGCATTGAGTTTGCTTATGACTTTAAAGCGCACAGTATTGATTATTATCCAAAAAGGTTCACAACTAAACCTGCTCGCTTTAAAGCTGCGCTTCCGGTGCTTATTGCTCCTAACCTGACGAAAGAAAGCTATGCTAAAGACGAATTGCCGCAAGGCGTAAGTCTAAAAGGTAACCGACTCATTATTGACTACGCGGAGTTTGAGCCGCGCGAAACGATAGAAAGAAAAGCGTACGAACAAGAACGTCGTCGGAATGAGGTTTTTGTTAAGGATAGCAAGGGATACCTCAAGGAAGTAACGAGGCAGTCTTTTGTGTATGCTCATGGTCGGAACAAGCCACCGGTAGATGTTTACTATTTTTATGGCGAGCCCGAAACCTTTGAAGTTTGGTATATGGGGGAGGCCAAATTTATCGACTATGACGTAGATATTGACTTGAATTCTAGTGGCACGCAGGACGTAAAGTAGCTTAGATACTTAAAGGATTGATGTTGTGACAGAGTATACAGATAAGGATTTAAAGTCCTGCGTGGAAGCCGGTATTTTAACGGGGCAGCAATACGCAGACGTAAAGGCTTACGTACATCGCGGTGATGAGTCTGATAATAACCGGCGGGAAAGCGAGTACTTTCGGTTAATTTCCGGGTTTAATGACATTTTTGTGGTGGTGGCCTGCGTTCTGGTACTGGCCGCCGTAGGCAGTTTGTTCAGCCATATTACAAGCTTGAACCCTAGTTTGGGAGTTGCAATTGGTGCCTGGATTCTGGCTGAGTATTTTGTTCGCCGGCAACGTATGGCGCTACCGGCAGTTGCGCTAGCGCTGGCATTTGGCGGGGCCTGCCTCTTTTTCTTCTATGAGGCTTTCTATTTTGAGGGTTGGCTGATCGGTGCTCTATCCTTACTCGCTGCTGTGCTGCAAGTGCTTTTCTGGTGGCGTTTTCGGGTACCGGTGACAATTGCCGTGCTTGCGGGCTGTCTTGTTTTTACTGCGCAACTATTAATTGCCGGTACAACTAACGGTGTGCCTGTCAGCATTCCGTTGCTGCAATTAGCAATGGGTATAGCTGTCTTTGCTTTCGCTATGTGGTGGGATCTGAAAGATCCTGAACGTCAGAATTACCGCGCCGACGTTGCCTTCTGGTTGCACATGTTGGCGGCACCATTGGTCGTTTCAGGCGCGTTTTCTTTCGTGACCATGTACGGTAACGAAACACTTTCGCTGTGGCATGCGGCTGGCGTGACAATGGTTTATGTATCCTTGGCTCTGGTGTCACTATGGGTAGACAGACGAGCTCTGATGCTGGCGGCGCTCGGCGTACTGGTTTTTACTTACAGCAATGTGTTGTCGGAATATGGCGTAGTAAGCCTGAACTTTGCCATTACCGGTCTGGTGGTCGGTGTTGGACTGCTTGCGCTTTCTGTGTACTGGCAACGCTGTCGTATCGCAGCGTTAACGCTGTTACCCGGGCGGTTACAACAAAAAATCGCTAAGTAAAAAGGTCATCGTTCTGCGCTAGCGTTTGCGGCTTAAGTTCGATAAAGTAGAGGGCATGAAAATCCCATGGTTACTCATTACAGTCATCCTGATACACAGCTTTTTTACCTGTGCGTCTGTGGTTGGCCATATGGAAGACGCAAGCCACAATAGTGTGGATGTTGTTTTTGATGTCAACCATGGTTTGGAACATAGCCCGAATTCTTCATCTTTAGATCTTGAGCAGGGGCACGACCACCAGTTTCATGCGCACGTTAGTTGCATTACTGGTTATGGCATTAGTGTCTCTGCTTGTCCCGTTATTACCGAAGCTCAACCTACCGCTGTGATTTTTGATAAGGGTTTAGCCCATCAACCGCCGGTTCCCCCACCAAACGCTTAATCTCCATTTCTACCGTCATTTTTAAATAGCGAACAATTGGAGAAAAAACATGAAGCGTTTGAGCTTCGTGGTGGTCTTTCTGGGTGCCATATTGGTGTTTCCGGTTAGTGCTGCCGCGTCAGATTTAACTTTAAGTGATGCATTAAACCGCACACTGAAGAGTAACCCCGATTTACAAAAGTACGATTACCAACAGCAGGCCGCCGAGGCACTGACTCTGCAGGCTGGGTTTTCACCTAACCCGAGAGTTGGACTGGAAGTTGAAAACTTTGCTGGCTCTGGTGAAAGCTCCGGTCTGGATAGTGCGCAGATGACGCTGTCCTTCTCTCAGGTCATTGAGTTAGGTGAGAAACGCCAGCAGCGTATGAATGCGGCTACAGCCGAAGAAAAAGTGCAACAGGCCGAGTTTGAATACCAGCGCATTGAGGTACTGGCACAAACAACACAACGCTTTTACCAAGTACTCAAGTTGCAGGAGTTTATTAGCCTTAGCAAGCAGCAACTCCATCGTACGGATAGTTTGTTAGAAACAGCACAGGAGCGGGCAAATGCCGGCGCAGTGGCAAACTCTGAGGTAACCCGTATCCAACTTCAGCGCGAGAGCCAACGGGCTGATATAGAGGAACTAAAAGGCCAGTTAGCTAAAGCGCAGGCAAAGCTCAGTGCAATGTGGGCTGAGCAGCCAAACTTTAACCAAGTTTCGGGGACTTTTTATTTCCCTTTAAACTTGCCGAAGCAATCTGACGTTCTAAATGCAGTGAATAAGGCACCTGAATATTTACGCCTGTTAGATTCCGAGCGCTTATTGCAGGCTCAGGCAAAGGCATTGGAAGCAGACTCCACCTCTGATTTAAGTCTGGGATTTGGCGTGCGTTACAACAGTCAGTCGGATGATACCGGTTTTGTTGTTGAAGCTTCGATGCCATTGCAACTGCAAGATCCTAATATCGGGCGTATTCAGCAGCGTCGGGTGTTGCATCAATCGAACCTGCAGCAGCAAAAACTAGTGCGAACTCAGTTGCGTTCGCTGGCACTGGCGCTAATAAACAGCCTGCAAACCCACCAAAACTACCGACAAAAAGTGAAAGACACGCTATTGCCACTGGCACAGCAATTGGTCGAACAAACGAACCAGGGCTATGTGCGTGGCACGCATTCGTTATTGCAGGTGCTGGATGCGCAGAATGAGCTAGCTCAGCTCGAGTACCAAAGAGTTTCGCGGGAGCACGCCATATACAGCGATGTCATTCAGCTGGAACGTATGACCGGACAAGCATTTTTAGGAGAACAGCAGTGAAACTATCAACTTACTTTTTAGCAGCTGCTTTGTTGGCTGTCTGTAGTTACCCCAAAAAAATCTGGGCGTCGGAAGATGACCACCATGAAAAGTCGCATACCGAACTGAGCGATAAAGCTATTGAAAACGCCGACCTGAGCATGGGGAAAGTTAGCTCTCAACGCATGGCGGTGACTCAAACCGTATTCGGTGTAATTGCCCCGGAAAATAACAATATTGCGCATATTAGCGCCCGCTATAAAGGCATTGTGAGTTCGCTTAATGCCAACATTGGCGACTCGGTTGAAAAGGGCGATGTACTTGCCGTAGTCGAAAACGTCAGTACAGGTACCAGGTTCAATGTAGTCAGCCCCATTAGTGGCGAGGTTTCTGAACGATTTACTAATGTTGGTGAGTTAGTAGAGCAGCAACCTTTATTTCAGGTAATTAATACCGCTTCAGTTTGGGTAGAGTTGTCAGCTTTTCCCGAAAACGTGGAAGCAATGCAGGAAGGGCAGACTGCCGAAGTATATGACTTACACCACCATAAAACGGTAAGCGGTACAGTATCTTACATTGCACCTCAGATGACCGGCGGTCACATAGCCCGGGCACGCGTCGTGTTGCCCAATAAGTCCGGACATTGGCGGCCGGGAATGCACGTTAAAGCGGATGTCACAACTGACACCTTTACTGCCGATGTCGCGGTTAAGTCCGATGCCATTCAGACCTTGAACGGAGAAACCGTAGTTTTTATCCGCGACGGGAACCGGTTTGAAGCCAGTGAGATCAAAACCGGTCGCAAATCGGGCGACTACGTGGAGGTTCTTTCGGGGCTTGAGCCAGGCGCTGAGTATGTCATTGGCAACAGTTATTTGATTAAAGCCGACATTCTCAAACAGGGTGCAGGGCACAGCCACTAAGGGGACTATCATGATTGATGCACTCATTCGCTTTGCGGTTGAACGCCGCTGGTTAGTGGTGGCTGCGACCTTTTTGATTGCGGCCGTTGGTGTGTACAGCACCATGAAACTGCCAATTGATGCGGTGCCGGACATTACCAATGTACAGGTACAGGTAAATACCGAAGCACCGGGTTACTCACCGCTGGAAACAGAACAACGTATCACTTACCCGGTAGAAACGGCTATGGCGGGTATTCCGAAGCTGGATTATACCCGCTCAATTTCTCGTTATGGCTTGTCTCAGGTGACGGTGGTATTTGAAGAAGGCACTGACATTTATTGGGCCCGGCAACAAATCAGCGAGCGGTTGCAGCAGGTTAGAGGGGAGCTGCCGCAAGGCGTTGAACCCGCAATGGGACCCATAGCCTCCGGTTTGGGAGAGATCTTTAACTACGTTGTCAGAGCAAAACCAGGGGCAACCGACGCAGAGGGTAACGCTTATACTGCGGAAAGTCTGCGCACTATACAGGACTGGATCATTAAACCGCAGTTGGTAAAAGTACCTGGGGTTACCGAAATAAACAGTGTTGGCGGCTATGAAAAGCAATACCAGGTTGCACCTCAACCGGGACGTATGCTGGCTTATAAAGTGACCATGCAAGACTTGCTTCGGGCCCTGGATTTGAACAACCGAAACGCTGGTGCCGGTTATATAGAAAAGAACGGGGAACAGTGGCTGGTGCGCTCGCCGGGTCAGTTACAATCTCTGGAAGATATTGGCAATGTGGTGGTATCCAAGCGGGATGATGCGCCGGTTCGGGTTCGCCATGTCGCTGAAGTCAAACTGGGTAAACAACTGCGTACCGGTGCGGCTACATCTAATCAGGAAGAAGTGGTTCTGGGTACCGCCATGATGCTGATTGGTGAGAACAGTCGCATCGTGGCACAAGCGGTGTCTGAAAAGCTGGAACAAGTGCAACAAAGCCTGCCGGAAGGCGTGGTTGCTGAGCCTATTTATAATCGCACTACCCTGGTGGATAAAACCATTGCCACGGTTGAGAAGAACCTTTTCGAAGGCGCGGTTTTGGTTATTGTGGTTCTGTTTATCTTGCTAGGCAATATACGGGCTGCCTTGATCACCGCATGCGTTATTCCGCTAAGCATGCTTTTCGCGATTACAGGAATGGTTACGAATAAAGTGTCCGGCAACCTGATGAGCTTGGGCGCGATAGACTTTGGCATTATTGTCGATGGGGCCGTTATTGTGGTGGAAAACGCCCTGCGACGACTGGGTAATGCGCAACAGCGACTCGGTCGGGTATTAACTACTCAGGAACGTTTAATTGAGGTCATGAAAAGCACGCGTGAGGTATTTAACCCGGCAGTATTTGGCGTTCTCATTATTATGTTGGTGTATCTGCCTATATTTGCATTAAGCGGTGTGGAAGGGAAAATGTTCCATCCTATGGCCTTCACCGTAGTTGCAGCGCTGCTGGGTGCCTTGATTTTCTCGGTCACTTTTGTGCCTGCCGCTGTCGCTATCTTTGTCCGTGGCAATATTAAGCAAGGCGAGAATAAAGTCATGCGCGGAGCTCGTAAAGCTTATCAACCGGTGTTACGAGGTGCATTAAAACTTCCTGTGTTCGTTATTGCTATCGGTTTCGGTTTATTTGCGGTTTCTTTGTTTCAGGCCAGTCGTATGGGGACGGAGTTTTTGCCGCAACTGGACGAAGGTGATATTGCTATGCATGCCTTGCGAATTCCGGGCACAGGCTTGCAGCAGTCGGTTGATATGCAAAAAGACGTAGAAGCGGTGGTGGCGGAATTTGCCGAAGTAAAGCGCGTTTTCTCTAAAATTGGTACACCAGATGTTGCAACGGATCCGATGCCGCCGAGCGTGGCTGATACCTTCATTATGCTGAAGGAACGCAAAGACTGGCCCAACCCGGATAAAACTAAAGAGCAACTGGTCAGTGAAATTCGTATGGCGGTACAAGAGTTACCCGGTAACAAGTACGAATTTACCCAGCCGATAGAAATGCGGTTTAACGAACTGATTGCGGGAGTGCGAGCTGATCTTGGTGTACGTATATACGGCGACGACCTTGAACAACTCAAACAATTGGGTGACTCAGCGGCGGCTACCATCAGAGAGGTTCCGGGGGCTTCCGGCGTGCGCGTTGAGCAAATGACCGGCTTACCTATCTTGTCTGTTGAACCTAAGCGAGACCACTTGGCGTTGCTGGGACTTACCGTCGCTGATGTACAAAGTACATTGCAGAGCGCTGTAGGCGGCATTCAGGCCGGGGTTATTTATGAAGGTGACAAACGTTTCAAATTATTGGTTCGGCTGGACAATGACTGGCGGCAGAACATTGAAAAATTGAAACAGCTACCGGTAGATGTGCCTGCGGCAAATAATCCAGAGCTACAGTATGTGCCGTTAGGTGAAGTAGCTAAATTGACCTTGGCTAATGGACCTAATCAAATTAACCGCGAAAGTGGTAAACGGAATGTCATTGTCAGTGCCAACGTTACTGACCGCGATTTGGGATCATTCGTTAATGCGGTTCAAGAGAGTTTAAACACAAATCTGGATATTCCGACGGGTTACTGGATTGATTATGGCGGCACTTTTGAGCAGTTGCAGTCAGCTTCACAGCGACTGAGTCTGGTGGTTCCGTTGACGCTGCTGCTTATTTTAGGTCTGCTGTATAGTGCTTTTGGTTCTTTAAGCAGCGCATTGATTATCTTTACCGGAGTGCCCCTGGCATTAACCGGCGGGATTTTCGCTTTGTCATTGCGAGGCATGCCTCTGTCTATTTCTGCGGCGGTCGGTTTTATTGCTTTGTCCGGCGTCGCGGTATTAAACGGGGTTGTTATGCTGTCTTTTATCCGGCAATTGCTTCGGGATGGCCTACAGCTAAAAGACGCTGTATTTGAAGGAGCGCAACAACGTCTGCGACCGGTACTGATGACGGCTCTTGTCGCGAGCTTAGGTTTTGTGCCGATGGCGTTTAATACCGGTACAGGAGCAGAGGTTCAACGGCCTCTTGCTACCGTTGTTATTGGCGGTATTATTTCGTCAACGCTTCTGACATTGGTCGTCTTACCCGCGTTGTTTTATTTGGTAAATCGATTTAAACAGGCGAAAACGTAATTTTATTAATGCTTCTTAATAAGCGCGTTCATTTTGAGCGCGCTTTTTTATTGATTTACTCTTAACAAGTTAGTTTGGTTTTATTAACATGATTAAAACATTAAATTCCGATTATTAAGGAAACACTATGAATTCAGGCGCGAAGGATTAGCTGCTATCGGCGCGCCGCTACTTGCTGGCTTATCAGTTGGTCTTATTATGGCTTGCTACTATAGCTTTAGCGCAAAGCGAAACCAATTATCCCGTTGGGAAGAACTGCCCGAAACACATGAGAGCACTGAGCAATATTCCTGACTCTAATCTATCGCTGCATAGGTTTTGATGCCGACGACTAGCATTTAGGCGTCGCTAACGACAGCTTTTATTTGTTGTTAGGGTCGTCTTTCGGTATACTACTTTCCCGTCTGAATGCAATCCCAAATTTGACCTGACCAACTAGGTATCACATGGCGACAAACTATATTTTCGTAACCGGCGGAGTTGTATCCTCGCTGGGTAAAGGCATTGCTGCAGCCTCCCTGGCGGCAATTCTAGAAGCACGGGGCCTTAACGTTACTATCATGAAGCTGGACCCCTACATTAACGTAGATCCGGGTACCATGAGTCCAATTCAGCACGGTGAAGTTTTTGTCACCGTAGACGGAGCTGAAACCGATCTTGACCTTGGTCACTACGAGCGTTTTATCCGCACCCGTATGACCAGCAGCAACAACTTTACCACCGGCCGTGTCTATGAAGACATTATTCGCCGTGAGCGTAAAGGTGAGTTTTTAGGAGCGACCATTCAGGTCATTCCTCACATTACCAACGAAATTAAGCGTCGTGTTATTGAAGGCAGTAAAGGCTTCGACATTGCCATTATTGAAATTGGCGGCACGGTGGGTGACATTGAGTCACAACCTTTCCTTGAAGCCATTCGTCAATTGGGCACGGAAATTGGTCGTGACCACACCTTATTTATGCATCTGACCCTGGTGCCATTCTTAGGCGCTGCGGGTGAGGTAAAAACCAAGCCAACACAGCACTCAGTGAAAGAACTGCGTTCTATTGGTATTCAACCCGATATATTGATATGCCGTTCAGATCGTTCTTTACCGGCAACTGAGCGCTCGAAAATCGCTTTGTTTACCAACGTAGAAGAGCGCGCGGTTATTGGCCTGCGCGACGTTGACAGTATTTACAAAATACCTTCTATGCTAAAAGCTCAGAGCCTGGACGATATAGTGACCAAACGTTTCCGTCTGGACTGTCCTGAAGCCGACTTGCATGAGTGGGAAGAGGTTCTCTATCAGGAGTCGAACCCGAACGGTGAAGTCACGGTTGGTTTTGTCGGTAAATACGTTGAACTGCCTGACGCTTACAAGTCAGTTAACGAAGCCTTAGCGCACGCTGGTCTTAAGAATCGTTTAACAGTGAACATTCGTTATATAGACTCGCAAGATTTAGAAACCAAAGGCACCTCTAAGCTCGAAGACGTGGACGCTATTTTGGTTCCCGGCGGCTTCGGCGGTCGTGGTATTGAAGGTAAACTAATTGCGGCGAAATACGCTCGTGAAAACAATGTTCCGTATTTGGGCATTTGTTTAGGTATGCAGGTGGCAATGATCGAATTCGCTCGTAATGTTGCCGGTTTAGCTGGCGCTAACAGCACGGAATTTGATGAAAATTGTAGCGATCCTGTAGTGGGGCTTATCACCGAATGGATGGACGCAAGCGGTCAGAAAGAATTGCGCGATAAGCATTCTGATTTGGGTGGTACCATGCGCCTTGGCTCACAAGAGTGTCATTTAGAAAAGGGCTCTAAAGCGCTGAAAATGTACGGTAAAGAGACCATTGAAGAACGCCACCGTCATCGTTACGAAGTGAACAACCATTATGTAGAAGCGCTGGAGAAAGCAGGTTTAAAAATTACCGGTTACTCGCACGACAAACAGTTGGTTGAGATTCTGGAAAACCCGAAACACCGCTGGTTTGTGGCAGTACAGTTCCACCCGGAATTCACTTCAACGCCGCGTGACGGGCACCCGTTATTTAAAGGCTTTATAGAAGCCGCTGGCGAATTTCATAAAGAGCGTTTGGGTTAATAACCCGGCTAATGATTAAGCATTAAACAGGATTTAAGCATGAGTAAGATTGTTAAAGTTGTTGGTCGTGAAATTATGGACTCCCGTGGTAACCCGACGGTTGAAGCCGACGTTTACCTGGAGTCTGGCCACATGGGCCGTGCGGCAGCACCAAGTGGCGCATCAACCGGTTCACGTGAAGCTCTGGAGTTACGTGACGGTGATAAATCGCGTTACTTAGGTAAAGGTGTTGAAACGGCGGCTGCCAATATTAATGGCGCTATTGCTGAAAGCTTAAATGGTATTGATGCGATTAACCAGGAAGCTGTCGACAACATTATGTTGAAGCTCGACGGTACCGATAATAAAGAAAATCTGGGTGCGAACGCTATTCTTGCGGTGTCTCTGGCGGTGGCGAAAGCAGCGGCTTTGAGTAAAGGTATTGAGCTTTACGAGCACATTGCTAACCTGAACAACA
>Ga0206123_10004558_pt1 | contig 10800 bp, 8 predicted proteins | sample Helgoland_Spring_2_FD_160086 | JGI IMG/M metagenome (GOLD analysis project Ga0206123, IMG submission 160086) | Pelagic subsurface seawater microbial communities from Kabeltonne, Helgoland, North Sea - Helgoland_Spring_Bloom_20160316_1 | ecosystem: Environmental > Aquatic > Marine > Epipelagic ... | reverse complement strand
AAACAAATTCGGTTGATGTGGTTTCAAAAGAGATCATTGAAGATTTACAAGAAGACAAGAAAGAGGTCGTTTCTAAAGACACGGATATTGTATCTTCTATTGTAAATCCTTACGAAAAAGAGACGGCCATTGAAGATGTTGATATGGTTGAAAATAATGTTGAATCAACGATAGAACCTCAAAGTTCACCAGAACAAACCAACCCATCTCCAATAGTCATTAATACGCCTGTTGATTCTGAATCAACTCCTATTATTGTAGAAGAAGCAACGGTTGTTGTAGAAGATGTTGTTGAAATTCAAGAGGAGGTATTTGAAGAACTTGTAGAAGAGGAGAATGAAGAAAGTATTATACTCCCTAACATATTTACACCCAATAACGATGGGTCAAATGATTTCTTTATCATTGAAATGAGTGAAAAACTAGATTTCCAAATCGTAGTTATTGACCAAACCAATACGGTTGTTTTTCAATCCAACGATAGGAACTTCCGATGGGATGGCACAATGATGAGTGGTGAACCGGCCCCTTCAGGTGATTATGTATACTTCTTGTCCGCCAAGACAATGGGCGGTAAAGACTTTGTGAAGTCATCCAAATTAAGAATTCAACGTTAATCTGTTTTAAACGGGAGGCGAGTATAATCCATTTTTTTAATTCCTAAATAGAAATAGTAATTCCCTATGATTATGATGATGTGCGATAGATCGCTTTTGTCAAACCAGGGATATAGATTAATCTTCAATAGAAAGATAAAAAAGGTTGGCAGCATGATCAAGACTCCAATAAACAAATATTTAAACTCTTTATACCCCCGTTTTATATTATAAAAGCTAAAAAAAGCGACTGAGATAAATACACCAATAAGGGTGTTTATTGCTATAGGTATAAATCCAATGGTATGTTCTTCTTGATAGGCCTTTGTTGAAATAACAGTTATAACAATTAAAAAAATCAAAATCATCTTTGTAAATGCAATTTTGCCAAGGATGTTGTTTTTATTCAGGTTTCCCACGGACTTAATCATGGCCTTTTCTATAAAATAAGCACAAAGAATGGCAGAAATCCATGTTGGAAATTTACCTTGCGGACCAGTGTATTCAAATAAAGAATGGGCTAACCCCCCACAGAACGCACCGATTCCAAAAATCAAAAAGAAATAGTGCCAATATTTTAAAAACGAGTGCTGGGATTTAATTTTTTTCAGTTGAATCGCAATATAAATACTTAATCCACCCATAATAAAGTCTGTAATGAGTGCGTTTGGCTCTAAAAGGGTAAGGCCATTAAATTCTAAGGCAATTTTGGTAAAATCTTCTCCAATTAACATAATGGCGACAAATTTAGCTTTTCTTTTTTTTAGTGCTCTTCTTTTTATTGATAAACTTTATATCATTGAAAAACGTATTCGAGTTTAAGTTTTTGATATATTTATTCAATGAAACTATCGGTAATCATAACTGCAGGGGGGCTTGGAAAAAGATTTTCGTCAAATGTCCCTAAGCAGTTTTTAAACTTGGATGAATTGCCAATTTTAATGCATACGATTAATCGGTTTAGTAGCTGGAATCCAGAGGCAGAAATCATCCTTACACTGCCAAAAGAATGGCGTGAGTATTGGAGTGACCTTATTCAAAAACATGAATTTACTATTTTACATCACGTAGTAGATGGGGGAAAAGAAAGATACCATTCGATTAAAAATGCTTTAGCTATATGTTCAGAAGGACAAGTAATGATTCATGATGGCGTTCGGCCTTTAGTAAGTCAAGATACGCTTTCTCGTAGTATTGAAGCCTTAAAAACCCATGATGCGGTTATTCCTTATTTGAGAATCAAGGATTCTATACGAGTCATAAGTAATGGTAAATCAGAAGCTGTAGACAGAAAGAGCTATATAGCTGTTCAAACCCCCCAATGTTTTACTTTTGAAGTAATACAGAATGCATATTTAAAAGAATATCAAGCCGGTTTTACTGATGACGCTTCCGTGGTTGAGAATAGTGGAGTTGAAATTCACTTGATTGATGGAAATGAAGAAAACATAAAAATAACCACTCAAAATGATTTATTAATAGCCGGGACAATTCTTAAAAACATCAAATGAAAGTCCCAAAAACCTTAATCCCAGGTGATCTTATTTCAATCATTGCTCCCGCTAAAAGCATTGATTCGTCGTTTATTGAGTATTCCAAAGCAATTATTGAAAAACGAGGATATAGAGTCTTAATTTCAAATCATTGTTTAGGAGCGTACAATTATTATTCGGGTACAGATGAAGAACGATTGTTTGATTTTCAAGAAGCATTAAACAACCCTGAAGTCAAGGCTATTTTATGTGCAAGGGGAGGATATGGTTCAGTAAAGATTTTTGAAAACTTAGACTGGAATGGTTTTATTCAGCATCCAAAGTGGGTGCTGGGGTTTAGTGATATCACTGTTTTCCATCAATTGATAAATAGTATTGGGGTGCAAAGTATACATTCCACCATGCCATTGAATTTTGAAGAGAACTCAAAAGCAGCAATCGACACTTTGTTTTCAGCACTCAATGGCTCTTTATTCAAGGTTCAAATACCGCCATCAAAAGAAAACATAAGTGGTTCAGCAAAAGGGAATTTAATTGGAGGAAACTTAAGTATTATCTATAGCCTTCTGGCAAGTGATTATGCCTATGATTATAAAAACAAAATATTGTTTATTGAGGACCTGTGTGAACAACTTTATCATTTAGATAGAATGATGTATGCGCTTAAACATGCAGGTGTTTTTAAAGAAATAAAAGGACTTATTGTGGGAGGAATGACTGAAATGAAGGACACAAAAGTACCTTTTGGCATGGATTCATATGAAATTATTTTGCGGCATGTCAAAGAATTAGACATCCCAGTCTGCTTTGATTTTCCGTGTGGACATATTGACGACAATAGGGCCATGATTATTGGGGCTGATGCATTTCTTCTGGTTACAGATTCAAATGCAGAGCTCTCTTATATATAACGATTCTAAATAAAAACCATTTGTGCATTCTTTTGTTATATACAATAACTTTGCATCGTAAAAAAGAGTCTGAGATATGAGTAATTCTGCATTAATAAAGTCGTCCATTGCCAAAAAATATTGGATGGCCTTAACTGGTTTGTTTTTATGTCTGTTTTTGGTGGGTCACTTAATTGGGAATCTCCAACTGATTATTAAAACAGGTGAAGAAGGCCGTCGAGCCTTTAACGAGTACGCCTACTTTATGACACATAACCCAGCAATTATGGTTTTGTCGTATTTAACCTACTTTTCAATACTGTTTCATGCTATAGATGGAATTGCTTTATTTATTCAAAATAAAAAAGCCCGCCCTGTCAGCTATGCGTACAATAAGCCAAGCGCGAATTCTTCATTACCCTCTCGATACATGGCTCTTTTAGGAACCATTGTTTTGGTATTTATTGCAACTCATATGTCTAATTTTTGGTGGAAAATGAAAATATCTGACGAGGTGCCCATGCATACTTATTATTCGCCATCGTCTCAAGACACCATGTATTTGACACAAAAGGGAGAGCAAATTTCGACAAAACAAATCAGGGAATTAGGCGAAATAGAAGGAACCGAGCTCATATTGAAAGCAGATAAGTTTAACGCATCTATTGAGCAACAATATTCATCTTATTTGGCTTCTAATCCTGGGATGTCCGATGATCAGCTGGTTGAGATAGAGGAACAGAAGAAAAAATTAAAGTCTAAAAAAGATGAAATCCTAGCGGAAGGGTATAAAGACCTTCACACAGTTGTCCTGGCGTTTTTTAGTAAGAAAAACAAAAGTGATTCCGGGGTCCCCTTGGGACTATTAGGAATGGTCTTTTATGTGATATCAATGGCGGTATTAGGCTTCCACTTATGGCATGGTTTTGCCTCAGCCTTTCAATCAATAGGATTGAATCATCCAAAATATACCCCGCTTATTAAAATGTTTGGACGCGGATATGCTGTGGTGGTCCCGTTGTTATTCGCGATTATACCGATTTTAATTTATTTAAATAGTTAGAAAATTTTAATTATGTCAATTTTAGATTCTAAAATACCAGAAGGGCCGATTGACCAGAAATGGACGAATCACAAGAATCAAATGAAGCTTGTGGCTCCTAATAACAGGCCTAAAATAGATGTTATTGTTATTGGAACAGGTCTTGCAGGTGCATCTGCGGCGGCATCTTTAGGAGAAATGGGTTACAACGTAAAATCCTTCTGCTTCCAAGACTCACCGCGAAGAGCACACTCCATAGCTGCGCAGGGAGGAATTAATGCTGCAAAAAACTATCAAAATGATGGAGACAGTACCTACCGACTGTTTTATGATACCATTAAGGGAGGAGATTACCGATCGAGAGAATCCAATGTATACCGACTCGCTGAAGTTTCTGCAAACATTATTGATCAGTGCGTCGCTCAAGGCGTTCCTTTTGCTAGAGAATATGGAGGTCTTTTGGACAATCGTTCTTTTGGAGGCGTTCAAGTAAGAAGAACATTTTATGCCGCAGGACAAACTGGGCAACAGCTTCTTTTGGGGGCATATTCGGCTTTATCAAGACAAATAGGTCTTGGAAGAGTTAAGATGTATAATCGCCATGAAATGATGGACATTGTCAAGTTAGATGGAAAGGCTCGGGGAATTATTGCTCGAAATTTGGTTTCTGGAAAATTAGAACGTCATTCAGCCCATGCGGTGGTTATCGCTTCGGGAGGATATGGAAATGTTTACTTTTTATCCACGAATGCCATGGGAAGTAATGTTTCTGCAGCTTGGAAAATTCACAAAAAAGGTGCGTTGTTTGCGAACCCTTGTTATGTTCAAATACACCCCACCTGTATTCCTGTTCATGGCACAAATCAATCTAAGCTTACGTTAATGTCCGAGTCTCTTCGAAACTCTGGTAGAATTTGGGTGCCAAAGAAAAAAGAAGACGCAGATGCGATAAGAAACGGTAAATTGAAACCTACTCAAATTGCTGAAGATGATCGTGATTATTATTTAGAAAGAAGATATCCTGCATTTGGAAACCTTGTTCCAAGGGATGTAGCATCAAGAGCGGCAAAAGAAAGATGCGATGAAGGTTTTGGAATCGAAGCAAATGATACCAATGAAGGTGTTTATTTGGATTTCGCGTCAGAAATAAAAAGTAAAGGAAAACAAGTAGCTTATGCTCAAGGCGATCATAATCCAAACGAAGAGACAAGCATTCGACTTGGTAAAAAATGGGTAGAAGAAAAATATGGAAATCTTTTTCAGATGTACCAACAAATCACAGCTGAAAACCCATATGAAACCCCAATGAAAATCTATCCTGCTGTTCATTACACAATGGGTGGCGTTTGGGTTGACTACAACCTCCAAAGCACAATTCCTGGATGCTTTGTAGCTGGAGAGGCAAATTTTTCTGACCATGGAGCTAATAGGTTAGGAGCATCGGCGCTTATGCAGGGTCTTGCTGATGGGTATTTCGTGCTCCCATATACTATTGCCAATTATCTATCAAATGAAATTCGAACAGGTGAAATTTCAACGGAATCAAAAGAGTTTGAGAAAGCTGAAATGGACGTAGCAGAAAGCATTTCGAAGTTGATGAACGTCAAAGGAAACAAATCAGTTGACCATTTTCACAAGAGGCTTGGATTAATCATGTGGAATAAAGTAGGAATGAGTAGAAGTGAGGCTGGTTTGAAGTCTGCGATTGAAGAAATCAAAGGATTGAGAGATGAGTTTTACAATGATGTTTTCATTCCTGGAGAATCCAATGAAATGAATGCTGAACTTGAGAAAGCATTGCGTGTCGCGGATTTGTTAGAACTTGGTCAACTTATGGCGGTAGACGCATTGAATAGAAACGAATCTTGTGGTGGCCACTTTAGAGAAGAGTACCAAGACGACGAGGGAGAAACATTGAGAGATGACAAGAAATTTAAATATGTTTCTGCATGGGAATATAAAGATGGAGAAGCCACCAATTCGGCTTTACATAAAGAAGATTTAAAATACGAAGCGATTAAAATAGCTGAACGAAACTATAAGTAAAAAATAAAAAATGGCATCAAAATTCATCAACGTAACCTTAAAAGTTTGGAGACAGAAAAATGCTGATTCCAAAGGGAATATTGAAACATATCAATTAGCCAAAGTGTCAACAGATAGCTCATTTTTAGAAATGCTTGATCAATTGAACGAGCAGCTCATAAATGAAAAGCAAGCACCTGTGGCATTTGACCACGATTGTAGAGAAGGGATTTGTGGCTCTTGTTCTTTATACATTGACGGGAGAGCTCATGGTCCACAAACGCAAACCACGACTTGCCAGCTACACATGCGTAGTTTTAATGATGGGGACACCATTTATATTGAGCCATGGAGGTCTAAAGCTTTTCCTATCATCAAGGATTTAGTGGTAGATCGTTCTGCATTTGACCGTGTACAACAATCTGGAGGTTTCGTCTCGGTAAATACTTCCGGTAACACCATGGATGCCAATGCAATTCCTATACCCAAAGCTGATGCTGATAATGCATTTAATGCAGCAACATGTATTGGTTGTGGAGCATGTGTTGCCAGCTGTAAGAACAGTTCGGCCATGTTGTTTGTTGGTGCAAAAGTTTCTCAGTATGCGCTTTTGCCTCAAGGGAAGGTTGAGGCAAATAAGAGGGTCCAAAACATGGTAAGACAAATGGACGAAGAAGGTTTTGGGAATTGCACGAATACTGGAGCTTGTGAAGTAGAGTGTCCTAAAGGGATATCACTTGAAAACATTGCAAGAATGAATAGAGAGTTCCTAAAATCTAATCTTACTTCTGAGAAATAGTTGATTATTTCAGCACATTTACAGAACCATTAATAATGACCTTTTCGTCATTATCTTTGGGTTTAAACTTGATTACCCAGCTGTAAATACCAGCTTGTACAGGCACTCCCTTATTGATTCCATAAGAGCCATCCCAACCGGATTTGTGGTCATTGCTTTTCCAAATAATTTCCCCCCACCTGTTGTATATACTCATTTCAAAATTGTAGGGGTCAAATCCACTGGTAAAGATGGGTTTGAACAACTGATTGTGCTCGTCTGCGTCCGGAGTAAAAGTGTTTGGAATGTAATAAATAAGCTGCTCTTCATAAGCAATTACTAATGAAACGCTGTCTAAGCAACCCTCGGGCGAAATCGCAATAAGTGTTGCCAGATAACTATTCTCTAAAGCCGTATTGTATTGATAAGAACCATCAATTTCGTATGAGGTACTCCCATCTCCATAATTCCAAATAAAGTTATCTGCTCCAAAGGACTCATTATAAAAATGAATGGTGGAATTTCCTGGACCAATAGTGTTCGGGGAAACTGTAAATGCTGCAATAGGCTCTTCAACACAAACAATATTTTGATAGGTTTGTGAGGTGTCGCATCCATTAATATCTACCATAGACACGGTTAAATCATAGCACCCAGCTTCATTAAATGAGAAATTCTGACTACCGTTTCCTGTTGAGACCGTACCATTAGAAAATTCCCACACACAACTTTGAGCGTTGAGGATTGAATTTGTTAGGCTTAAGCTATAGGGAACGCAACCAATATTATTTAATGGGAAAATGTCCGGTAGCTCAGCGGCATTTATTGAAACCAACAGAGTATCACTATTTTCACAATTGTTTATATCAATTCCGGTTAACATACAAATGGTATTACCATTAGGGGTGAAGCTAAATTCGCCTTGACTAGAATAGGGCAACCATTGCATTCCATCATGCCATGAATAGCTCTGACCTCCACTGGCATTCAGGGTAACATTTTCACCGAAACAAATGGATTGATCTAAGCCCGCAGAAATGTTTGGTAAAGGATTAAAAACAACTTCCGTAGAATCAACACAAATAAAACCATTGTCGTCAGTAGCCGTAATAACATACCACAACGAACCAGGGGCTTCGGAAGGGTTCCCAATCATGTTTTGAATATTTCCTAGGGAGTTTCCTGATTGTTCCCAGACATATGAGCCGTTGGAAACAGATGTGGCCGATAGGTCAAAAACACCATCTTCACAAATAGGTCCAGAATTGGATGCAACGACAGTACAGATACAATTTGGATCAGTATCAGATAGAATGGTTAGCTGTGTTATGTCCGTACAAACAAAGCCATTATCGTCGGTTGCCGTTACCTGTATGGGATAAGTTCCTGGACTTAGTGCGGGCACATTTGTTAGTATCTGTCCCGAGCCCAAAACATTCCCCATCATGTCCCATTCATAAGTTCCGTTACTTACAGCCGTGGCATTTAAATCAAAAGTTGCGTTAAAACAAATCGGTCCATTATTAGATGCTGTAACCGTACAGCTGCATTGCGGGTCGTTTGCAGGCAGCACAGTAACTGTTGCGTCTGCAAGACCTGTTGCAATAATCCCACTTCCTAAATCTTCGGTCCCAGTAACCGTATATACCGTTGTACTACTTGGTGAAACAGTAATGGTTGAAGTGGTTTGTCCTCCTGGACTCCATGTATAATCTGTTGCACCTGTTGCGGTTAATGTAGCATTGTCTCCAGGACAGATGGTTTCATCATTTACAGTAATTACAAGAACGGCAGTACAGCTTACATCGGCACTTCCAAAAAAATCCATGGGTAAACTTGTAGTCTGACTGCTGTAATTTGATAAACAAATAAGATATTGTTCACCTGCAATTACAGGAATTCCTGGTTCAAAATTGGCAGCGTTTCCTCCTGGTGGGAGGTTATTCGCAACACCCGTAAAACCTGCAGAGGAACCGTTCCAATTGCACCTAATTGGTGGGAGTATGTTGTTTAAAATATCATCGCATGATGAAGCGTTGTAAGGCCACATGATCCAATCAAAAAAACCTGTTCCTCCTGACTGTCCAAATGAAAACTCTAGAAGACCGTTGCCGGCAATATTGATCACCATCCAGGTGCTGTTTAATTCTCCTGATAAAAGACACCCGGCATTTCCAGAAGCGGGGTTCGTTGAAGGATTTGAAACATTTCCATTTAATTCTTGTATGGCACCAGAACCACTTGGATCAATAGCAAATGTAGCATTGGTGCAAATATTAACGGCATCAGAGCAGTCACTCGCTGTCGACGCTTGACCGAAGGCATTCTGAGAATAGAGAAATAGAAATAAAAATAATCCAACAAGTTTCACATTAAAGCTTTAGTTTTAGACGTGTTGGAGAGAAATAAGTTGCCCTTCAAAAGGCTTACTTTATTTGTCTTTTCTTGGAAGAATCGTTGTACCACCCCTCGTTGTCTTTAACTTCAACAGGCACATCTGACATTCCGTTTAAACGTCTTTGAATATTCATCCAATAGAAAAACCCGCCAAAACCACAGATTAACAAGAAGAAATTAATTGAGTTACCGATGATTTCGAAAATTTGAAAAGTCCATTGGAAAATGTCGCCGAGTAAGAAGAAAAAGTCTGTTGAATTCATAGTATCTAATTGGATATTACACAAAGAAAACAAATTAATTGCTTAAAACAAAATTCACAACTCCCCTAATAATTCGAAAGTCTCTTTTGAGGCATTTTGTTCAGCAACTTTTTTTGAGCTCCCCCCACCTATGCCATAATCCTGATTGTTTATTTGAACTACAATAGTATATTCCCACTGGCCCGATTTATGTTCTTCAGAAACCAGCTTGAAATTGAGTTTGAGTTTTTTCCTTTGGCACCAAATATATAGCTTAGATTTAAAGTCAATTTCCTCCTGCAAAAGCTGATTAAAATCCAAGTATTTTCTGAACACATGATTTTTTAAAGCCTTTTTTGTTTTTTCGTAACCTCCATCTAAGTAGATCGCACCGACGATTGCCTCAAAAGCATTTCCCTCTAAAGAATTGATGTTTATACTTCGGCTTTGATTGGCAAGAAGGACTTCTCGAATACCCATGTCTTCTCCTAGTTTACTCAGGTTTTTGCGATTTACAATTTTTGATTTGAGCTTAGTTAAAGCACCTTCATCATTGTCTGGAAATTTTAAAAAAAGGTACTCAGCCGTAATGGAGTCAAGAATGGCATCTCCAAGATACTCAAGTCGTTCATTAGAATATTCTTCTCGATGATTCCCAATGAAAGAACGATGTGTTATTGCTTTTTGAAAATAGGATAAACGCTTAGGTTTATAACCAAACTTTGCGAGAATGAAACGAAAAAGTTTAAGTTCACCCTCTGTTTTCTTATTTCTAAACAAAGGTATTTTCAGAGCGTTAGGGCTTATATTTCTTTACGATTACACTAGTATTGTGTCCTCCAAATCCAAAGGTGTTTGATAGTGCAATATTTACGGTTCTTTTTTCGGCTTTATTGAAAGTGAAGTTGAGCTTAGGATCTAAATTGGGATCATCGGTGAAATGATTAATTGTTGGAGGAACAATATCTTCTTTCACTGCCATGACACATGCAATAGCCTCAATAGCACCTGCCGCGCCTAAAAGGTGACCTGTCATGGATTTGGTAGAGCTAATATTTAAATCATAAGCTTTTTCGCCAAAAACAGACTGAATCGCTTTAACCTCAGCTACATCACCAAGGGGCGTAGACGTACCATGCACATTTACATAATCAACATCAGCAGGAGTAATGTTTGCATCGTCAAGAGCAGATAGCATCGTATTCATTGCACCTAAACCTTCTGGGTGAGGAGCTGTCATGTGATAGGCATCTGCGGACATACCACTACCAATAACCTCTGCATAAATATTGGCCCCTCTCTTTACAGCGTGCTCATATTCTTCTAAAATCAAGGCT
>Ga0206123_10004554_pt1 | contig 10807 bp, 12 predicted proteins | sample Helgoland_Spring_2_FD_160086 | JGI IMG/M metagenome (GOLD analysis project Ga0206123, IMG submission 160086) | Pelagic subsurface seawater microbial communities from Kabeltonne, Helgoland, North Sea - Helgoland_Spring_Bloom_20160316_1 | ecosystem: Environmental > Aquatic > Marine > Epipelagic ... | reverse complement strand
AAAACTTTAAACAAAATTTATCCAAAGACACCTGTTCCTTTAAAAAGTAAAAATACTTTCACATTATTAATTTCTGTACTTCTTTCTGCACAGTGTACAGATGTTAATGTAAACAATGTAACAAAAAATATATATCCAAAATATTTCAAACCAGAACACTTTGTAAAATTAGGAAAGAAAAAAATAGAAAAATTAATAAAGAAAATTGGTATTTTTAGAGTTAAAGCGAAAAGTATTTACTTAATGTCAAAACAGGTTTTGGAAAAACACAATGGGAAAGTGCCAAAAACTTTTAAGGAATTAGAAATGTTACCTGGTGTGGGCCACAAAACAGCAAGTGTAGTAATGTCTCAAGGTTTTAGATATCCTGCTTTTGCAGTTGATACTCATATTCATAGACTTGCTCAACGATGGGGTTTAACGAATGGAAAAAATGTAATTCAAACTGAAGATGATTTAAAAAGAATATTTCCTAAAAAAAACTGGTCTAAACTTCATTTACAAATAATTTTTTATGGAAGAGAGTATTGTAAGGCAAGGGATTGTTATGGTTTAACTTGCAAAATATGTACTACTTGCTATCCAAATAGGAAAAAACCTGTTATCACCCAAAAAACTTAATATGAAAATTTTAGGAATAGGAAATGCAATAGTAGACGTCATTTGTAGAGTTGACGACAATTTTATTACTCAAAATAATCTTACAAAAAGTACAATGAAATTATTTTTTGATGAAAATGAGTTTAAAAATTTGTTAACAAACCTTAAAATTGAAAAAACTATCTCAGGAGGATCTGTTGCAAACTCGATAGTAGGTATATCTCAACTTGGTGATAAAGCTGGTTTTATAGGAAAAATTTCAGATGATGAATTTGGTGGCAAATACGAAGATGGATTAAAAAAAGAAAATGTAGAATACTTTTATTCTAAAAAGAAAGAAGAATTACCGACAGGAACATGTTTAATATTAATTACCCCAGACTCTGAGAGAACAATGTGTACATTCCTGGGTACCGCAGGAAAGATTAGTGAAAATGATATTGACTCAAATGTGATAAAAAAAAGTGAGATAATATTTTTAGAAGGCTACTTATGGGATGAAGGAGAACCCAAAAAAGCATTTGATAAAGCTATCAATAATGCGAATAAAGTAGCTATGTCTCTTTCAGATCAATTTTGTGTAGATAGACATAAACCTCATTTTTTAGAATTAATAAAAAATAAATTAGATATTACTTTTGCAAATGAACAAGAAATGACATCATTAATTGAAGCAAAAAATTTTAATGAAGTAATTAATTTTTCAAAGCAACTGAATAAGCTAGTAATAGTTACAAGAGGTGAGAAAGGAGCTGTTGCAATTCAAGGTGAAGAAGTCAGTGAGGCTGATATATATCAAAATCTTAAAATTTTAGACCTTACGGGCGCTGGTGACCTCTTTGCTGCTGGGTTTCTACACGGATATATTAATAAATTATCAATCAAAGAGAGTTTAGATAAAGGCACCGAGATGTCTTCTAAAGTAATACAACAAATTGGCGCAAGACTTTAAGGCTAAATTTTCTTTCTTTTAAAACTACCCTTGCCTTTTTTAGGTTTTACTACTTTTGGCTTAAATTTTTTAGAATATAGGTCTTTAATAATAGGGTTTTTTTTATTTGATCTGATAACCATTATTTTTGCTAATTATAAAATTATCATCATAGAAATTTTTAGAAATTTTTTTTCTTAATCTGTAAATATGTGTTTCTACAGTATGGGTTTCTATATCAGAATGATAATCCCAAACCTTAGTTTGTAATTCATTAATACTTATTGGTTTATTTACTTTTGAGAGATAAATTATAGTGTTAACTTCTTTTTCAGTAAGTTTTAATTTAATATTTTTTAAAGACATTTCTCTAGAATTGATATCTATAGTATAATCATTAATAATAACTTGAGATTGTTCAATAAATTGATGTTTTAAAAAATCAATATTTAAGCTTTCAACCATCTTAAAAACTCTGATTGGCAACTCATTTAAAATATACTGATTATTAAATGTTGAAATTTTTTTTTTTGTAATGATCAAGTAATTATTTAAATTTTTTATTTCATTTGTTAAAGTTTTTACATCTAAAATTTCAATAATCTTAAAATTTATATCTTCTTCTAACTCTTTAAGAATTTGGTATAAAAGATTAAATCGATAAACTATTATATTTTGATTATTCATATAAAAACAGAATATGACAATTTTTTTAAAAAACAAACATACTCTTCAAATTGATGATTTTTATTTTAAGTGCTGTATTGGAAAAAATGGTATTACAAAAAGAAAAAAAGAAGGTGATTATAAAACTCCTTCAGGTAATTTTGCAATTGAAGAGCTATTTTTTAGAAAAGATAAAATTCAAAAACCAAACACTACGTTGAAAGTTATAAAAATAAGAAAAGATATGGGCTGGTGTGATGATATTCGAAGCCCAAAAAAATATAATCGACTGATCAAAATTGATAACAAAATTAAACATGAAAAACTTAGAAGAGAAGATAACAAATATGATTTATTGATTCCTATAAGTTATAATAGAAAAAATCCTAATGTAGGCTTAGGGAGTTGTATATTTATACATTTAACTAAAGATTATAAACCTACAGCCGGTTGCATAGCTTTAAAAAAAAATGATTTTTTAATAATGTTAAAATTAATAAAAAAAAATACAAAAATAAAAATTTCTTAAATCCTTTCACCAAAAATACTTGATCCAATACGCAGATAGGTAGCAGAATTTTTTGAAGCTTCTAAATAATCTGATGACATACCCATACTAAGATCTGATAACCCAAAACTTTTATTTAATAAGTTCATTTCATTAAAATAGAAAGATGAATTATTGTCTGCTGGTGGTAAGCACATAAGACCCATAACGTTTAGATCAATTTCTTTACAATATGAAATTAGATCATAAGCTTCATTTTTTTTTATACCAGATTTTTGTTTTTCATCTCCAATATTAATTTGGATAAAAATTTTTATTTTTTTATTAATTTTTATTTGTTCATCAGAAATTTTTTTTGCTAATTTTTCACTATCCACTGAATGAATATAATCAAATAGTTTGACAGCAAATTTTACCTTATTAGTCTGTAATTTTCCTATCATATGAAGTTTAATGTTTGAATTTTTTGACTTAATATCGGTCCACTTATCAACGGCCTCTTGAATTTTATTTTCACCAAAATCAGTTTGTCCATAATCAATTAAAGGTAAAATTTTATCAATTTTAAAAGTCTTGGATACAGCTATAATCTTTGGTAGATTAATATTATCATGATTGCTCAAATTTGATTTAATTTCATTTTCAATATTAATTAAATTTTGAACTGTAAAATGCATTATAATTTAAATACAAAATATTACTTTATAAATAATTTTGATACAAATAATATCGATCAACAAGATAAACATACAATTATCATTTATAGAAATTATGATTTAAATAAGATTGATCCTCTTAGAATTTTAACACTAAAAAATTACTGTAAAAAAAAAAATCTAAAGTTTTATTTATCTAATAATATCAAATTAGCTATAAAACTCAGGTTAGATGGTGCTTATATTCCTTCATTTAACAAAGAATTTCATCATCTTAACTACTCATACATAAATAATTTTAAACTTGTTGGATCTGCTCATAATCTTAAAGAAATTAAAATTAAAGAACTTCAAAAAGTTGATAAAATTTTTTTATCCTCACTATTTAAAAAAAATAAAAACTATTTGGGAATAAATAAGTTTAAGCTCTTATCCAAATTAACAAAAAAAAAAATTGTTGTTTTGGGGGGTATATCGAAAAAAAATAGTAAGTTACTTAAGATTTTGAATAATTTTGAATTTGCTGGAATTTCATATTTTGAATAAAAAAAAGGCCCCTTAAAAGGGGCCCTTTTAAATCTTAGTTTTAAACTAAATTAGAATGCAAATGAAGCACCTAAAGTCCACTGCTCTCTGTCTTCAACAGTACCAGTTCCGTAAACTAGGTTTTCACCATCTTTCATGCTTCCAGAAAGAGTCATACCACCTGCAGTGTATGCAAATGAAAGACCTGTAATCTCAGCATCTTGGTCACCAGCTGTTCCTGACTCATGAGTCTCAGAACCGTAAGTTAAAGAAAGCTCATCTGATACACTGTATGATACTGCGTATGATGATGCCTCAGAGCTAGCTGCAGCTGTTCCAGCATTGTAGTCTGAGTTAGAGTAAGTACCTGTGAAAGAACCGTAAACGTATGATACTTTTATTACGTCTTGGTCACCACCTGTAGTAGATGCAGACTCACGCGCTTCAATTATGTCTTGAGTTGCGTAGTTTATAGTTAAACCTTCAAAACCAGAATAGTTAACACCATAACCAGTTGAAGCTTCTTTGTTACCACCTTGTGGTACGTAAGAACCTACTAAAGTTAAACCTTCAGTTAATTCTGGAGATGTATACATTAATCCATTAGTTCCAGCTGAAATTGTAGTTAACAAATCAGTTGCAAAACTAACACCATTTAATGTTCCTAAACCATCGAAAGCATCCCAAAGGTTACCAGCTGCAGTTTTATTAATTGCACCTGTAGCAGTTGTTCCACCTTCACCAGCTAATGTTAATGATCCCATAGCATCAGAAGATACTGTTACTGAGTGGCTATCGAATGGACCGTCTGCAGCGTCAGCATCGTCACCTTGATCGATTACAAATGATAAAGATACGTTTAAACCGTTATCTAATTCACCTGAACCAGTAAAAGTTAATTGGTTACCCATTGTAAATGAAGTTCCAACGTCTCTTCCTTCACCTGTGTGGCCTGTTACGTTCATAGACGCACCACCAGATACACTCATTGAACCAGCGTTAGCTGATACAGAAACAAGTGATGCTGCTAATGCAGTCAAACCTATTTTTTTAATGTTCATATTAATTACTCCTTTATATTTAATTGTTATTATTAATAATAAACATCGTGTTCTTATTATCTTTTGAGGTGATTTTTATTAAAAAAACACTAAATAAGTTAAATATGTCTATAGTGTTGCATTTTTGCATCACTATAGTCATTTTTGATATATTTAGGACAATTTACAATTATATTGTATAAGAAATTTTCATTAAATAATCATGATTTTAATTAAAAATATTAAATTAATAAGCTTTTTCGCGATAATTACCTTTTTTTTGAGTGGGTGTAATGGAAAATTTCCTGGTGCTGATGCAAGAAAATTTCCTGCTGATCCAGAAAAAAGAGTTGAAAAAAACCTTTCCGAAGGAAGAGGATTTCAACTAAATAATCAATTTGGCAAAGCTAGAGCCGGCGTTTTCGAATTTGCAAGCTCTAATGCTCTATGGAGAGCTTCATTAGATGTAATAGATTTTATGCCTTTAACGTCAGTAAATTATAGTGGTGGTATTATTATAACAGATTGGTATTCCGAAAATAATAATCAAACTGAAAGTCTAAAAATTTCAATTAGGTTTACAACAAATGAAATTAGATCCGACGCATTAAATATAAAAATATTTAACAGAAAATGTTTGGACAGTTTATTAAATTGTAAAATTACAGAAACTGATGGAGTTTTGGTTACAGAACTTACTAAAGAAATATTAAAAAAAGCTGCATCATATAAAAAAATGGATGAAAATAAAAAGGGTAAAAAAGATTATAAATATCCTAAAATGAAAAAAAAGAATTAGACCATAAGTTTCAAAATATATAATAATTTTATTGTGGAAAGATACAATTTTAAAACTATTGAAAAAAAATGGCAACAATATTGGGAAAAAGAAAAAACTTTTTCAACAGTATTAGATAAAACTAAGAAAAAATTTTATTGCTTAGAAATGTTTCCATATCCCTCTGGAAAAATCCATATGGGTCATGTCAGGAACTATACAATTGGAGATGTTCTTGCAAGATATAAAGCTTTACAAGGTTACAATGTTCTTCATCCTATGGGTTGGGACTCTTTTGGAATGCCAGCAGAAAATGCTGCAAGACAAAATAAGTTAAGTCCTAAAGAATGGACTGAGTCAAACATTTCAAACATGAAATCACAATTAAAAAAAATTGGGCTTTCTATTGATTGGGATAGAGAGATATCAACATGTTCTATTGATTATTACAGACATCAACAAGAATTTTTTTTGGAATTATTTGATAAAGGACTTGTTTATAGAAAAGAGCAAGATGTCAATTGGGATCCGGTAGACCAAACAGTTCTTGCAAATGAACAAGTTATTGATGGCAAAGGTTGGAGGTCTGGCGCTCAAGTAGAGAAAAAAAAATTAAATCAATGGTTTTTTAATATCACAAAGTTCTCAAATGAACTTTTGGAAAGTCTCAATGGACTTGAGCAATGGCCCAATAAAGTTAAAGTAATGCAAAAAAATTGGATTGGAAAATCATTTGGCTGTGAAATAAATTTTGAAATATCATCATCAAAAGATATTAAAGAAATTAAATGTTTTACTACTAGACCTGACACATTATTTGGACTTTCTTTTTTAGCTTTATCTATTGACCATCCTTTATCTAAATTTTACAAAAATGATGAGAAATTTAAAGAATTTAAGCAAAAATGTTCCAAAGACGGTACTACCGAAGAAGCCCTTGCAAACGCTGAAAAAATTGGATTTAAAACTGACCTTGAAGCTATTAACCCCCTTGATGAAACGAGCAAAGTTCCTGTTTATTTCGCAAATTTTGTTTTAATGGAATATGGCCTTGGAGCTGTTTTTGGTTGTCCTGCACATGATCAAAGAGATTTAGATTTTGCTATTAAATATAATTTAGATGTAAAAACGGTAGTAACCCCAGATAAAGATCAGCAAAATTTTAAAGTTGAAAAAGAAGCATATACAGGATCTGGATATATTTTTAATTCAAATTTTTTAAACGGTTTGAAATGTCCTGAAGAGTCTATTATTAAAACTATAGAACATCTGGAGATTAAAAAACTAGGAAAAAAGAAAATCAATTTTAGACTTAAAGATTGGGGTGTTTCAAGACAAAGATATTGGGGATGTCCAATACCAATAATTTATGACGAAAACAACATTCCTCATAAACTTCCAAAAGAAATGCTACCTGTTGAACTACCTAATATTAATAAATTAGAGCCAACTGGAAACCCTCTAGATCAATTAACTGCTTGGAAAAACATAAAAATTGATGGAAAAAATTTTACAAGAGAAACTGATACTCTTGATACATTTGTTGATTCTTCATGGTACTTTTTAAGATTCTGTTCTCCAAATAATAAGTCATATGGATTTTCTTACGATGACATAAATTATTGGATGCCTGTAGACCAATATATTGGTGGTGTTGAACATGCTATATTGCATTTATTATATTCAAGATTTTTTATGCAAGCACTTTCTTTTCAAAATGAAAAATTTGACATTAAGGAACCTTTCAAGGGACTATTCACACAGGGTATGGTTTGTCACGAAACTTATAAAGATGAAAATAACAACTGGATCAGTCCAGATGAATTGACTACCAAAGATGGAAAAAAATATTTAAAGAACGATTTATCAAAAATTGTTAAAGTAGGGCCCTCTGAGTCTATGTCAAAATCAAAAAGAAATACAATTGATCCAGAAAATATTATTAATAATTATGGAGCTGACTCGGTCAGACTATTTATTTTATCAGATAGTCCACCCGAAAAAGATGTTCAATGGTCTGAGGAAGGAATTATTGCTTCATTTAAATTTATTCAGAAATTATGGTTTCTGCATAAAAAAATTTTAGAAGAAATTGATAAAAACCATATAAAAGATAAAGATAATGGTATTGATTTAACAAAATTTACTAACAAATTTATAAAAAAAATTACTAATAATTTAGAAAACTTCAATTATAACATTATTGTTGCCAATTTGCATGAAATGTACTCTTATTTAAATAAAGAAATAATTAAAGGATATCAAAGAAAAACAATATTGGATAATTATGGTAAAATTTTAATAACAATGATGCCAATCTTACCACATTTATCTAATGAGTGTTTTGAAAGTATTAGAAAAGATAACGCTGAAATAAACTGGCCTACATTTGACGAAAAACAAATTAAAGAGGATTTTAGTAAAATTGTAATTCAGATAAACGGCAGAAAAAGGGGCTTAGTTGATGCTAAATTAGATTTATTAGAAGAAGATTTAATAAAATTAATTAATAAAGATAAACATATAAATAAGTATTTAATTGATAAAGAAATTAAAAAAAAAATTTACATAAAAAACAAACTTATGAATATAATTATCTAAAACTTATGAAAAATATAATTATAATTTGTTTTGTATTTTTTTTAAATAGTTGTGGATATAGCTCAATTTATAAAAATCAAAAAACTCAAGATTTTCAGATAAATGTAATTGAAATGACTGGTGATAACGAATTTAATAATTTACTTAAAAATGAACTTAAATTATATTCTAATATAGATTCAAATAAGCAGTATGACATTTCTTTGAATTCTAAATACAATAAAATTATTGTTTCTAAAGACTCCTCAGGAGTTGCAACAGACTATAAAATTTCAGTCAATACCATAATTAATATTAATCTAAATAACAAAATTCATAATTTAAATTTTAAAGAAAGTACTAATATCAAAAATAATTCAAATTCCTTTGAGCAAGAAAAATATGAAATAAATATTAAGAAAAACTTTGCCTCATTAATAAGAGAAAAATTAGCAATCAAGATTTTTAATTTGAATGATAATTAAGTCATACCAAATAAATCAAATAAATCCTACAATACACAATCTATTATTATTTTATGGTAAAAACGAAGGACTAAAAAATGAGATAATTAAAAATATTATTAGGGATAAAAAAAACATTAATAATTACGATGAGAAAGAAGTTTTAGAAAATGAATATAATTTTGTTGAAAACATATTAACAAAATCTCTTTTTGATGATGAAAAAATAATAATTATAAAAAGATCAACTGATAAAATTTTGAAAGTTATAGAAAGCTTAAATTCAAAAAAACTTGATGATATAACTATTATTATTAATGCTGACAATTTAGAAAAAAAATCTAAACTTAGGTCTTTTTTTGAAAAAAATAAGGAAACTATTTGTATTCCTTTTTATCCTGATACTGATCAAACTTTATCAAAACTAGCTTACGATTTTTTAAAAGGTAGAAAAATTTCAATCTCACAATCAAGCATAAACTTAATCATAAATAAATGCAGTGGAGATAGAGAAGCACTCTATAACGAACTTAATAAGATAGATTTTTATACAAAAAATGGAAAAAAAATTACAACTGAAGACATAATGAAAATAACCAATCTAATCGAAAATCATAGTGTTTCGGAGTTAGTGGATAATTGTTTAGCAAAAAACAATAAAAAGATAATTAATATTTTAAATGAAAATAATTTTAATAATGAAGACTGTATTTTAATCACAAGATCTCTTTTAAATAAATCAAAAAAGATACTTCAACTTGTTAAAGAATTTGAAAACAATAAAAATATTGAATTAACTATTTCTTCAGCCAAACCACCAATATTTTGGAAAGATAAAGAAATTACAAAACAACAAATAAAAAAATGGAAACCAGAAAATATAAAAGATTTAATATATAAATTAACTGATATAGAACTTCTGATAAAAAAAAATCTAAATAACTCTATAAATTTTATTACTAATTTTATTTTGGAACAATCATATACAAAATCTAATAATTAGATTTAATTATTTCAATTATCTTATTTAATTGATCTAAACTTTTATATTCGAAAGAAATTTTTCCTTTATTATTTTTCTTATTTTGAATTGAAACACTTAATCCTATTTTATTTGAAATAGAATTTTCAAGTTCTTTAATATTTACATCATCTGTATCAGTTTTTTTTAATTTTTTACTTTTAAATATTTTTACAAATTTTTCTGCTTGTCTTACTGATAATTTTTTTTCAACAATTTTAATAGCAACAAACGAAGCATTTTCTAAGCCTACTAAAATTTTAGCATGACCTGCACTCAATTTTTGTGTTTCTATTAACTTTACTACTTCTGCTGGTAATGAAAGTAGTCTTAAAGCATTGGTAATATAGCTTCTACTTTTTCCAATGAATTTTGAAACTTTTTCATGATCGTAAGAAAAATCATCTATCAATCTTTTGTAACCTTGAGCTTCTTCAAGAGGGTTTAAATCATGTCTTTGAACATTTTCGACAATGGCAAATTCTAAGGATTTTAAATCGTCAGCTTCTGTTATAACTACCGGTACAGTATGAAGATTGGCTCTTTGGGCTGCAAGCCACCTTCTCTCCCCTGCAATTATTTCATATTTAGATCTATTATCATTAGATTTTCTAACAATAATTGGTTGTAAAATTCCTCTTTCTTGAACTGAATTTGTTAGATCTTTTAAATTTTCTTCATCAAAAATTTTTCTGGGTTGGTATTTGTTTGGTACTAAATCACTTACTGATAATTCATTTTTTTTAGTTTCAACTTTTGTTTCTCCGATTAAGGAAGATAGACCTCTACCAAGTCCTTTTTTTATTTTACTAGAGTCCATTATGCAGCACTTCCAATAATTGCCTCTTGGTTAATAAATTCATCGGTAAAACTAAAATATGATTTACTTCCTGGACATGATTTATCATAAATTAATACTGGCATTCCATGAGACGGCGCTTCTGATAATCTCACATTTCTTGGTATAACTGTTGTATATACTTTTTCATTAAAATAATCCCTTGCTTCCTTTTCAACTTGTGACGAAAGTTTATTTCT
>Ga0206123_10004546_pt1 | contig 10817 bp, 8 predicted proteins | sample Helgoland_Spring_2_FD_160086 | JGI IMG/M metagenome (GOLD analysis project Ga0206123, IMG submission 160086) | Pelagic subsurface seawater microbial communities from Kabeltonne, Helgoland, North Sea - Helgoland_Spring_Bloom_20160316_1 | ecosystem: Environmental > Aquatic > Marine > Epipelagic ... | reverse complement strand
GTATTTCCTGATTTGTTGCACCCAAATATTCGCCATAGGTGCATGGTAATAACGTTGATGATTTCAATTTATTATTAATATTAGAAATAAAAGGCAATTCAATCCACCATCTTCCGGTCTTGTTGCTTTTTTTAAATATTAAAATATCGTCATCTATTGGTACTTTGTATGTTGTGTAGCTTTTTTGATCTTTAAAATCATCATCAGAAACCCTGAAGTTGACACCCTCAATGAAATACCATATTACTTGAGCAAGAAGCATAGCTCCTGATCTAGAGTTTGTGAGATCTGTCATTTCAAATAAGGAAAAAGAACTTACTCTACCGCTAATTCCTGCATATCTGGAGATAGCACAAATCTCCCTGCCGTCAAAGCCATTTGGGTTCTCGTTGGTATAGATTCCTAGCTCAGAACTTTTGATGGAAGAAACATCCAAAGTAACCAAATCTGCATTTCTAAATATAGGCTCTACATCTTTAATTTCTTGGGTAACAACCCCTAGTCTGTGGGCATCAAAATAAAGGGCCTCCATAAGGGCAATCTCCTGAGGAGGATTAAAAAATGATTGATAACCAACCACAGAATAGTTAAATAGGTTGTAGGGTTTGTCAACAATAATTTTTCCGACATAAGATTTATTGGTAATGGCTGCCTCTGCATCTCCTAAATCAAATCTGGTATCAATGTTCACCATATTGATCATAGAAACAATAGAGTCGTAGGCGCGGTACTGCCCGTACAATACATCTTGGCTACCCCCTATTATAATGGGAATAATGTTTTTTTTAAGAAGGGAGGCAGTGACTGCTTTAAGGGCAAAATATGAATCCTCTATGCGGTCTCCTTTTTCTATATCTCCAAGATCTACCATGGTATGTTTCCAGTTTCCAGGAAACAGGCTATAAAAGGCCATTCTAAGTGTGTCAAAATGAATGTCAAGCCCCATATAATTAACATCACGTCTGTTTTCTTTACATCCAAAAATAGCAACCTTAACATTGGTTAAATCTGGAAATTCCTCGTGGCTTGTGTGCACAGGTAATTGCTTGCCAATAGTACCCTTAGGGAGCAACTCACGGTGTGCAATAATAGCCTTAGAAACTGGTGTAAGAAATTCTATCAAAAAATATAATTATTGTGGTGTGCGGTTACTTTTTCTTTAAAGAGGCCTTCTTTTTTGTAGGCGCTTTTTTCTTCTTTTTCTTGGGTGCATTTTTCTCTAAAATGGCCTGAGCATCTTCCAAGGTCATTTGCTCTGCTTTTGTTGTTTTTGGCAACTCAATTTTTGTTTTCCCTTTTAAAAGGTGAAAACGTCCCCATCTTGCTTTTTCTAAACGAATCCCTTGCTCTTCCCAATTGTGGATTAGCTTATCAATCTCCTTTTGCTTTTTAGTTTCTATTAATTCAATAATATCTGCATCACTAAGGGAATCAAAATCATACTTTTTATTGACATTGATAAACATGTTATTCCACTTGATAAATGGACCAAAACGACCCGTTCCTTTTTGAACAGGTAAGTCTTCATATACATATACTGGAGCATCCGCTTTTTTCTTTTCTTCAATAAGCTGAATTGCAAAATCCATGTCTACATCGAGTGGATCCATCCCTTTTGGAAGTGAGACAAACATTTTTCCATATCTTACATAGGGTCCAAAACGACCGTTGTTGACATCTACCTGCTGGTCTTGATAATCACCTAGGTTTTTTGGGAGTTTAAACAAATCTAATACCTGCTCAAAAGTTACCAAATGCAATTGCTGGTCTGGACGAAGGCTTGCAAATTTTTTCTGTTCATCATCTGGAGCGCCAATTTGAGCCATGGGTCCAAACTTCCCTAAACGCACCAAGACAGTTTTGCCACTTTCAGGGTCTTTTCCTAAAATACGTTCTCCACTCTCTCTCTCTGCATTTTCTTTTACATGCTCAACCGTTGGATGAAACTTACCATAAAATTCCTTGAGCATTTGCCTCCAATCTTCTTTACCATCTGCAATGTCATCAAAATCCTGCTCTACTTTGGCCGTAAAGTTAAAATCTAATACCGCAGAGAAGTGCGCCACTAGAAAATCATTAACAATCATGCCTATGTCTGTTGGCACTAGTTTTCCTTTATCACTCCCAATGGTCTCTAACAGGGTATGATTTTGCAACTCTTGATTTGCTAAAGTGAGTTGGAGATACTTTCTTTCTACACCTTCAACTGTTCCTTTTTCAATGTATTTTCTGTTTATGATGGTAGAGATAGTTGGCGCATAGGTAGAGGGTCTTCCGATACCCAGCTCCTCTAATTGTTTTACCAAGGAAGCCTCCGTGAAACGGTATGGTGGTCTTGTAAATCGTTCTGTGGCGGTTATGTAATGAGCGTCTAAGGGATCTGCTTTTACCAATTTTGGTAGCATTCCTTCCTGTTCTTGCTCGTCATTATCAACGCCCTCAAGGTATACTTTTAAAAATCCGTCGAATTTGATCATCTCTCCGTTTGCGGTAAACTGTTCTTTTACTACTTCAGATGAAGCAATTGCAATTTTAACGTTGGTTCGCTCTAATTGTGCATCACTCATCTGCGAGGCGAGGGTTCGCTTCCAAATTAAATCATACAATCGTTTTTGATCATACTCTACATTGATGGTATGCCGGGACATCTCAGTAGGTCTTATTGCCTCATGAGCCTCTTGAGCTCCTTTAGACTTGCCTTTGTACTTTCGTGGATGGCTGTAGGCCTCTCCAAAACTTTTTATTATTTCTTTTGCCGCTGCCTGTTGCGCATCGTTTGATAGATTTACACTATCTGTTCTCATGTAGGTTATCAAACCCGCTTCATACAAACGCTGTGCGATGGTCATTGTTTTTCCTACAGAGAAATACAATTTTCTGGCAGCTTCTTGTTGCAAGGTAGAAGTTGTAAAGGGTGCTGCTGGTGATTTTTTTGCAGGTTTTGTAATCAAATCTGCAACACTGTAGTTGGCACCAATATTTTTTTCTAGAAATGTTATTGCTGCCTGTTTTGTTTGGAAATTTTTGGGCAACTTGGCTTTAAATTTGTTTCCTTGTTGGGTTACAAACTCAGCATCTATTCTATAACTAGCTACTGGGTTAAACGCTTCTATTTCACGCTCTCGCTCCACAATAAGACGAACCGCAACACTTTGCACACGACCGGCAGAGAGCCCTCCTTTTACCTTACGCCACAACACAGGAGACAACTCATAGCCAACGAGTCTGTCTAAAACTCTCCTGGCCTGTTGAGCATTGACTAGGTTGTAATCTATTTGTCTTGGGTTTTCAATGGCATTTAATATCGCGGTCTTGGTAATTTCATGAAACACAATACGTTTGGTGTTTTCTTTGTTAAGGTCTAACTCTTCTGCAAGGTGCCAAGCGATGGCCTCTCCCTCTCGATCTTCATCACTGGCAAGCCATACCATTTCTGCTTTTTTGGCGGCTTTTTTTAAATCTGCAACCAATTTTTTCTTGTCTGAAGAAACTGCATATTTTGGCGTAAAATCACCGTCAACATCTACACCCAGCTCTTTGGAGGGAAGATCTGCAATGTGTCCAAAGCTAGATTGTACCTTAAAATCTTTGCCTAAAAATTTCTCTATCGTCTTTGCCTTCGCAGGTGACTCTACAATTACTAAATTTTTTGCCATGGTATAATTATGTGTGGGTTACAAAAGTATGTGATTTTTTTTTAAAGGAAATTCTCAGTTCCTATTTTTAAAATTATTTGCACAGAATTTAACTAAAATTTAAGCAAATTATACCCCTTTAAAATAGGACTGTATTCAAACCTATTATTGAGGACAGACTGCATTAAAATAGTTTATTTGTGATCCTGATATCAAAAGAAATCTGCCATAATGTCATAAACGCGCTGTTTTTTTTATCTTTGCATACTAATTGAAACAACCATTGAAAAGAGTTTACACAGTATATGGAAAAAATCATTGATGAAAAAGCGCAAGGCAACGCCCTTGATACCACTCCCAAAAACAACAACACCAAGAAACTGTTTATTGAGAGTTATGGTTGTGCTATGAATTTTAGTGATAGTGAGGTGGTGGCTTCTATTTTATCTGAGCAAGGATACAATACCACTCAGATACTAGAAGAAGCAGATTTAGTCCTGGTAAATACATGCTCAATAAGAGACAAGGCAGAACAAACTGTCCGTAAACGTCTTGAGAAATACAATGCAGTAAAAAGAGACCATAATCCAAAAATGAAAGTTGGGGTTCTGGGCTGCATGGCAGAACGACTAAAAGAAAAGTTTTTAGACCAAGAAAAAATAGTAGATATGGTGGTTGGTCCAGATGCTTACAAAGACATTCCTAACCTATTGGCAGAAGTTCAAGAGGGTAAAGATGCTGTAAATGTAATGCTATCCAAAGATGAAACCTACGCAGATATTTCTCCGGTAAGATTAAACACAAACGGCATCAATGCCCTTGTGAGTATCACAAGAGGATGTGATAACATGTGTACCTTTTGTGTGGTTCCTTTTACTCGAGGAAGAGAACGAAGCCGTGACCCTAGAAGTATTCTACAAGAAATTGACGATTTGTCTGCAAAAGGATACAAAGAAATTACCCTACTTGGCCAAAATGTAGACAGCTACCTGTGGTATGGTGGAGGGCTAAAAAAAGAATTTAAAAATGCCACAGAAATGGAAAAAGCCACGGCCATTTCTTTCTCAGAGCTACTTGATCAAGTAGCCACAGCGCAGCCTCACATGAGAATTCGATTCTCGACCTCAAACCCACAAGACATGACTCATGATGTATTTCATGTCATGGCAAAACACGAAAATATTTGCAATCATGTACACTTGCCAGTTCAAAGTGGTAGTGATCGCATCTTAAAAAAAATGAACCGCCAACATACCGTAGCCCAATACCTAACACTGGTGGAGAAACTTAAAGAAATACTCCCTGATTGTAGTATTTCTCAAGATTTAATTACTGGGTTTCCCTCAGAGACAGAAGCAGATCATCAAGACACTTTGGCGCTAATGCAGCGGGTAAAGTTTGCTTTTGGATACATGTACAAATACTCTGAAAGACCCGGAACCATGGCCGCAAGAAAATTTAAAGATGACATTCCAGAGGCCACAAAAAAAAGAAGGCTGACAGAAATAGTAGAGGCCCAGCGGTGCCATAGCGCATATAGAACACAAGAGTTTGTTGGTAAAACAACCCAGGTACTCATTGAACGTTCTTCTAAAAAAGACCAAAACCAGTGGAGTGGTAGAAACCAACAAAGTATTGTTGTGGTATTTCCAAAAGGAAGCTACCAACCTGGAGATTTTGTAGACGTAAAAATTCTACGCTGTACAAGTGCCACTCTTATTGGAGAGGCTCTTGGTTTGAGTAACAAACAACAATTGAAAAACTAAATACAATGGAAAGTGTACAAGCAACAAAGCAACGATTCGGGATCATAGGAAATGATTCCAAACTCAATCGTGCCATAGAAAAAGCAATTCAAGTTGCCCCTACAGACATTTCAGTTCTGGTTACCGGAGAGAGTGGTGTTGGAAAAGAAAGCATTCCTAAAATCATACATGCACTCTCTCACAGAAAACACGGAAAATACATTGCCGTAAACTGTGGTGCAATTCCTGAGGGGACTATTGATAGTGAACTCTTTGGACATGAAAAAGGAGCCTTTACAGGGGCTACTGCAACCCGTAGTGGTTATTTTGAGGTGGCAGATGGTGGAACTATTTTTTTAGATGAGGTTGGAGAACTTCCGCTACCCACTCAAGTAAGACTATTGCGAGTTCTTGAAAACGGTGAGTTTTTAAAGGTTGGATCTTCCAAAATACAAAAAACAGATGTCCGTATTGTAGCAGCCACAAATGTTAAAATAGTGGAGGCCATTGAAAAAGGAAACTTCAGAGAAGATCTTTTTTACCGTCTTAGCACGGTAGATATAAACCTGCCGCCTCTTAGAGAGCGATCACAGGATATACATTTATTGTTTCGCAAATTTGCCAGTGATTTTGCTCAAAAATATAAAATGCCCACCGTACGCCTTGATCAAAGTGCTATAGATTTATTATTAAAATATCGTTGGAGCGGAAACATCAGACAGTTAAGAAACGTAGCCGAACAAATATCTGTCCTAGAGCAACAACGAGAAATCAATGCAGCAACACTAAGCCAATATTTGCCTAATATGTCAAGTAATTTACCTGCGGTTATAAGCACCAAAAAAGCAGCAGGAGATTTTTCTAACGAAAGAGAAATACTCTACAAGGTGTTATTTGATATGCAAAAAGATGTAAACGATCTTAAAAAGCTTACAATGGAGCTCATGAAAACAGGTAACGCGACTAAAGTAAAAGAAGAAAACTCCACCCTAATCAAGAAGATATACAACCCTGAGCAAAACAATGAAGCTACTCTTGCTGCTATTGTTGAGCAGGAGCCAAATCATCACCCCATCTCCAATGAGGTAGAGGTACTTGATATGCCAAGTAAGGAGTCTGAGCTCAAAAAAGGAAATTATGATTTTGTAGAAGAAGTGAAGGAAGAAGAAAGCCTGTCTTTGCAAGAAAAAGAGCTTGAGCTGATAAAGAAATCTCTTGAAAAATATGATGGTAAGCGCAAAGATGCTGCAGATGAACTTGGCATCTCAGAGCGCACTTTATATCGTAAAATCAAACAATACGATTTGTAATGTAAATTGCTATCTTTGAATACTTATCTGCTCAAAAGTAGTTGTACTAACAAGCCTTGTATGTTAAAAAAACAAGTTTATTTTTTAATTTTTTGTGTCCTTATCACGATGGTAAGTGGGTGTGGCATTTATTCTTTTACTGGAGCAGATATTGATTACAGTAAGACCAAATCATTTCAAGTAAATTACTTTCAGAACAATGCAGCTATCGTAGAACCTGGTATGGCAAGGGAGTTCACACAACAGCTTCAAGACCTGCTGCTGAACCAGACCAGCTTGGATCTGGTAAACAGTGGTGGAGATCTTACCTATGAAGGCGAAATTATAGAGTATTACATAGCCCCTATTACCGCAACCTCTCAAAACACAGCCGCAGAAAACAGACTAACCATAAGTGTTAATGTGCGTTTTTTTAATAAAAACAATGAAGAAAAAGGTTTCGAACAACGTTTTTCATTTTATAAAGATTACACCGGTCAAAGCTTGTTAACAGGCTCTGAACTAGATGACGCCCTCAACGAAATTTTTGAGCGTATTACACAAGATATTTTTAATAAATCACTCGCAAACTGGTAGTATTTTGAATACACAAAACTATACCCTTTTACTGGCAGATTCTAAAAAAATGACCAAACAGTCGCTTTCTGATTTGGTAGAAGTTATTGACGTGTATCCTTACTTTCAAAGCGCACGAGCTTTGTGGCTAAAGGGTCTAAAAAACCAGGAGAGTTTTAGATATAACGATGCTCTTAAACTAACGGCAGCTCACACCACCAACAGAGATATATTGTTTGAGTTCATCACCTCTGATAGCTTTGAGCAGGATCAAATTTCTTTGCAAATTTTAAGCAACGACCAGACCATAGGGCAGTATGAAATTGAAATGGGCGAGGATGTTTCTAAAACCGTTGACACAGAACAAAAACAAGAACAGAAACAGGCTCTTGAAGATGCAGAGGCTGTCTTAAATCCAAATTTGTTTGAAAAGAAAATAGCTGATGTTGAGCAAATGATAGCTGTATCCCAAGAATTTTTAGACAAAAAAGATCCTTCCAATACAGATCAAAAGCAAGCTGCCTCAAGCCAACTAGCAATTGATACTCCGCTAGAATTTTCTAAAAATGACCGCCATTCTTTTTTTCAGTGGCTTGAATTAACCTCTACCACTGCTATTGTTCGTGAACAAACCCAAGAGCAAAAAGAAGATGCTAGTACAGATGCAAAGCACAGGAATGATTTGATTGAAAAATTTATCAATGAAAAACCAACAATTAAAGCCCAAAAAAATAGCCCCCAACCAAAAGACATACCGCAAGACATACCACAAGACAACGTAAAGCTGTCAAACTCTTTGATGACAGAGACTTTGGCTAGAGTCTACCTTCAGCAAAAAAATTATAAAAAGGCCATTCAGGCTTATAAAATATTAATTTTGAAAAATCCCGAAAAAAGTGGTTTCTTTGCAGACCAAATTAGAGCAGTAGAAAAACTGATAAACACAGAAGCATCATGAGTACCTTTACAATATTTTTAGTCTTAATAATTTTCGTAGCATTTTTGTTAATAGTCGTTATAATGGTTCAAAACCCAAAAGGCGGAGGATTATCTTCTTCTTTTGGTGGTGGAGGATCCACACAAATGGGTGGGGTACAAAAAACCACAGATTTTCTAGACAAGTCTACCTGGACACTTGGAGGTTTACTACTGGTGTTGATTTTACTTTCAAGCATTCCTTTGGTGAGCAGTATTGAAACCCAGCAATCAAGCATTCAGGATACTGAGGTAATACAAACAGACCTGCCAGGTCAAGAAACTCCTGCTGAAGAGACACCATAGAGATTCATAACATTACAAAAAATGCCAGCTTGTCACGAAGCTGGCATTTTTTATTTTTTTAAGTCTAAATATGTCAGTAAAATATGAATGGCATACTTTCTGCCATTAATATGATGTAAAAATAATGTTTAATACATTTTTTGCGTTTGCAAAAATCTAAAACAAATAATAATGGGATTAAAAATTCAACCTCTTTCAGATAGAGTCGTGGTATTACCTCAAGCGGCAGAAACAAAAACAGCTTCTGGTTTATACATACCAGATAGTGCCAAAGAAAAGCCACAACAGGGTAGCATCGCAGCTGTCGGAAATGGAAAAAAAGATCACAAAATGACTGTTAAAGTTGGTGATACTGTTTTGTACGGTAAGTATGCCGGTACGGAGTTAAAACTAGATGGAAAAGACTATTTAATAATGCGCGAGGAAGACATACTTGCTATCATCTAAATTTAAGATTAACAATTATTAACTACAACAAACCCCCAATGAAAAGGGGTTTTAAAATCAAAAAACATGGCAAAAGATATAATATTTGACTTAGATGCTCGTAATGGCATCAAGCGTGGTGTTGATGCATTAGCAAATGCAGTAAAAGTAACATTGGGTCCTAAGGGACGTAATGTAATTATTGGCAAATCATTTGGAGCTCCGGTGGTAACTAAAGATGGAGTTTCTGTAGCCAAAGAAATAGAATTAGAAGACCCATTAGAGAACATGGGCGCGCAAATGGTAAAAGAGGTAGCAAGTAAAACCAACGATTTGGCTGGTGATGGAACTACAACGGCTACCGTTTTGGCGCAAGCAATTGTAAAAGAAGGACTTAAAAACGTTGCTGCTGGTGCAAACCCAATGGATTTAAAAAGAGGGATTGACAAGGCGGTAGAGGCTATTGTTAATGATCTTGAAAAACAAACGACCAAAGTAGGTAACTCAAGTGATAAAATTAAACAAGTTGCTGCCATCTCTTCAAATAATGACGAAGCTATTGGTAGTCTAATAGCAACAGCTTTTGGAAAAGTTGGCAAAGAAGGTGTTATTACCGTTGAAGAAGCTAAGGGTACAGACACATACGTAGATGTTGTGGAAGGAATGCAGTTTGACCGCGGGTATCTGTCTCCATATTTTGTTACAAACAGCGAGAAAATGCACACAGAGCTTGAAAACCCAATGATTTTGTTGTGTGATAAAAAGATTTCTTCCATGAAAGATCTCATGCCTGTTTTGGAGCCAGTTGCCCAACAAGGAAAATCTTTACTTATCATCGCAGAAGATGTAGATGGAGAAGCACTAGCTACCTTAGTAATTAATAAAATGCGAGGATCTCTAAAGATTGCTGCTGTAAAAGCACCAGGATTTGGAGACAGAAGAAAAGCAATGCTAGAAGATATTGCCATTTTAACGGGAGCAACCGTAATTAGTGAAGAGCGTGGTTTCACCCTAGAGAACACAACTGTTGAAATGTTAGGAACTGCAGAAACAGTAACCATAGACAAAGACAATACCACTGTTGTAAATGGAGCTGGAAAGAAAACAGATATCAAAACCCGTGTGGGACAGATAAAATCTCAAATTGAAACAACCACCAGTGATTATGATAAAGAAAAACTTCAAGAACGCTTGGCTAAACTAGCTGGTGGTGTTGCGGTATTATATGTAGGTGCTGCCAGTGAGGTAGAGATGAAAGAAAAGAAAGACCGTGTAGATGACGCTCTTCATGCCACAAGAGCAGCGGTAGAAGAGGGTATTGTTGCCGGTGGTGGAGTTGCACTTATACGTGCACAAAATACCCTTGGAAAAATCACAACAACAAATCTAGACGAGAAAACAGGAGTACAAATTGTAGCTAAGGCTATAGAGGCTCCCTTGCGCACCATTGTACTCAATGCTGGAGGTGAAGGAAGTGTTGTGATAAATAAAGTCTTAGAAGGAAAGAAAAACTACGGGTATGACGCAAAGTCTGAAACCTATGTTGACATGCTAAAGGCAGGAATTATTGACCCTAAAAAAGTAACTAGAATTGCCCTTGAAAATGCAGCTTCTGTTGCTGGTATGATTTTAACCACAGAATGTGCCTTGGTTGATATCAAAGAAGAAACTCCAGCAATGCCTCCTATGGGTGGCGGAGGAATGCCAGGAATGATGTAACAAACGGCTTTTTGATATAAAAAAACTCCTTACAATTGTAAGGAGTTTTTTTATACTCTCTTTTGAGAAGGCAAAACTATTACCGCTATTTATATCCAAAAAATATAAAAGCTAGTGAAAAAGCACACCTATGCATTTTTGTGATG
>Ga0206123_10004542_pt1 | contig 10826 bp, 6 predicted proteins | sample Helgoland_Spring_2_FD_160086 | JGI IMG/M metagenome (GOLD analysis project Ga0206123, IMG submission 160086) | Pelagic subsurface seawater microbial communities from Kabeltonne, Helgoland, North Sea - Helgoland_Spring_Bloom_20160316_1 | ecosystem: Environmental > Aquatic > Marine > Epipelagic ... | reverse complement strand
ACCCATTGTTAATACAACAGCTCCATCAGATTGTTTTGCTAATTTACCTGTTTCTAATTCGATGGTCCTTCCATCACCTAACGTGTAGGATTTTTTAATTCCAATTTTTGACATAATTTTTGTTTGTGTCCCGAACCTTCGGAACGATTTATATTGGTGCACCATGCACCTTTTTTTAATTGTTTACTATTTAATAAAAAAGGGGAGTGGCAATAACTTGCGAGCTCCCCTTTAATTTTATGATGTAAGTAAAGTTTTAATCAATGCTTACTTTCTAATTCCTAATTCTTTAATTAAAACTCTATACTTAACAATATCTTTGTTCATGTAGTAGTTTAATAAACTCTTTCTTTTACCAACTAAATCTAATAACGCTTTTTGCGTTCCAAAATCTTTACGATTCTTTTTTAAGTGTTCAGTTAAGTGATTAATTCTGTATGTGAATAATGCAATTTGCCCTTCTGTAGAACCAGTGTTTTTTGCGTTTCCACCAAATTTTTTGAAAATTTCTTCTTTTTTTTCTGTAGATAAATACATGCTAAAATTAATTTTAATGTTTGTTATGTATGATTTTTAAGGCTGCAAATATACTAATAAATGATTTATAAGATGTTTTTTATTAAAATAAAAAGCAACACCATTTCTGATGTTGCTTTTAAGGTAATTATTTAATTAAAGTTTATTCGATTAATAACTTGTCTGTTTTAAGAGTGACTCCATTTTGAGTTAGAGAATAAAAGTAAACACCTGTTTTTAATGTTTCAGCATTAATTAAAACTTCATTAGCATTTATCTGTTTAGTAATTAATGATCTTCCCATTAAATCATAAATATTTAATATGTTAACATTATTTTCTATTACTAAGTTATGTGTAATGCTAAACTGTTTATTAGCAGGGTTAGGATAAAGGTTTACCCTAACAACTTCAACTTCATTTATCTCAGGAATTTCAGTATCATCACCATTTTCAGAAGAACCTCTAGCAAATCCACCATTTTGCGGTATTACTATTTCGACATCTTCAACCGTGTTAGTACCAATACCTGTAAATTCCCTTAATACTTGAGCAGCACTAACTTCCTGATAATTAGTAGTTGCTGCAGCAACATCATTAACAGATTGCTGAAGTACTAAGTCAGTTGCAATTACTTCTTCCCTTTCAGGGTATTGCTGACACGCTACTAGTGTGTTAGTTAGTTTACAAAAATCTGCATTAACAGAATTAGAGTGTATTTGAGCTAATACTTGTTGAGCAGCACTAAAATCTTGATTAGCCATTAGTGCACTTACTAGCATTTGTTTGTCTGAATTCGTGTTGACCAAAGGTGTTGAACTAATAAAATCTGCAACCCCTTTATATCCATCATCTATATTATTATCAAACAAAATAACTCTTAAGATATCATTTTGTAGCTGAGAAATTTCAGCCTTTAAAATTGCTATTTCATCTTCTACTGTTTGTGTCTGACTTGGTGCAAGAGCGGAGTTATTTTGATTTTGATTTATCTGGTTCATGGTGCCATTAGGTAATCCCAAGATATTTAATTCATTAATTATGAATTGAGCTAAAGGAGCATTCATTTCTAAAATATCCTTTAAAATACCAGGAGACACCGTAGGTGTTTTGTTGATTAATGCAAGCACTAAATTATTGTTTAATGGAGCATTTTGTATTAAAACATCCTTTAATACACCATTTGAAACATTACTATTAATAAGTGTAAGTAATATTTCTGATGATAATGGACTAGCATTGATTAGTTCATTCTTTAACTGACCATTGCTCATTGCAGGTTGTTGAGTTATAATACTTGTTAAATAGTTAAAATTATTATTATCTAAACCAGTATATAAATTTTCTAATCCTATTTCTTTTTGTGTTTTAAGTTGCTTTAAGGTAAGTAAGTCATATGACGGTAGAACTGGGCAAGACTGTCCTTCATTAAAAGTAGTTAAATTAAAGCATTCTTGTTCTGCAGTATTTAAAAAATTAAAATACCCTTGCCTTGGTTCAAGGTTATACCCTGTAGTAAAAGGGCTGTATCTATATGTACTTTGAATAGTAGTTTCAGGAGCATTTTCTAACCAATAATCACCAGACTGAGCAGTATAAGAAAATTGATTGTTTGCAGGTGATTTTACCTGATTACAGAAACCCTGGTAAGCTTGAACACTTCCAGAAGAAACCAAAATATCATAATCTTTGGTATTGTTATATTTATTACACTTAAAAGCCAGCCCTTTTTGAAAATTGCTTGCTTTTTCATCACCATTTACTTTTTGAGCTTGTGTTCCCACAGTTAAATTGCTAAAATTATTTTTATAAATTAAGTTAGCAGCAGTTCCTGAATTATTAATTCCTGTACCTAAATACCCATTAAACGAAGTAGTAAAAGCATTATAAGCTACTTTATAACCTGTACAGTTATCTAAGTATAATCCATAAGAAACATGTTTAGGGTGAAGTAGGGGAAAGAGAGGTAAGTTTTCTCCCACATCAAATGTATTATCACTTACATTAGCAAGATTCATTCCTTTTAAATAGACGCCTCTCCATATATTGTAAAAATTTGTATTGGTAATCCGAGCTGTTTTAACAGTATTCCATGATTCTGCATTAACTCCTCTGTATAAATTGGTAAATTGACTTGTAATTGAGTTGAAATTGGTTACAGTAAATTTACTATTGTAAGTTCGTATTCCTGTGCCTCTTTCATTATACGTATAAGTTCCTAATGGTGCTGAATTATTAAATTTACAGCCTAAAAATTTAATACCGTTTACTTGATTTAAAACTGTATGATGTTCAAGTAAAACATTTGGATTTTTTAAACGGCTTGTTGTAATAAAATTACAGTCATTAAAAAAAGTTTTATCATCTGGATAATATGAATTACCTCCAAGTACAACTACATTTTGATAAGGCTCCATATAAACATCATATTGATTATTAAGAAGTGTTACTTTTGTTAATTGAATTATTCCTCCAACCGAACCAGGTACCTCTGATCCAATAATTGGTTTGCTATTAGCTATTTTATGCCTATAGTTAGCTGTCGCTTCATAAGCATTAGTTATCGTAGAGTTAACACCAAGTAATTTACCACATACATCTTCTTGAAATCCAATTACTCCTTTCCCCCAAACTTCTACTCCATGCCACATAGCATTAGTGTCGCAACGATCATCTGCTGTTAATATAGAGTTTCTGATTTGTAAACGTGCACCATCTTCTATTATTAACTGTGCATTGGGAGCAAAATGAAATTCCATATTATTTATAGAAATATTAGTACCACTTTTAATTGTTAAATTATCTTTAACATAAATAGGAGAGGTTAGATTATTATTCACTCCAAGTGGGTTATTACCATCAACCCAAGTTCCATTGGTAGCATATTCATTGGTCTGGTCTTCTACTGAGATATCATACGTTTGGTTGATTTTGCAACATTCCAGATCAATAGTGAAATGATCGGTATAATCCATTCCATCTATTTGGTCTGGCAATATGTATAGTGATTTACCATCATTAGGCTGACTTTGAATGCCCCTTGTAGATAAATTATAATTAAAATTTTGTGCAGAATTATTCCAGTTTAAGTTGTAAGGATCATCAGCATTGTCAATAGTAGCCATACCTGTACTGTTAACAAGATATAAACGTCCTCCTGATACATTATCATTACTCAATTCAATCTGAGACAACTTATAATCAGCAACTTCATTAATAAATTGCGTACTAAACGTAGTTTGTGGTACAAAGCTTTGTGTTAATATGTTATAAACTTGAAAAGGCTCTGTGTGTAAAGGGTTAGTGTTATGAGTTATATATAGATAATTACCGTTAGGAGAAAATTCTAAGCCTTTGATATTAACAGGAATATCTGGTGAGTTTGATTTATAAAAGTCTAATAACTGTTTACTAGTTTGGATAATATTTCCATTGTTGTCTAAATCAGTTATTAATATACGCGTTTGTGCTGTATTTGAAACAAAAGGAGCTGTATATGGTACAGCTATTCTATAGTTACCATTACTTAACTGATGTAATTCCATTTCTGAACGAAAATTCAACCCAAAACCTTCTCCTCCATCTAAGATGAATGAGTGATTATCAAATCTAATTCCGTTACTACTAACTTCATATCTCCAAACTGTTTCACCATTAGAAACAAACAAAAATCGAGTGTTATTTTCTCTTAGTTTAGAAGTTGCCATAAATACATTTTGATATTTAGGGGCATTCTCCCACGATGGAGTTAATCCTTGTCTTAAATCATGAGCGGTGTATGTAGCTGCAGCACCGGTATAGGGTGCACCGTATTGATTTAAAATATTTCCATTAAAAATTGGATTAAAAACATTGGGTTTAGATAAATCTAATGTAGCATAGATAGGCCGATTTCTATGACCTCCTCCGGATAGTTTACCAATTGTTTCTGTAAAAACAATAAAATATTGTTGACAATTTTTGGGATTAGGAATTATTGAAACCTCAGCGTTTCCTAATACACCGTAATTTTCTGCTGAAATTGGAAAAATTGAGCCAAAAACATATCCATCTTTATTATATACAAAACCATCCATAACAAAAAACAATAAATTACCAGATATATCTTGCATAGCTGCATGTGTGTGTTCTGATTCTTGACCATGATAATTTTGCCATGCACCTGTTATGCCTGGCTGCTGTGGTAGAGGAAAAACACCTAAATTAGTTTTGTAATTAGGTGGTAAACTCCAAACATTGTTTTGAGCTAAAGTTGGCAAGGTTAATAATAAAGTCGCAAGTGCAGATAAAAATAGTTTTTTCATAGCTTAATAGGTTTAAAGTTTCGACTAATTTCATAAATAAAAAACGTAACTACAAAATATTTAATGAACAAACTGTTAACAACTGTAAAAAGTATTACTTTTATAATGATGAAAAAAACAGTTTTATCTATATTTTTTTTACTTGTTGTAGCATTTGTTTCTGGTCAACAATTATTTTACCAGAACCTATGTAATTGTGGGATTACTGGAGCAGGATTTTCAACAGGACAAGGTAGTGGTAGTGGTTCGTTTGATATTTATATTGAATCAGGAAGTACTATAAAAAAAGCTTATTTATTTGCACAACGCTTTGGAGAAGCAGATTCTGTTTCTGTCATAATGAACGGTGTTGCTTATAATTTTAATAATAATAACCAAGTTACTTCTAATTATTTTATTACTGCAACAGGTAATAGTGCTGTGCATGCTATTGATGTTACAGTAGATATTAACCCTAATATAACTAACTATAATATTACGATACCTACACAAATAAATACAACTATACCTGTTGATGCTACTATTGCTGATGCCAACATTAAATACGGAGCAATTTATTTATGGGTAGAATATGAAAAACCCATTTTGCCTTTAACTAATAGTGTTATTTTGTTAAATGAATTTAATTTAAATCGTAGTATAATAAATTATAGTGCTAAAAATTTAACTCCAATTGATACATCAAACCCAGTTGGATTTGCTATCTATACTGATAGGATAGGAGATACTTTAAGTCAGTTAGATGGTTCATACATACATATAAATACTAACCTGTTGGGTTTAATTGGGGGGACAGATGCGGTTGATAATTTATGGGCAGGAGGAGTGAAAGGGCATTTTTATTATCAAAACAATACTTTATTTGGTATGGATGATGATACTCCAGATAGTTTAATGTCAGCCTCAGACGGATTGGCTAATATATCCTCATATCTAAATAACAATGATACTGCTTTTAATTTCAGTTTACATTGGCAAAATCAATTTACAAATTCTGCATATAATTTATACCAAGGATTTTTACTAAACTACACCACACCTTGCGATACCTTTACTACCACTATAACAGCTAACGATACCATTTGTTTAGGAGAAAGTGTACAATTGCAAGCTACAGGTGGGGTGCAATACAGTTGGTTTGGTGCTTTTGGCGGGTTAAACGATACTAGCATTGCAACCCCCATTGCCACACCAACACAAACCACTACCTACATTGTTACTATAAAAAACGATAGTAGCTGTGTAAAAACTGAGCAAGTAAAAATTTGGGTAAACCCAATGCCTGTAACAGATACCATTATTGCAACTAACACTACTTGTGGAGATACAGTTGGTAGTATTTCGGTTGGTGCTATTAATAATGGTGGGCAACCGTTTAATTACAATTTACTTAATTTAATGACCCAAAATAGTATTATACAAACCAATAACACTTTTAACCAGTTAGATAGTGGTTTTTATTTGCTTACCATAAATGACAATAATGGTTGTGCTTTTACAGATATTATTGAGCTAGAAGAAACCAATAATGTAGTTGCTAATTTTACTGCAACACCAGATAGTGGGATTGCTCCTTTAGCTGTTGATTTTGATAATTTAAGTGTAAATGCTAACGCATTTATGTGGCGGGTAATGGGTAGTGAGTATGGAGATACTTTAACTCAAAACTCATCATTCAACACTCAGTACTTATTTGAGCAAAGTGGGAGTTTTGAAACTTGCTTAATTGCCTACCATAACATACCCAGGTGTGCTGATACATTATGTAAAACCGTAATTGTAACAGATGAGATTAACTTAATTATACCCAATGTATTTACACCTAATGGGGATAATAATAATGATCTTTTTGTACTACAAATTACAGGAGCTAATTTAATTGAAGCTTTAAATGTAGAAGTTTTTAATAGGTGGGGAGAGGTTGTAAATGTTACAAATTTCCAGAGTTTTAATAATTTTTCTGAGTTCTCAGTTTGGGATGGCAGAACTAGTGCTGGATCTATTGCTTCTGAAGGAACTTATTTTTATGTAATTAATTACACTACAATTAATGATAAAACGGAAACGTTAAAAGGGAGTTTAACCATTTTGAGGTAATAAGGACAGGTCTTTACAATTAAATATTCAATATAACAGCTTAATTATTAAATAATTTGATTGATAATGATATTTTTTCTTTTAAATCTTTTCGTTCAACAATATAATCTAAGAATCCGTGCTCTAAAACAAATTCAGAAGTTTGGAATCCAGCAGGTAAATCTTTACCTATTGTTTCCTTAACAACTCTTGGTCCTGCAAAAGCAATTAGTGCTTTAGGTTCTGCAATGTTAATGTCTCCTAACATTGCATAAGAAGCAGTAACACCACCAGTTGTTGGGTCTGTTAATAATGAAATGTATGGAACACTTTCTTTAGCTAATAAAGAAAGTTTTGCTGATGTTTTTGCCATTTGCATTAACGAAAATGCAGCTTCCATCATTCTTGCTCCACCAGATTTCGAAATCATTAAAAAAGGAACTTTGTGTTTAATTGAATAATCAATAGCTCTTGCAATTTTTTCACCAACTACAGATCCCATAGATCCTCCAATAAAATTGAAATCCATACAAGCAATAACAATATCTTGCTTTTCAACTTTACCAACAGCTGTTCTAACAGCATCTTTTAAGTCACTTTTCTTTTGTGTTGAAGCAATTCTGTCTGTATATTTTTTTGTGTCAGAAAATTCTAATGGATCGCCAGATGTTAAGTTTTCATTTAGCTCTTTAAATTTATTGTCATCAAAAAGAATTTTAAAATAAGCTCTTGAGTCTATTCTACCATGATGTGAGCATTTAGCACAAACATTTAAATTCTCAACATACTCTTCATTAGAAACTACCGTTTTACATTCCGGACATTTATACCAAAGTCCTTCAGGTGTTTCTTTTTTTTCGTTAGTAGGAGTTACAACTCCTTGTTTACTTCGTTTAAACCAACCCATATTTTAATTGAGTATTATTATTTATAATAAGGATAACTAATTTGTTAGTTGCCCTATAAAGTATCTATATTATTCAAATCTTCAAAAGCTTGTTTTAAACGTGCTTTAAAAGTTAATTCTCCTTCACGTAACCATTTTCTTGGGTCGTAATATTTCTTGTTAGGAATATCTTCTCCTTCAGGATTTCCAATTTGAGTGTTTAAGTAATCTACTTTATCAGTAATGTAATCTCTAACACCTTCAGTAAATGCAAATTGCATGTCGGTATCAATATTCATTTTAATTACACCGTATCCAATAGCTTCTCTAATTTCTTCTAATGTAGAACCTGATCCACCATGAAATACAAAATCAACAGGGTTAGCTTCTGTGTTATATTTGTTTTGAATATGTTCCTGTGAGTTTTTTAAGATTACTGGAGTCAATTTTACGTTTCCAGGCTTATAAACACCATGTACATTCCCAAAAGAAGCGGCTATTGTAAAACGATTACTAACTTTAGATAACTCTTCGTAAGCGTAAGCAACTTCTTCAGGTTGAGTGTAAAGTAAATTGTTATCAATATCAGTATTGTCAACACCATCTTCTTCACCTCCGGTAATACCTAGTTCAATTTCTAAAGTCATACCGATTTTATCCATACGCTCTAAATATTGTTTACAAATTTCAATATTTTCTTCAATAGGTTCTTCTGATAAATCTATCATATGAGAACTGTAAAGAGGCTTTCCTGTTTGTTTAAAATGTTCTTCACTTGCATCCAATAAACCATCAATCCAAGGAAGTAGTTTTTTAGCAGCATGATCTGTATGCAATATAACAGGAACCCCGTATGCTTCAGCTAATAAATGAACATGTTTTGCTCCAGCTATAGACCCTAAAATTGCAGCTTGTTCGTTTTCATTACTTAACCCTTTACCTGCATTAAACTGACCACCACCATTAGAAAATTGAATAATAACAGGAGCATTTAATTCTTTCGCAGTTTCCATTACTGCATTTACAGAGTTATTACCAACAACGTTAACAGCTGGTAAAGCAAATTTTTTGTCTTTTGCTAGTTTAAATACTTTCTGAATATCATCTCCGGTTACAACACCTGGTTTTATCTTTTCACTCATTCTAAATAGATTTTAGGATGACAAATTTAATACAAAAAGATTTTATACACGACTTATTTAAAAGTTTATACAGAATAAGAATATATCTGTATGGAAGTTAGAAAGGATACCCAATACCAAGGTTAAGGTTAGGCTGTCTCCAGTTTAAATCAAATTTTTTGGGGGTGTCAGTGCCAGGGTCTTTAAGCTTTGCTGCCAAATCGAATCTAATTAAAAAGAAATTAAAATCTAAACGTAAACCAAAACCAACACCAATGGCTAAATCTTTCCAAAATTTATCCGCTTTAATTTCTGCATTAGGCCTGTTTTCATCTTCGGATAAAATCCAAACATTTCCAGCGTCAATAAAAGCTGCGCCTTCAAACAACTTAGTAATATCAAAACGATATTCTAAATTCCCTTCAATTTTTAACTCACCAATTCTATTTAAGGTGTTTTGAGATAAACTATCAGGTAAAATATATGTACCTGGTCCAAGAGATCTTGCTTGCCATGCTCTAATGCTATTTGCACCACCACCATAATAACTTTTTTCGAAAGGTAAAACATCTAAATTTCCATAAGGTTTACCAATACCTAAATTTATTCTTTTTACAAAAGATGTACTTTTTGTTTGTCCGTAAGCTCTAAAGTCGAAATCTGTTTTAACATATTGAGCGTATCTAATGTTAAAAACATTATAGCTATTCGTTGCTGTGTTATCAACAGCCTTGTTTGTTAAGCTATAAATTCCTGATTGGATATTTCCAGCAGCTTCTATGTTAAATTTAAAAAATTCAAAATTTGTTATTTTGTTTATTCGCTGATTGTTATAAATGAAACTATAATTTGAAGCATTAATAAAATGATCCTGGAAACTATTCAAAATAAAAGGATTAGTTTCATTATCTAGTAAAGCTTGAAAATCAGTAGTAGGGTCTAATTTCACAATACTTATATCAATAGGGGTAACATAGTGTCTAGTAAACCTTCCTCCATTCCAAAAATATCCAAAAGAAACTTGAGTTAAGTTTCTTACATATTCTGGTCTTTTTTGGAAATTAAGGAGGTATTTAAGATTTGTTTTAGGATTTGTTTTTCTTGAGAATTTCTCTAACCCAATTGGTAGTAAAAATCTAGGGAACTCTAAATTGACTTCTGGTCCAAATTCTAGAGTATTAAAAACACCTAGAAAATTTGTGTTTTTATTTTCTTGCTCTTCGTTAATTAATTGTTGAATTTCTAAACCACCACTAAGTTTAACAGTTAAATGCTCTCCACCTCTGAATAGGTTTCTGTTTTGATAAATTAAATTTCCTTTAACCCCTAAATCACCACCGCTGTGAGTTCCAATAGTTTCTGCTGAAAATGATTTCTTTTTAGAAGGAGTTAGAAAAATGTTTGTATTTAACTTGTTTGATCCAATATCATCAAAAGATACGTTTACATTTCTAAAAAGCTCTAATTCATTTAAATGTCGATATGTACTTTGTTGATTTTCCAATCTATATAGCTCACCTTTTTTTAAGCCTATAGCGTGGTTTAACATTCTAGGGCGATACTTTAAAGTTTCACTACCAGAAGTGTCCATATGAACTTTAATGTTTTTAAAGGAAATCGTATCAAAATCATTTAAGTTTTTGTCTTTATAGTCTTTACTTAAATATATGTCAACATCATTAATTGTAAATTTTTCATGTTTTTTTTCAGCTATACTATCGTTAATTTCATTCTTTATTTTTTGATTGTTAATGTGTAAAAAAACAGCAATTTCTTTATTACCTCCAGTACTATCTACTTTATATTTTATAAAATCTTTATTAAAATAATAGTAACCTAGGTTTTTCATTTCTGTCTTAATTTTTTCTCTTTGTTTGTCAAGTACATCAATGTCAAAAATATTACCTGGTTTTTAGTCGAGCAA
>Ga0206123_10004540_pt1 | contig 10828 bp, 18 predicted proteins | sample Helgoland_Spring_2_FD_160086 | JGI IMG/M metagenome (GOLD analysis project Ga0206123, IMG submission 160086) | Pelagic subsurface seawater microbial communities from Kabeltonne, Helgoland, North Sea - Helgoland_Spring_Bloom_20160316_1 | ecosystem: Environmental > Aquatic > Marine > Epipelagic ... | reverse complement strand
TTCCTTGACGGAGAGTATACAATCTCTGGGTTTGTTGAAGGAACGGGCAACGAAGCAGGTTGTGTCGTCTGGGAGTGTCAAACTCCTGATGGCCAAACCTTCCGCGTCCGCCCAAGAGGCACTCAAGAGTCTCGTAGAGAACTCTTTGAGAACGGCAGTGAATATGTCGGACAGCAATTGACTGTTCGCTACCAGGAACTTACCGATGACGGTGTTCCTCGGTTCCCTGTCGGTATTGCCATTCGTGACTACGAATGAGGCGAAAGCCAACTAGATGAGTAGCGAAAGCGAAATTAAAAATGAAGGTGACTGTCCGTCCTGTGGGCCGGAAGTAGGACTTAGACAATGGAAATACATTATGATACCTGTTCCACAAACACCAATGGTGCGGATATCTGAACAAGACATGGACTTTGACAAACTCGAAGAGTTAGTAGATTCTGCTAACTCTGGAGATGAAGAAGCAAAATCTGCTCTCAAAAAGATGAGAGGAGATGTTGATGCAGTAATGGCTCTTGAGCCATTTCCTGTGGAAGTCTGCACTGAGTGCGACCATGTTTTTCGTAATCCAGTCAGAGAAGGAAAAAATCTATGGAGTGACATAGACAACTTACTTCTAGACCTCGGTTACTTCATGCAAAAGTCTGACCCCGATGGCAAACTCGAAAGAGAGTTTGTAGAGGGGCCTTACTATTAAGGCGAAAGCCAACTAGATGGAAATCATTGAAGAAGATGATGAAGAAATTAAGCAACTGATGCTTAGAATCAGTAATAAAGAAATTACACTTTGCGATAGCTGTGATACGTTCTTTGATTACATACCACGGGTAACAACTTGTAATGAATGTAAGAAGAAGAAGAAGAAGAAGCGTAAATACCAACGTGAATACAACCAACGCCCTGAAGTAAAGGCGAAGAAGCGTAAATATGAACAACGCCCTGAAGTAAAGGAGCGAAGGCGCGAATATGACCGTAAACGAGCAAAGCTCCCCAAAGAACGGGAGCGAAGGCGTACACGCAAGCTAAGTCCTGAATACAAGGAACAGCAGCGAAAATATCGTCAACGCCCTGAAGTAAAGGAGCGAAGGCGTAAGCAGCAACGTGAACGCCGCCAACGCAAGAAGAAACTTCGTAAAGAAGAGTAATTGAACTAGATGAGTACATACGAATCAAAGGAACGTATAGAAGCCTATGTAGGTGACCAAGTTGTTGTAGCGATAAGTGAAGCCGGTTTTTCCCGAAAGGGGTACTGGCCTCAGATGTCGATACAAGGAACTTTGGAACAGCTAGATGATTCTGACTCCTTTAGAGTGGTATTAAGTGATAATACATACACTTACTTCACCTCTAAAAACGTCTATCTAATTAACCCACTAACGGGTCCTTATGTGATTCTTCACATAGAGATAGACACACCAGCAGAAGCTATGGAATGAGCAACTGCTACTAGATGAGAGAAGAAGATTCTGATAATAGAACTTTAACTGATAGACTTGATGACTTCTTTGATGGACATCCCTATACTTGGGATTTCAACAAGCGAAGTTGTTTCTTGATACTGGATTACCTTAGCCGCGAAGAAGACGGCGTTGGATTACGGCAAGAAAACATCATTGTGGCTTGTGGATTATTCCTGAACACCGCTGGCGCTTCTAACTCACTTAGAGCGGCCAAGATAAGCATAAGTCGAAGATTTGACTTAGACTTTATTGCGAGTGGAAATGGTGATTCAAGAGCCTACCTATTCAAGTCAACTCAACAAAAAACGGAAGTAAGGGGATTTATGCGCCGTCGAGCTAACTCTATAAAGAGAAGTTACTTGATACGAGCGCTTTACTCCATTCCAACAGACTTTGTACTATGAAGTCTACTAGATGAGTCAAAGAGACGACGAATTATGGACATTGGCAGAAGCCTATGATAAACTAACTGAAATGATGAAAGAACAGACGAAGCTCAAGCGAGAGATTCGTGACAAGATTCTCAAGAAGTTAGCAGGAAAGGATGGTAACTACCACGCAAAGTACAGAGGTAGTCGCCGCGTTATCGCGGTGACTAACACCTCATACGACATCAGCGTGAAAGACATGCGTGATAAATTCGGTGAAGAATTCGTTGAAAAACACGTTATCGAACGAAGTTACACGACTGTCAATGTCAAAGAAATGGCTAAGCGAGGACCAGAGGGTTCTCAGTGCTAAGTCAACTAGATGCTATATCAACGAATGTTTGATAAAATTATTGTGGAATGTTTTGAGAGTGGAGATACTGTGACCAATCATGTGGTAAAGGACAAATTTATCGAAAAGTACGGTTGCAGAAATACCCCTCATGTTAACAAAATTGCGCTTATGATGCGCTTATGTGATAGCCTCGATAACCCCTTAAAGGAACGAAGGGGTATTCGATACAGGAAGCGATGATATGACAAGAAATGGAAAAAGGACAGTTGAAGCAGTTTACAAGGCAATGAAGTCATTCAAAGGAATGCGCTTCACTGCGAGTGAACTATACCACGACTGGCCCAAACACGTATCTGATTATGATAAACCTAGAAACATATACGCAGTTACTGCGTGTTTGAAGAAATTGGAGAAGCAAAAGCGCGTTACGCGTATTGGTGACCCAATCACTGCCCGAGCAACGAGTATTAGTGGAAATACTTACCACACTCACTTGTGGCAGGAGGTTTGAACTAGATGGGAATTTTAACATGGCCAAAAAAGAAAATGGACCAGATGGCCGAGATGACATGGAAGAAGAGAGTACTTTACTCTCTCGTCATTTTCGGCTACCTCATTGGGGTGATGATTGCACTGATTGTGCTCGCCCCTCTCGCCTGGATTTTATCAAAAATTCACGAGCAACTTTAACCCGAATCGGGAAACTGAGATACTTTAATAAGCCGACTTCGGCTCTTTCAGTTTACCAAGGAGTGGTACTAGATGGTTAGACAAACATCAATTGAGGAGTTCATGACGGACTTCAAAGAACAAGAGGCAAAAGACGGAGACAACGTTGGAACTGGCGAATACGAAGAGCGTACAACGCTCAAGGCTCAACGCGACCAAGTGTACTCTGGCTACTACATAGAAAGCTACCAATCTGGCATTAAAGGCCAGTATGGTGATAACACTGCTGTGCGAATTACTTCGCCAGAAGGTGAAAAGCAGACTTTGTGGGTTAATGGATTTGAGGAGAAACATTTCCTCCAATTCGTGAGTAAAGCAGAAGGTAGCGATGAAGTTACCCTCACAACCAGCGAGAATGGAAACACTGAACTCAGTACTCCTCTCAAGGTTGACTTCTTGCGAACGCAGCAAGAAAGTGAAGCAGGGAACAAATACAATCGTATTATGTTCGTGCTCAAAGCCTCAGGCGAAGAAGCAGAGATGGAACTTAGTTCCCTTTGATTCATTAGCCAACTAGATGAACGAAGCAATGAAGTTACCAAGAAGTGTATTTGAGTGCCACATTTGTGGTGTATCTTGTACACCGATTGAGATAGAGCTAAGTTTGAGCAAAAGGTGCCTCTGTACTAAATGTAGAGATTGGCAGCGGTCAGTAAGTAAACTATGCTGACCACTAGATGAAGAAGAAACTTCTTACTGACAAAGCAAAAGAGATTATTGCAGAACTAAGTTCGAATTACGGTGATAAACCTCTGATTCACCCAACCAAAAACAGCTGGAGCATCGCTGACTTGTTTATCCGACAGTGGTTAAACAATATGAGCGACGGCTTTGATATGGTTCGGGTAAAGGAAATGTATCGCATGTTGTGTGACAACAAGCATGCGCTAATCGACAATAATCTCGTAAGTAGGGACGCCCAGAATAACTCTGGGTTCCCGCTTTGGGAAGACTATGACTTTGATAAATTCAATGAGTAGTTTACTAGATGAGTAACGAAAGAATTGACTTAACTCAGTTTGAAGATATATCTAAGCAAATGGAAATCAAGTGGCACGAACACCCTACTTATGGGGCAAGATACCTTATCAAGGTATCTGAACCTGAAACACCGTGGGTTGTTGGGGCAGTTGTCCCCGACTTTGAACCGCATGATGATTATGCTAAGAATAAAATAGAACAGGAGAAGATGGCAAAACTGTTTGCGAAAACGCCTGACCTAATTGCTGAGTTAAAGAGATGTTATGAAGAGATTGACTGGTTGTTAGTGGTTGAAGACCACTTCACTAGCGATGGCTCATACAACAACAATGCTAACTTTGTGTATGAGTGTGCCGTGAACGAAAAATACGGATACCGCATAGAAGTAATCGACGGTGTAGAAACTGTCGTGCATGAGTCAGAATACAACGCCTCCGAGTGAGGCAACTAGAACCCAAGGAACCCCAGAGTTAACGCTCTGGGGTTCTTTTTTTTGGTCAAATACTCAGCAAGTGTAGGGCCAACCATCGGGGAACTTTATGCGTCCCTATGGGCCACTTCTTCCTTTGGTCAGAGTTCTCTACTTTTTCTTCTGTGAGTGTGATGATTACCTCGTCGCGTCCGCCGGCGTCTTTGAGCTTCTCAAAGATGCTTTCGGGATTGGATAGGTCTTCCAAAAGAACTCTAACTGAAACAAACCCGGTCTTAGGGTGAATTGAACCAGGGACTCTGAAGATTCTATGACGGTCTCCGGTGACCTTCTTGTCCACTGGAGCGAACTTATTTCGCTCACTTCGCAGGAACAAAGTCTGGAGAGACTTCTCTAAACCAGCATCCACTTCAAGGCGGTGTTCTTTCACGGTGTCTCTTACTGAGGCATCTGAGAGGATACCGCCTAATTTTTTGGCGTTTGCCTTAGGTATATCGAAGAACTCTACTAGGATAGACTCGTTTAGCTTTTTATCGTCTGAGCATATATGGGCTAGTCGTTGTTTGTATTTGTTGTACCTATCTGACCAACCTCCTCGCTCGCGTCCGAGAACGCTTTTGTCAATCTTCTCTCCAAGCAGGTACTGAATCAGGTGAGTTCTATCATCCTTGTGCATCTCAGTAAAGGTTGGGTCGTTCACTGTAATGTGGAAGCCCTTTGAGCCCGAGAAGTCAATTACCAAAGAACTCTCGGGAATGCCGACCTCTTGAGTCAGTGTGTTGACTAAGTCAAGTGTTCTGTCGCAGATATGGAACATCCAATCGTAGCGGGGACCTTCGACGTGCTCATCTAAGTCAAACACAAGGTCACTTCCCTTGTAGCCTTTCTTCCCAGTGTTCTTGGTCATTGGGTCTTCGTAATAGGCTACGGAGGCGAAAATCGCTGCGATATTCTTGCGAGCCACGATTGAGTGTTGAAGGTCACCCACCGACTTGTAGTAGTGGTGTCGGTCATTGATTCCCTCGGCTCCCCAGAGTTGTAGCCCAATCTCCCGACGCTCTATGCGCTCAATGAGAAGTGGGTGGTTCTCGTAGTGATGATTGTAAAGGTCAGCCTTCATCCCCATGCCCCCTTCTGCATCTTCTTGTGCTGTGCTTCAAGGACATCGAGATAGAGACTGGCGTGGTCTCTGGTCATCTCTTCTGCCCAGTCATCTGGGTGAAGTATGTCTTCGACTGGCACTTCAAGTGAGTGGGCCAATCCGTTAACTACACTGGTGGTGTTACCGTTGCCTAGTTTGTCAACTAAGTCCAGTGCGAACTTCACTTGACGGGGGGAAGCTTGGTTAGTAAGAGCTGGAGCCACGGTGGGTGACCCTGTGAGAGTCGGAGCTGAGAAGCCGGGTAGTGGCTCGGCCACGGTGGGTGACCCTGTGAGAGTCGGAGTTGAGAAGCCAGGTAGTGGCTCGGCCACTTGGCTGACTCCCTTAACTACCTTGATAGTAGCCTCTCCCATCGTCATCTCTACTTCACTTATATTCTCTAATTCGTTAATCATCACTATTATGTCTAAAATTTCTGCTGCATTCATATTATCACCTCAGTGGTCTCTCCTCATAATGTACCTGAAGGCCCCATCTTTGTTCTTACGATAAGTTGCGGGATAGGTGATACAAGCATCATCAAGATAGTGTTCCATGTCGTCCATGGTTGGTTGGTCTGGTCCCTCCCAAACTTGTTTGAGGACATAGTAAATCTCCGCCAAAAGGAAGAAACTTTGCTTGTCCCTTTTTTCAACTGCTAGTAGTTCAAAGATTTCAAGGACTTGTTGCCTTGACTCCTCGGTTGGGAGTTTGATGTCTGATATCTTCTTTCTCTTATCATAGTTCATTTTCTGTCACCTCGTTAAAGTCTGTGAAGATAACCTTGTCCCTTTGAATCATGAAAGAATATTTTGAGTCCTTCAAAGTACTCTTGACTGCGGATGTGCTTAAGGATATTCCTTCATTCTCGAGGAGAGAGTGAAGGTCCTTAAACAAGTACCCTGACATTGCTGCGGTTTGGTTATTTTTCATGATTTTCAGAACAGCCGGGACTAACTTGGCTTTTGCCTCTCTGACCTCTTCTACCTCGACTTCTGTACCAGCCAGTTGCCCAGCGTCTCGTTCGTTCAGGGTGGTGGCGAGAATCTCCTCGGCGTACTTTACATGTTGAATAGAGCCCACTTCTTGTAAATCAAAGCGGGCAGCCGCTAGTGCAAGTCGCCTTAGAGAAGGAACTTGACGATGACTTCGTAGGTAGTCGGTACTCTTAGACTCTTGACGCTTTTCGGCGTGCCGGGTGGCAATGTAGTCTTCTGCTTCCTTACTTAGCTGTGGATTAAGTGTCTTCACATAAGCAATGTACTTTCGCACAAAGTCCATCTCGAGTGGGATGTTGCTAGGATTACTTGAGCGCCCGAGCATACTTAGACCAATGGCTTGGTCCTGCTGATAATTTGCTACGTCAAGTAAGACAAAGATAGCATCGAATCGCTGTAGCACTGTGATGTCCATCCCGAGTTGTTTTGTGTAAGAAATATCTCTGGCGAACTTCTTTCTGTCACCGGACTTCGGGTTAGCGGCTGCTAGAACCGAACAAGGAGTGGCCACTCTGCCGGAAACCACCTTACTGATATACACTTCACCGGACTCTAGTGCATTGTTGAAATCACCAAAGTCGCTTTTGTAGAGGTTGAGTTCGTCAACGCAGCAAACTGCTTCTTTGGGTGTGAGAGCAAGTGCACCTGGGGTAAGAGCCCATCGCTTCTTACCTGTGTAAAGGTCTTCAACTTGCTGACAGGCAGCAACGATACCTGCTTGACTAGCTGCTTCTGCTGATACCATCCTACTACCGGGAACTAGCTTTTGAACTGCCTTGAGTAAGTGAGTCTTGACCGTTCCTGGGTCTCCTGCGATTAAGATGTGGATACCAGAGCGATGACCGAACTGTTCTTCTTCAACTGCACCGATTGCTTGCAAAAAGAGTGCTCGCTTAAGTAACGGGTCGCAAAGTAAGTGACCTGACCAAGACCATACAAGGTAGTCAATGCGCTCTTCAAAACTCATAGAGTCGCAGAGTGCTTTGATTTCCTCAACTTCGTCTTCGCTAACCACTGTCTTAACTGCTTCCTCGTTGACCGAAGTAACTGAGTGAGCAAGAATATACTTAGACGACATAAGACTGTTTTTCTGAATAGACTCTAATCTAAGTATCCCCGTTACTTCTATAGTGGAACCGGGTCGGGCCTTGTCAGTCAAGTTGCCTCGTAGTTCAACCATAATGGACTTGGGGTCTTCGCTCAAGTTTACTTCTTGAAGTTGGATTCTCTGAATTGGTTCAATCCTAGACTTCTCTGAGTCGAGCTTCTCGAAATCCGTACCCTTACAGCGGGAACATTCTTTGGGCTTTGTGATGAGGCCCTCTTCGGTGTTCTGCGGGACTAGTGCAGTTGATAGGCACTTTCGGGTCTTGGCTTCGTCAATATAACTGATACAGCGAAAAGCAATTTTGGTGTAAACGGTTAGTTGGTCTCCCACTTCCGAGACTTGACCCCGTAGTTTGATGATTTTGCCTGTGGCATTGGTAACTCCAAGATTCTCAAAGGTCTTGTCACACCGCTTAGGTGCTCCAACGATATTCCAATAGGGAAGGATTGGGTGAAAGTTAGAGGCTTCTTTGTAAGTGGGAATCGACTGGTCTAGAAAGAAATCCTGAAGGAGCTCCAACATACGCTGAACTGTGAGTGGGTCTGTGATGAGGTAAGTTCCGAAGTTCTCAAACTTATCTCGGAAGTCATCGTAACCTTTGAACTCGAAGCCAATATTGCTTAACTGTGGCGGGGTTTGAAGGTTGAGGACCTCAGACTCCATATCAAAGAGGGGGATGTAGTCGCCGCTAGCGAACATCTCTGCATCAAGATAGCAAACTATGGTTGCGTTCTCACTCGCTTCCATGGAAACCTTTGCTTGAGTGGCAATTGATTGACTAGCCAAAACTCTGCGTTGGTCAGAAAGAATCTGTGACTTTAACGCACTTCGCTGAATGGCTTCTTTACCAAGTTCATCTATGCGATTCGCTCGGGCCTTGCTATCGGGGTATTTCTTTGGGTCAAGGATGAGTCCACTTTGGCGCATTAAGTATGCGACAACTGCTTCTTTCACCATCTTATCCCGTTCATCTAGTTGGGCGAGTGCCGAATACTCGTCACTCACGTCAATCGTTTCGTCTTCTTCTGTCATTCTTCTTCCTCCTTGATTATTCTATATTGGAATATACCTGTGCCTATTTCTCCTACATCGGTATGGGATAGTAGGTAGTTGTGGATTTTAGCGTTGCGAGGGAGGCCCTGTTGGACCAAGTCAATGCGGCCCCTCTCACGCAACAAATTGAGTGCCCTCTCGTGTTCTGGGTCCACTTCAAAGTTCTCTACTCTGTGAACCCCGCTCTCGTACTTGAATTCTTTTCCCGTGTCTTTGGTGTAGTCTCTCCTGATTTCGCTGTTGACTCCTCGTTGAGTACCGGGTTTTTGTGGACACTGTGTGAACTTGGTCCAAACTTCCTTTGGTGGAAACTTCCCGTGTAGATTGATGTATTCCCTCACTGTGCGCTTGTATTCGCCTCGCTTCCCGTTTTTGCGAGTCTTGGGTACTTCATGGTGGTTTGCATGAATCTCTGCCTCGCTGAAGCCCGCTTTTCGCATCATCTGGGAAACTTCTTCCCGTCGCTCGTTGGTGATACTCATTCGTATCACTCGCTAGCTTTCTTCATCAACCACTTCAGCACTGCGATGTTGTTCAACTCAAAGCCAAACTCCTTCGTGAGTTTGTTCTTGAGTTTGTCGAACCCTTCTGCGTCATCATTCTTCAGGACAATGTCCACTCTTTGTCTAATCCGTTCCTCGCTCATTTCAATTCCTCGGAGTAGGAGCGTGGGAGGTCTCGGATATATAGTTGCCGAGTATAATCGAATGAGTTCGTACCCGCTCGGATGGGTTTAAGTTAAATAGGGGTGAGTAGAAAATGATGGACATGGAAGGAGTGGAAGACACTATTCGATGTGAAGACTGCGGCTCGAGAAACCTGGACCTTGATGACAAGCGAGGGGAAATAACGTGCCTCGACTGCGGACTGGTCTTACAGGAAGCCATCGTAGACCAGGGGCCTGATTGGCGGTCATTCGATGAAGGTGGGGATAATGCTCGAACTGGTGCACCCATGAATGTGATGATGCACGACAAGGGGCTCTCCACAGATGTCGACTGGCAAAACAAAGACTACTCTGGAAAGCGATTACCGGGGACTACCCGAGCCCAATTTCACAGACTGAGAAAGTGGCAAGCTCGCGCACGCGTGTCTAAACACCTTGATAGAAACCTCAATGTCGCATTTAATGAGATTCAGCGGATGGGTGGTAACATGGGACTTCCCAAGTCTGTTCGAGAGGAGGCAGCAGTATACTACCGCCGGGCTGTTGATAATAACCTCATTAGAGGTCGGAGTATTGATGCAATGGCGGCTGCTTGCTTGTATTTGGCTAACCAGAAGATAGGGTCTGCTCGGAGTCTCGATGACATGGTGAAGGGTACAAGAGTTGGTAGGAAGCCCCTTACTCGCTCGTATAAGATTTTGAAAAAGACACTTCGACTACGACTTAATCCTGTGGAACCAGAGGTCTATGTCAACCGATACTGCACTGAATTGGGCTTGCGCCCAGAGGTTGAGAGTAAAGTCAAGGAGTTAATCAGCGGTGGGAGGTCGCGTGACTTGGTAGATGGTCGCAGTCCTACTGGAGTGGCTGCTGCGGCAGTTTATATTGCAGCTAAGTTAGAGGGTCAACCTCGCACCCAGCGAGAAATTGCAGACATCTCGGGAGTCACCGAGGTTACTATTCGAAACCGATACAAAGAGTTCTGTGCTGCCATGGACATAGAACTAGAGTAAACGTCAGAAACTTACTGCTACTCTGGAGCAGTACAACGAATGAATGTCAGAAAATATGTTAGAAGTTAATTTCTAACAATATGCTAACCGATGCACTGAGTAACATTTAGTCCAAAGCGTCAGTTTTTTATTTTCTGACATTTGATAACTCAGAGATAAGTTATGTCTTGTTATGAGTTATGTTATAGTTATGTCTTACTACCTTCTACTATATACCACTTTAGAAAGGTATAATATAAGAAAGAGAAAGAAAGAGAAAGAAAGAGAATGAAAGGAGACACTTGTTAGAAACTTACTTTCTGACGCGTCTGAAAATATTTCTAACCGGTTACAGTTATATGCTTAAAGGCGCAGTCTTTGCCGTCAGTTTTTTTATTTCTAACCTTTACTCTTCTTCAAGAAACTCTAGTGTTTCTCGGAGAACATCTCGCCCGATGAGCACAGGATGCGAAAGGTGTGAACGGTCACTTGCTGTAACTTCACACACAAACTCAAAGTCGGAAAAGCCAAACCTACCTAAGTAGG
>Ga0206123_10004535_pt1 | contig 10840 bp, 7 predicted proteins | sample Helgoland_Spring_2_FD_160086 | JGI IMG/M metagenome (GOLD analysis project Ga0206123, IMG submission 160086) | Pelagic subsurface seawater microbial communities from Kabeltonne, Helgoland, North Sea - Helgoland_Spring_Bloom_20160316_1 | ecosystem: Environmental > Aquatic > Marine > Epipelagic ... | reverse complement strand
TAGGGCCAATAGCATTAAAAAGAGATATTGGCGCGCGCTTGTTTAAATACAGAGGTGATATGCAAGCCGAAATGAATCATTATCATGAGGATGGTGTAGCGATCATCGAAGCTTATACCCACGGCGTAAATGCTTATATAGAAGAGGTTTTAAAACAGCCTGAAGAACTACCTATAGAATTTAAATTACTGGGCCTAGCCCCCCCAAAAAAATGGACTCCCGAGGTGGTTATCTCTCGCCATCAAGGTTTACTAGGTAATATAACTCAAGAACTCAATATTGGTCGTGCCGTAGCTGCTATAGGACCTGACGCTGTTAAAAACCTCATGTGGTTCCATCCAAGAGACCCCAATATCACCCTTGATTCAAGTATTACGGAGGAAGTGCTTGCCTTAGATATTTTGGAACTCTATCAAGCTTATCGAAAGGGAATTGAATTTGAGTCAGCAGATTTGCTCCCAAAACACGCGAGTAATGTAGGTTTGTTGGAGGAATCAAAAAACAACACTATTCCAGATGATTCACATAGCATAGGTAGTAATAATTGGGTCATCAGTGGTAGCAAAATGAAAGATGGGAATACCTATATGGCCAACGATCCACATCGTAAAGTTGAGGTACCCTCACTTCGCTATATGATTCATTTAAACGCACCTGGTTGGGATGTTATAGGAGGTGGCGAGCCTGAAATACCTGGTATATCCATAGGTCACAATAATTTCGGAGCTTGGGGATTGACAGTTTACCGTACTGATGGCGAAGATTTATATATCTATGACCTCAATCCAGACAATCATCGGCAATACCGTTATAATAATGAATGGGTCGATATATTCTCAATTACTGAAACCATCCCGGTAAAGGATCAAGCCGATGTGGAGGTTAAGCTTAATTATGGTCTCCATGGGCCGATAACCTTAATCGATACCATAGGTTTGAAAGCTTATGCCGTTAAGTGTGCCTGGCTCGAACCGGGAGGATCTCCTTATTTAGCCAGTTTAAGAATGGATCAAGCTAAAAGTTGGGAAGAATTTAGAGCCGCATGCAATTACAGTCATATTCCGGGTGAAAATATGATTTGGGCAGATAAAGAGGGTAATATTGGATGGCAAGCAGTAGGCATTGCCCCCGTCAGAAATAACTTCAGTGGTTTAGTACCTGTACCTGGGGATGGAGCGTATGAATGGGATGGTTATCTGCCCATCATCGAAAAGCCCAATAACTTCAATCCTGCAAAAGGATTTATCGCTACCGCCAATCAAAATGTGACTCCAGAAAGTTATACTCACTGGAATGCTATCGGTTATACCTGGTCAGACCCCTTTCGTGGCAATCGCATCGATGAATTTCTTTCCCCCAATGATTCATTGACTCTAGAAGATCTGACATCTCTTCAAGTTGATTACCTCTCGCTTCCTGCCAGAGCCCTTACTCCCATGCTATTAGAAATACCATTCCAGGGACATAATAATAAGGCAAAATCTATGCTAAAGGATTGGGATTACCGACTGGATGCCCATTCAATAGAAGCAGCCATATATGTAGCATTTGAAAGAGCGCTTGAACAACTCGCGCATGAACTTTTGGTCCCTACAGAAGTGCAGTCCTTCATCACAAGAATTAATCTAACCAAGCTTATTGGTTGGCTCAGCGAACCGACCTCAGAGATCTTTGGTTCAACTCCAGAGAACACCCGTACAGCATTGCTTACCCAAGCATTCCAACGAGGTATTGAAAGCCTTACTCAAAAATTAGGTCCAGACATGACCCAGTGGCAATATGGGCAAGTAAAATTAAAGCATACTTACCTCGAGCATGCTTTGGGTAAATGGGTGGATGAGAAAACTCGAAAAATTCTTAATTTAGGCCCGCTACCAAGGGGTGGAAATGCCTATACACTTGGTTCCACAGGCACTGATTATCAACAGAGAAGTGGCGCCTCATTTAGGATGATCATCAATACAGGAAATTGGGATGCCGCCATTGCCACAAACGGTCCCGGTCAGTCAGGAAATCCAGCGAGTCTCTTTTATAACAATTTGTTTGAACCTTGGTCCCAAGACCAGTACTTCCCTGTCTATTTTGACCGATCCAAAATAGAAACTGTGACTGTTCACACAAACATACTCATACCTGACCCGAAATGACTCTTTTTATGGCGCAGTGTACTAAGAATAAACACGAAGGAGAGTTCCTGATAAAGAAGTTCTGTAATTCAAAATTCCTTTAGATCCGTTGCTATTCAATCCTTTTCCATCCAGATCATAAATAGCCCCATGCTGGGTGCAATAAAAATCATTTCTTGACGATCTGAAGATGATATTTTCTGCTCCTTGATGACTGCAAATTTGAGTAACAGCTACAAAATTACCTTCGAAAACGTTAGCAATAACTACCTTATTTATACGCACATACCCCCCTACAGCATTCAAAGCATCATAAGCCGATCCATCTAAATCCAAAGTAAAATCTATTCCTCCACCTATGTAATCAACGTCTTCATCATCGCAACTTGAAAGGCTTCCCAAGCAATAGGTAGCCATAATCGCTCCGATACCTAAACCTAATTTTGATAAAAACTTTTTCCGATTGATGACTTCTTTTTTCTTCATGAAATTACTTAAATAAAAAATAATTAAGACTTGGGTTCAGTTAAATGAATTTCAATATTCACCGCTATTATTTCTGCGATTTTTTGAAATAATAAAGAAGGTATTTCAATATCATGATCTTCCAAGGCCACATCAAATTTTCCTTGCACCTTGATCCCTTTTTTCTCATCTGATATATCGATCACTATCTTTCGCTCTTGTGCAATGCCATGAATCATCAGTTCTCCCTGTGCCTCAAAAGTCGTATTTACTATCTTTCCCATTTCGAATGTACGATCTAATTTACCCTTAAATGTTGCCACAGGAAATTTCTCCGACTCTAAATAATTTTCATTGAAATGCTCTTGCATCAGTTGATTTGGAAATTCAAAAGAGGTGATGGGTATTCTTAAAACAAAAGCTCCATCTGCCAAATTTAAAATAGCCTGACTCGCCGTATTCACCGCCGCAATATCTTCTAACAATCCATCAGAAAAAAAACTAATGGTAGAGCTGCTAATGCGCATTTTTTGGGCTTCAAGACTGTAACTAGCAAAAGTGAATAATATAATGAGCAAATAAAGACAACCTGTTGTTTTCATATTAAATCTAGTGTTTCAGTACAAATTCCCGAGTAATATTAAACCCAAAATGAATGCCTCCCTCTGACCACTGATCATTGGTTTGCGTTAAGAATCCCATTTCGAACATCGGTAACGAATTGGTAAATTGCAGCTGAAACACATGCCCGCCTGTCTCAATATCAACACCTACCGAAAAGCTATCATAGAAATCATTGATATTGGCCGCATCATCATTCAACTGAATTCTGTAACCATATTCGGCATTAATTGATACCCTTTTCGAAACTTTCATCCTTCCTCCTGCTGCTAAAACTGGAATATCTGATTGATCTGATAGTGAACTTACTAAATTGAAGTGGACCCAACTTGGAACCAACTCTAGAGATAAACGACTCGTAAATTTTCTCGCAAAGACAACTTGATGAACATAACTAAGCCTTGACCGGAAGTAATTATCTCTATTCGGATCAACAAAGCGTGAGGAATTGATCGCAATGGAACTAATGCCAGTAATACTGATTGGAAAGCCCTCTTTTTTTTGACTGGCAATCGAGAACTTTACAAAACCATCGAATATTTTTTTGTAAGAATTCCTACCAACTCCCACAGCAAGTCGATCACTTAGTCCATAGTCTAGTCCTATTCTAATGGTGCTTTCATCTAACCCCCAAAGTTCATACGCTCCTCCATCAAGGCGTCCAAATCTATGTGAAATTCGCAGTTCAAGATTACCTACTGCTACATGCTCATTAGTGTGTAAATTGATAATTTTTCCAGACTTGAATGTAGCAATCACCTCCTGTGGAGCTAGCGGAGCTAACTCATTCAATAATGCATCCAAATCTTCCTGAGACCACCCAAAATTAAATGATATACTCCCAAGAAAAAAAATAAAAATTCTAGTTGCTGTTTTGTACATCATTCTCTATCCACATTGAACTGGTTGCCACATCATATATCTTTCATAATCTAAATGTTTATACTATGATGTTGAAGTTCTTTGATAACTAAAGCCACCCGCTTGATTGTTGGACCAAGATGTTATCTTAATTGATAAATAAATATTATCTGCAATCAGATGGACAACATACGTTTTCCCTACAGCATCTTTAGGTTTCACCGTTGCTGCACGAAACGTTGTATACTTTAATGAAGCATAATCATTAATAACTCCTTCTGCCCACTCGGTCCCGAGTGGACTGGCATCTTTATTTGGAGCATCCTCCACAACAGCATTATAAATTTGACCTCCCGATACTCCACGCGTGATCCATATATTATCGGTAATTCTATCTTGGTTCTCTGCTAATGATTCATCTACATTGTCTAGTTTAATAAAAGTAATTAAATCATCACTCCAAACTTGTTCCTCTAATTTTCCGTATAAATCTTCTTCGTTCTCATAATAGCATGACGATGCCAAAAGAAAAATGATTATCAAGTGAATATCATTTAAATGTGATTTTATATTTGCCATTATACTGCTAAAATATACACTTATATCATAAGATTTTATTTGACCTAAAAATAAACAACAGTTCCTTTATCAAAAAAAGTTCTGCCCTCGTTAAACTATTTTAGTTTGGATATAGACTTTTTGGGCTATCTATTCGAAAATTTCTATCGTTTTAATTATTTTTTTAAAATAATACGATGTTCGTAACCTTGCATTATGCCGAATGTCCTCCCAAAAAAGATTAACATCTCCCCTGTGGAAATTTGTTGATTTTCTGCCTAAAAAACCCAACGGAAATTTAATCCTATCTATATAAATCGCACCATCTATCAAATGCGTCTTAAAGGCATGCCGATAAACCTTGTTATTAGTAAATAGAAACCCTTTATGATCCTTCTTGGCTCCAACTAATGACAAATCCCAAGTAATTGGATTAATGACTGCCCTGCCCTGATACCACTTTTGATATCTCTCAGTTTGATATTCTTTTTTAAGGGTATTCCAGGTTAAAAAGCCCCCTGTCTGATGGGGCTCGATCATCAAAGAAATACTTTTAAATGAATCTTTATCAATACCTATACCCGGAAGGTATGCCGCGATCAGTTTTTCTTGTAAGGGTTGCTCATCAAAAAAATCTTTCAGTAGCATTTTCAAATGAAAAGATCCTTGACTATGTCCTGCCAATATAATGGCATTACCTTTATTGTAGTGTTTCAAATAAAACTGAAAAGACGCCTTAACATCTTCATATGCCATTCTCAAGGCTAGTTCCCCACCGACTTCCAAATTATTGAAGGATTTCAAATGAGCCTGTCGATAAAATGGCACATATACTTTTCCTAACTCGGCCCATGCAGAGGCTTGATATTTAACCACATAATTAATCACGCCTGCTATATGGCGTGGATCTTCGATATCATAATTCCATCGAAAATCATTCGGATCCGTCAATAACGTAGGATAGACATAAAAAATATCTACATTTTTGAAGGGTGCTGCTTTAATAAAGGGCTCCCAAGGCTTTAGCGTATCACTGGGCAGCACTGCCCAATTTCCTTTATTTTCATAATCCAAAGCCCTATTTAATTGCCCAAAGGAACAATGAACAAACATTGAACTTATCAAAACTAGAATAAATCTCATCCCTATTATTATTTAAGTTTTTCAAACATAATTTTATGGAAAAGCAAAAAGATAAAACTCATTATTCAAAACAGAAAAATGATAAAACACATCATTAATACCATACCAATGTAAGAGTATTTGAATTTTATAGTCAAAAATAGGCCTTAACACTTGCCATCATTTTCTGAAGTTTCATGCTCATTTCATGGGGCATAATGACCGATTGTTTTCTCCCCAAAAGCAAATCTTCGTTCATACTGTACGTCTCATAATGGTAGCCAAAAGAATCTCTGAACCCCTCATAATGATCAATTATATAGTCCCCTTCATATAAAAAGCATTCAGATGCCCTCCAGAAACCTGCTAGGGCAATATAGCCCTTTTCACCGATGATATAGGCCCAATTATTCAACTTAGCTCTAAATGAAGCACACAAATTCGCGAGGGAGCCGTCACCGTACTCAAAGAGCATCGTTACTTCCGAATCAACTCCTGTTTTGGCTTTTTGCACGACGACCTTAACCTGCTCTGGTAGGGCATCGATCATCAATGCCGGCACTGCGATAGGATAAATTCCCATATCTAGTAAAACTCCTCCCGCTAAATGAGGATTGTACATGCGGCTCATGGGATCATATTGAGTCGGGTATCCAAAATCAGCTTTTACTTGTAATATCTTACCTATTCTCCCAGATTTCACCCATTCTTGACTTTTTATGATTGCCGGAAGAAAATAAGTCCACATGGCCTCCATTAAATAGCCCGAACTCGCCTTTGCTATTTGAATGAGTTCAACCAGCTCGCTAGGATTGATGGCTATTGGCTTTTCACACATCACTGCTTTTCCTGCTTGTAATGCAGTTTTAGCGTTTTCAAAATGAAAATTATGAGGTGTTGCGATATAAACGGCATCTACATCATCATCATCATACAGACTCTGATAGCCTTCATAGGCTTTGGCTATACTGTATGTATCTGCAAAAGCCTGAGCGCGTCCTTTGTCCCGTGAAGCTACGGCGATCAATTCTCCGTTGTCAACCCAGCGAAAATCGCTCGCAAACTGATGTGCTATGATTCCAGGGCCTACAATACCCCATTTTATTTTCTTGTTTAACATCTCTTCCTATAAAGTAACTTATAATTTGCTCAAATTAAATTAAATTAGAGATTATATATGTTGAATCTTGATTGGGATTGCTCTTGCTTAATTAGGCAAGTACTATGTCTCATTTCCACATGCTTTGATCCATTTAAAAGAGAAGATTATGAAATTTTTTAACTCCGTTACATTTTCATTTTTAATTACCTTCCAAGTATTTTCTCAAGCGCTAGATCATAAAGTATTTGAATCCACTCAATTTCGATTCATCGGACCAGAAGGAAATAGAGCCATTGCAATCGCCGGAGAACCTGGTAATCCTATGGTTTCCTATATTGGCGCTGCCTCTGGTGGCTTATGGAAAACCCAGGACGGTGGAGTCAAGTGGGCTCCAATGACTGATTCGCTCAACGTTTCCTCTATTGGATCAATTGCTATTGCTCCTTCTGATCCAAATCAGGTTTGGATAGGTACTGGTGAAACCTTTGTGATCCGACCTGCCCATGCCATGGGAGATGGTATTTACCGTTCGATCAATGCAGGTAAAAGTTGGCAACATATGGGTCTTGAAAAAACAGGAAGAATTGGTAGAGTTATCGTACATCCCGACCGTCCTGAAATTATTTATGTTGCAGCACTTGGTCACACCTATGGCCCGCAAAAAGAACGCGGGGTATATAGATCCACAAATGGTGGTAAAGACTGGGAACAAATTCTCTTCATTGATCAAGGTACGGGTGCTGCCGATTTAGCCATTGATCCTGAAGATCCAAACACCTTATATGCTGCCATGTGGTCCGTTAATATCAACACTTGGGGTCTCAACAGTGGGGGTCCAGGTGGGGGGATCTACAAAAGTACTGATGGCGGAGATTCTTGGGTAGCCCTCGCCACTCAGGGATTACCCGGAGGTAAAAATCGTCCAGTGGGAAAAACGGCAATTGCAGTGTCCCATAGCAATCCAAATACTGTTTATGCCCTTTTTGAAATAGATAGCCCCGAGTTGTGGCGTTCAGATAACAAAGGGGCTACCTGGAGGCTAATGAATCAAGATCATACTATGAATGAGCGTGCCCCTTATTACACTAGAATAGTGGTAGCACCGGATAATCCTGAGGAAATTTATTTTTTAAGCGTAAGATTCAGTAAATCCGAAGATGGAGGCAAAACATTAATGAAGAACCCACCCCGAGGGGGGGGAGATAATCATGATATGTGGATCGATCCGCTGCTTCCAAAACGAATGATGGTGGCCCATGATGGTTGCGCTAGCGTCAGCCTCAATAGAGGGGCCTCTTTCGAACGCATCGTTTTGCCTATAGCTCAAATGTATCATGTCTCTACAGATGATCAAATTCCTTATTATGTCTATGGAAATAGACAAGATGGTTGGTCGTACCGCGGTCCAAGCAATAGTCAACAAGGCTATATTCCCGTGGGCTTATGGCGTGGCGTAGGTGGTTGTGAAAGTGGATTTGCAAAACCTGATCCATTTGATAATAACATTATTTGGTCTGGCTGTTATGATGGCGGTTTAGAGCGCTATGACCTGACGACCGGATATGCACGAGAAGTTCGTGTTTGGCCAGAGGCAGGTTATGGGTGGACGCCTGCTGATCTGAAATACCGATGGCATTGGAATTTTCCCCTCAGTTTTTCACCACATATCAAGCATCGGGTTTATGTGGGTAGCCAGTTTGTACACAAAACAGATGATGGTGGCCAAAGCTGGCAAGTCATCAGTCCTGATTTGACCTTAAATCGAAAGGACCATCAGCAAAACTCAGGAGGTATTGCTGTCGATAACCTTATGACTTTTGACGGAGCGACCTTATTTGCCATCGAAGAGTCACCGCTTGAAGCGGGCCTCATTTGGACAGGAAGTAATGATGGACAAATACAACTGAGTCGAAATGGAGGAGCGATCTGGCAAAATGTTACTCAAAATATTCCAAACTTACCTCCATGGGGTACGGTGAGTAGTATACATCCGTCTAAATATACAAAAGGCACTGCCTACATCGCCATTGATTTACATCAAATGGGCGACTTTGGCACCTATCTCTATAAGACTTCTGATTATGGTACGCATTGGGAATCCATTGTTGGGAATGTCCCTCAATCCGTACACAGCTTTGCACATGTATTGAAAGAAGATCCAAAAAAGAAAGGTATGCTCTATTTAGGACTAGACAATAGTCTACTCATAAGTATTGATGATGGTTTACATTGGATGCCCCTAAAAAACAATCTGCCCCCTGCCCCCATTTATTGGCTCGAAGTTCAGGAAAATTTTGATGACTTGGTTGTGAGCACCTATGGGCGTGGGTATTATATATTGGATGATCTCTCTGCTCTTCGCCAATTTAATCCAGATTTAAAGGAGTCTCCACAAGTATTTGATCCCCGAAAGAGCTACCGTCTGAACAATAAAGAGAGTATTAAAACCGATGGTTACAGCTTTAATTCTGGACAAAACCCTGCTTACGGAACTCCGATCAATTATTATCTCCCAGATACCCCCACCGAAAAGGTTTTGATCGAGATCAGAGATGGAAAAAATCACATCATTCGAACTTTAAAAGGATCAAATGAAACTGGAGTAAATCGGGTCATATGGGATTTGAGATACGAGCCAACATACAAACCCCAACTACGTACCCTTCCCTCCGGCAGGCCTTGGGTACAGCTCAACGGCGAAGGTTGGAGGCCCCTGGTTACGTGGGATTTAGACTTATGGAGTGGTCAATATGGCCCGAGGGTAGTCCCTGGTAAGTACACCGCGGTAATTACCATCGATGATGCCTCCTTTGAGAAAGATTTGGTCGTATTGAAAGATCCGCTGGCAAGGGGCTCCTTGGCAGATTTAGAAGCGCAGGTACAATTCTCCCTGGCTTTGAGGGAGGCGATGAATTTAGCCGTTACGATGATCAATAAAATTGAATACATAAGGAGTGAGTTATTGCTTCTTAAAACTTCACTTAAAAAGAAATCTGACCTCAAACAAGTAGATCAATTGACGGGTATCGCAACCCAAATTGCAGGATCACTTTACGACATCCATCTCACAGGTGCACGAGAAGATGCCTTTCGATCTCCAATGAAATTATATGGGCGCTTAAGTGCCTTGGCCAGTGAAATTAATTCCAGTGGCATTGATTTTAAACCTACGGATCAACAAGGGGCGGTATATGAAGTTTTGAACCAAAGACTTCAAAAGACCAAAGGAGAGTTTGACGAACTGATAGACCATGATATCGCTGCATTCAATAAGAAACTCAATGATTTAGACATGCACATTGATATCGAAAAAAAAATAGAAAAAGATAATTAATCTTGCCCGAACATAATATTTTACATATTATAGGCTGAAATATATCATATCAAGTATTTCAAATGAATAAACCATCAAAAAAAAAGGAACGAAAAAATAAAAACAAATTAACACTTGTTAAGATTACCAATTCGGACTTTGATAAAATCAAATCAGCTCAAGATCTTGAGGATTTTTTAAAAGTCAAAGGTGCCCACTTTAAGATACCAGATCCCGAAAAGGATTACGAATACCAACTAAAAAAACTCCAAGTCGAATTGGTTAAATTACAGAGTTGGGTAATCAAAAATCAAAAGAGGGTCATTGTGATTTTTGAGGGGCGAGATACCTCCGGTAAAGGGGGTGCCATCAAGCGATTCACAGAACATCTGAATCCAAGGGCCATGCGCGTAATTGCCATGCCCAAGCCAACAGAATTAGAAAAAAAACAATGGTATTTTCGGAAATACATCCAAGAATTGCCTGAAGCAGGAGAAATTGTCTTTTTTGACCGAAGCTGGTACAATAGGGCCGTAGTAGAGCCTGTCATGGAATTTTGCTCCCCCGCGGAATATGATCGATTTATGCGTCAAGTTTCTGAGTTTGAGCATATGCTATTTGAAGACGGAATTTCATTAGTTAAATTATGGTATTCTATAACCAAAGAAGAAC
>Ga0206123_10004531_pt1 | contig 10844 bp, 10 predicted proteins | sample Helgoland_Spring_2_FD_160086 | JGI IMG/M metagenome (GOLD analysis project Ga0206123, IMG submission 160086) | Pelagic subsurface seawater microbial communities from Kabeltonne, Helgoland, North Sea - Helgoland_Spring_Bloom_20160316_1 | ecosystem: Environmental > Aquatic > Marine > Epipelagic ... | reverse complement strand
TAAATCAACACATCTTGGGGAATATAAAACATAGGGATCTAATTGAGTTGGTGGCACTGGTGGATTAGTCCAATTCCAAATCCCAATTTGAAAATAGTTTCCATATCTTTGAGTATTTCCAATAGGTTCTCTCATTAATAATAATTCATAGGTAGATGGGAGAATGGATTCTGGAACTAATCCAACATTATTTATTTGATTTGTGTTAGGTAAATTTTTAATCCATATTCTAAAATTAGATACCCAACCATCAAAAGGCGGTCCAAATCCACTTGGATTTATTTTCCATTTTACTTTAAAAGTTATTTTATCAAATTCAACTTGAAGTAAATCTCCCAATTTAAAATTACCCACAAATTTTTCATCATAAGTTGTATTATCCAATAAATCATTAATTAAATCTTGCAATTCTATTGCTGTATAATTTCCTTGTGGAATTTCTAATAAATACCAATAAGTTTGTGGGTCTGCTGGATTTGGTATATTTGGATAATATCCTTGAATTATTATAAATCTATTACCTATTGTTATTTGTCCTTGTTGGTATTCATATATATTATAAAATGTTGGGTCTATATTTAAATTATCAATACTAAAAACCCCATTATATCCAGTAGGTGGGATTAATTGTCTTCCAAAATTATATATTAAATTACTATTTTCTGTCCCCAATCCATCTTGACTATTTATATATACATAAATATCTGGTTCAATATAATCTAAATCATCAATTCCGAAGATTTCATTCATTAATCAAACACTATCTTTTTTTCTATGTGATGAAACTTAACCTTTTTCATATCTTTCTTTTTTTGTTTTTTTTCTTGTCTTTTTTTATAACTTCGTGCATCTCTATTAATATGTTTTTTTATTGATTTTTCCACATCTCTACTATTTTTATACATATCACCTAATTCATAGTATTTTGTTAAGGCATCCATCATTTCATCTGGGAAACTTGACCCAAAATTATTGATTAATCCCTCATCTAATTTTTCTATACTATCAATATTCCTTTTATTACTATAATCAAATCCCTCAACTGAATATAATTCCTTACCAACATTAAACCCAGCGGTTATTTTATTAGTATAATCAATAGAATAATTAAAATCTATTTTGGGTATTTCTATATATTTATAGCAATGATTTCTCTCATAAGGATGGTCTTTCCGGTTTAATGGTTTCCAATTTGGATCTTTTTTAGGTAATGGATTATTTTCTAAAATAATATCTCGTTTAGTTTTCATTTAATATATATACATTAAATTATAATGAAAGAAATAAACGAAGTTAATGAAGCAATTAATGAAGGTAATGAAGCATTTAATGAAGGTAATGAAGGTAATGAAGAATCAATTCAAATGGGAGTAAGTAAAAAAAAGGAAAAAAAACCAAGAAGTATTAAACAGCAAGAAGCATTGAAAAAAGCACAAGCGGCAAGGAAACTTAAATTAGAACAAAAGAAATTAGAGAAAAAGGAAAAGGAAACCATTGCAACAATTCCAGAAAAAATTCCAGATGATAGTGAAGGAGAGGCGGGTGTTGAAGAATATGAACAAAAATACATAATAGAAAAAAAGAAAAAACCCAAGTCATTGAAAAAGAAATTAACTAAAAAAATAATTTATGAAAGTTCCAGTAGTGACGATGATGAAGAGATTAAAGAAATAATTAGACACTACAAAAAGGAAAAAAGAAGATATAAAAAAAAACCTAAATCTTATAGTTCTTCAAGTGAGGAAGATGAACCACCAATGCCAGAAAATGGATGGGATGAGAATGTTTATTATCAACAATCACCAATGATGAGATTTGGGTAATGGGAATGGGGTAGATATATATATATTGTTTTTTACAGAATTTTAAAAATGGACATTTGGACATACCAAAACAAAACTTTTTCAAAACAAACTTTTTAAACAATATTGTATAAAAAACCCCTTTACCAAAAGTTTCAAAAATCAATGTCCAAATGTCCATTTTTATCTATCACCATTCCCTTGTCCCAAATTTTAAAAAATTATAACATATATATATAATGAAAGAAATCAAAAACAATTCAATATCATTACAGCAACCTAATTGGACTTGTGATGGGTTTCATAAAGATGTGCCAAACCCAATGCCCCAAAGTATATCTTTTTTTATGATTATTGTAGGAAGTCCGGGCAGTGGAAAAAGTTCATTAGGAATTAATCTATTATGTAATAAGGGAAAAAATAAAATATATAGAAAAAAATATAATTGGGTATATCTATTTTGTCCTGAAAATTCATTAAATTCATTAAAAAATAATCCATTTAAAAATCTACCAGATGAACAAATCTTTCACGAATTTGATTTAGATAATTTATTAATATTAATAGATACATTAGAAACAAACGCAGAACAAGGAGAAACAAGTTTAATATTTATTGATGATTTGGCAAGTTCTCTGAAAGATGGTGGGAAGGAAGTATTAAATTTATTTTTAAGATTGGTTTTTAACAGAAGACATTTAAAATGTGCTATTGTTCTTGCAGTTCAAAGATTATATACAATCCCCAAAAGTGTTAGGAGTGTGGCAACCGATATTATATTATTTCCACCATCAAACAAAGTAGAAAAACAGATTATATTTAATGAATATATACCAATAGGTTGGAATAATTTTAGGCAACTATCTAAATTTGCTTGGAGAGATGGGGAAAAGCATTCAACATTATATCATAAAATAAACACAAATGATTTTTATAGGAATTTTAATAAAATAGAATTTACAGATGAAGAAAATGAGAAATTTTTTGGTTGAAAAAATTGAACCTAAGTTCCAAAATATTTAGATGATAAAAGACGACGCATGAAATTTGTAAAAAAATAATAAAATTTTATTATATTATAAAATGATTTGTGAAGGAATACAAAAATTTAGACAAGAATTAAAAAATAAATCTAACAATAAAGAAATGCCAAAAAATCCAGTTGCTGTAGCATTAAGAAAACCAATGATAGTATCATTTATGAAAGGGGGAAAAGTTGATAAAACGGGTATGTATTTATTACATAAGGGGGAAGTAGTAGTGCCTAAAGAGGTAATGGGTAGGAAGGGGACACCCAGTAAAACAATGAAAGGGAAATTAGATTTTACAACTAAAAAGGGAAGTAAGGATTTTAATAGGGGCGGAAAACGACAAACAACTAAACAAGGTTCAAAAACAAAATCAACCCCATATAAAAAAAAATAGTATTAATTAAATGCCCCCTAAAAAAAAAAGAATGACAAGAGCAGAATTTATGAGAATGAAACAAAGAATGGAAGCAACCAGTGGAAAAGCAAAGAAAAAGAGGGGAAAGGGTCGTGGAAGAGGTGGGGGAAGTGGTGCTGATAAATCTTTATTTCAACAAACTGGAGAGGGTAGAAGAACAGACAATGCCCAGAATTTTAGACCATCTATTGTAGTTCAACCATATATAAATGTTAGTGATATAGGAAATTCATATAATAAACAATATGGGAGATTTCAACCTTTTTCAACAAGAGGGTTTAGACCTCCACCTCCACCACCTAATCCACCCCCACCCCAACCAGTAAGAAGTGGTGTAAGATTAGGTGGCACAAGATTATCATCTAATATTTTTGAAAGAATGCCTTATTCTACTATTGGAACTCAAACAAATATATTAAATACATCATCAACGGGTAGTAATACATTACCAACACTAAATCCAATTTTACGCCCACCATCTGGAAGCGGTCCCACAAGACAAATGATGAATATATCAAGAACAAGGGTTGGTAGTGCTTCATTATCTGGAGAATTGGCAGTAAGAAATCCTAATTTATTTAATTTAGGAGGAATACCAAGAAGTAATGCTGGGGGTAATAGACCTTTAGAAGTGGATGTTATTACTGGAAATAGTGATGGTTTATTAAATCCAAATGTTTTAGATACACAAGCACAAATCCAACAATCAAAAGAAATGGGTAGTAGTCCAGATGAAGAAGAGAAAGAAGGAGAATTGGAACAAGAATCAAAAGAAGGTGAAGAAGTTGATAAAATAATACAAACACAAGAAGGTGGTGAAAGACAAGAACCAATAGGAGAATTTGGATTAACAAGACACGCCCCATTAGAAAGAGGACACACAAGAGTAGCAATTGAGGAAATCAGAAATGCTGGATTAACACCAGTCCCAGAACGACCAACAATTGAGGAAATCAGAGAGGATGGATTAACACCACAATCTTTTATAAGACAAATTGAAGATGATTTGGGAACACCCCCCTATGAACCAGTTTCAAGACCATCAACCGCCACAACAATGGCAATAGATCCAAGCAGACAACAAGTGGGACAACCTATCACAGAAAGACAAGAAACTTTTAGTGATACACCATTACCACCCTTTCCAAGAAGTCCATTAACAAGAAGACCAACACGACCTATTACTGGAATGGATACAAGACGAAGACCACCCTCTATTTTTACATCTGGTATGATGGGGAGAGATTTACAAGATAGACCATTGGTTATTAACCCAGTGCCTCCAGCAACAGCAACAGCACGACAAATGCCAACAGCAGTAGCAACAAATATTAGACCAGTTTTTGAAGAAGTTATGCCACAAGGAATGTTAGTATCTAAAACAATGGAAGATAAGGGGGTGGGTGATAATCCAGTTGAGGGCAGACCAGTTGGCAGACCACCAAGAGCGCCAATAACAGATAGACAAGATCCGGGAAGGGTTTCAAGAGATATTCAATTAGGAACAAGAAGGGAATTTTTAGAAGGGGGGTCTATACCAAGCGCTGATGAATTACCAAGACAAGATATTAGAAGATATAATGTAGTAAGAATGCCCCAAGCAGAACCAGCGGTAAGATATACAAGTGTGGATGCTACCGGTAATGTAGTTTTTTCACCAAGAACAGAAGGGGCGGGGATGGAATTTGAATCAGAATAAAATGGACAAATGGACATTAAAAAATCAAACTATTCTCATAAGGGAAATAATATAAAAATAAAAAAGTTTGTTTTCAAAAAGTTTGTAATTACTATGTCCAAATGTCCATTTTAATATTTATCTATATTTCATTTCCATAACCCAAAATAATATGTATATATATAATAAATGAATTTCTATAATACTCAAGGAGATAAAACAACATTAGGAAATTACCCACCCGGAAATATTCCAAAAGCGGTAGTATCAACGTCATTTTTAGCACAATTACCTTATACACCAAGTAATCAAGTAATGAAAAATAGACCACAAGGGGGTGGCAGTGTTATGTCTGTAAAAAATAGATTATGGATGAGTAAGACAGCAGTAGTTGGAAATAGTCCAGAACAAATTGCATTTTATGGTGGGGAGGGTGGAAGTCCTTATGCCATACCTAATAAAATGTCATATCCACAAATCCCATTAAATAGAATTAATAATTTATTTACAGCATCTTATGCCCCATACTATGCCAATATGCGAGATGGTGAAGTAATAGTAAATTTACTATCTCATTAATGCGTTTTATTTTTTTTGATAAAATAATATTTATTAATATAAATGAATAAGGAATTAACCAAAGATCAAAAGTTTGAAAGTTTAAAAGAAAAATACCCAAAGGGAACTTATCCAAGTTTAGAAGAATACAATAAAATGGATAGTGTTGAAAAAACATTTTTTGATTTACCAGATATTCTTAATAATAACATAGGGGAAGAATGGAAAGAATTAGACCACCAAAAATTACCAGTAAATGAAGAAATAAAATTAAGTGATAAATTAATTCATAGTCTAAAATTACAAAAGGAAGATGACCCACGATTTTATCTATTAAAAACATTAAGTAAAAGACAAATTAGATTATTTGATGATGAAGGTAGTGTGAAAAGACTACCAAATCCACCTCAAAATGATAGCGCTTATTATCCTAATTTTTCTACTGAAGATTTTAAAATGGAAGGTAATCCAGAATATGCAGAAGCAAAATCCCAAGCATTTGTCAAGATGTTGGCATATATTAAATTACTCCAAGTTTATCTATCTGATTGGATTATGATGGAAAGGGTTCATAGTAAAGAATTAAAAGAAGATGAATTAGTAATATGGTATAAAATGTTAAAAGAAAATTGCAATAAAATAGTGGAAGAATATTCAATAATGGAACTATGTGAATTACATACAGATAATATTCAACACGATTTTGATAGTGAAGGAAATATAGATAAAAAAAGAATTAAACTAAAAGACAATGTATATAATACACATAAAACAAAATTTCCTAATGGCGATGTAGGTTTATGTCCAACAACTATTGGTAAAAATAATGAAAAATTATCTAAAGAACTTGTAGAACTAAAAAATGAAAGTGAGTCAAAGGATAAGGATGAAAATGAGGAAAAGGAAAATGAAACCATTTTTCTGGAATAATTTTTATAAAAAATGCACAACCCTAAGATATAAAATATTTGGAGGATAAAAGACGACGCATGAAATTTAACTTATTTTTCTTTTTTAAACTAAATTAAATTTCAAAACCAAATTTTTTTTTTAATTTAACTTATTTATCTTTTTTATATTTATTAACAAAACCTTAATAAAACATATAAAATACAATAAAATATATATATAAAAAAGATAAATAAGTTAAATTAAAAAAAAAATTTGAATTAATTGTTTTAGACAATATAATGACTTAAAAATAAAATGACAACTAATAATAACAACAATATGCCAAGACTATTTATTACTGATAAACCTTTGAATACACAGAGAGATACTACCAAGATTGGATGGGAAAATGACCTATTAATTTTAGGACAAGAGGTAGTAAGTCCATCAATCTATATGACTTGGTTAAAAGCAAATAAAACCAGTCCCCATTATGAAATGTTAATTAATACCCAACATCCTTCATCATCATTTAGATATTATTTTGACTATGATTTAAAATCAGAAACAGAATTCACACCAGAAGAAGAAAAACAAAAATTAGATTTATGTTTATCTACTTTAAAAGAATTTCTACCATCTAATGCCATTATCAATTATTCTTCCTATAATGGTGCTAATTTAAGTAAAACTCCAATGAATATGCATTATGGTAAATTTAATATTTCATATCATTTTGTAGTAGAAAATTATAAAGGACATATTAATGATATTAAAAATCTTGTATTAGCAATTAACGAACAACATCCCAATTTATTTGATACATCTTGCTATGGAAAAAATCAATTATTTAGGTGTCCGACATCTCACAAATACCCAAAACATTGTAGAGAAAAAGGACATAGAAAACCTAAATTAGGTAAGAGAGATACTATCCCATCTATGCTTGTGTCTTGGATTGATGATGCTACTATGTGGAAATATGAAGGCGGTATTATTTCAAAATTAAAAACAAAACAATCTATTAAAATGGAAATTGTAAAACCTATTATAAAATCCGATTTTGTTCCTCCCCAAGTTGAATGCCAATCAAGTGAAGAAGATGAACCAGATACTAATGATATCTTATCTAATCTACCATATAGAATTGTAGATGATAGACATAATTGGATTAAAGCAACATCTTATTATAAAACACTATATCCAGATAATAAAGAAACTTGGGAAGAATGGAATAAAACTTGTAAGAGATATAAACCATCTTGGGATGAAGAAAATAGTAAAATTTGGGATAGTGTTAAATTATCTAATCAACAAAATGCTAATAATAAATTACAATTAATGATTAAAGGTGAATATGTAAGTGATAGAGTAAAAGAATTATATGCATTATTTTCCAATCCCACTGATGAAAATAAAGTAGATGATATTATTAAACAATTCAAAAAATATTGGCGGGTAGTTAATTATAAAAAGGATTTAGTATATTATTTTAATAGGGATAAATGCCTTTGGGAAAGAACTAATAAAGATATGTTAAATTCTTACTTAACCAGATATTATTCACCAAGTCTTAATGAACTTGAATTATTACTAATGACTAAACCGGAATTATTTGGATTAACAAATTTAGGTGATAAAGAAGAAGAAAAAAAACTAATGGGTATTTTAAAATATATTAAATTACATAAATCAACTAAATGTAAAAATGATTTAATCAAAGAATTCTTTACAAGAGAATGTATTAGAGATATTACCTTTGAAAATAAATTAAATAGTGATAAGGGAATATTATCTGTTAAAAATGGTAAAGTAGATTTACGAACTGGTAAATTTTCCAAAAGAACTTATGATGATTATATTAGTTATGAACTAAAAACTGGATATGTAGAAGATGATGATAATAATGAAGAATGGGATAAATTTCTTAATGGTATTTTTGATAATGATAAAATTCTTAGTGAGCAAGAAGAAATCATTAATTATCTTCATAAATATTTAGGTTATTGTATTACTGGATTGACTACAGAAGAATGTATTCTAATCTTATGGGGTAAGGGTGGTAATGGTAAATCTAAATTACAAAATGTTTTATATATGGTATTAGAATCAGATATTCCAATCATTGATAGTTGGGATAGTAGTTTATTTAGTGAAAAATTAGATGGTGGTAGTTGTAATAATGCAAGTCCAGAAATTGCCAAATTATATGGTAAAAGAATGGGATTTATTAATGAATCTAAAAAAGGAGTAAATTGGGGTGAAACATTTAAAAAAATTGTTGATACTGGATTATCATTAACTGGTAGAAGATTATATGGCGACCCTATGACATTTTCATTAGAAACCACATTCTTAATGGCAACAAATGATTTTCCTAATATGCCTATTGAAGATTGCTATAATAGAAGAACAAGATGCCTTCCTCTATTAAATCATTACACCAAGAATCCAACAGCAAAACACCATAGACCCATTACTATTGGAATTGAAAAGAAGATTCTTAATAATGAAAGAGCAAAAGAACAAGTCTTATCTTGGTTAGTTAGGGGTGCTATGAAATATTTTCAAGAGGGATTAGATGAACTTCCACCTATTTGCCAATCATACAAAGATAAACATTTTGATGCTAATGATTGGACTAAACATTTAGAAATTGTTGATGACCCTAAACAATATATGACTCAAGCGGATTTATATAGTATGATTAATGGTAATACTACTATTAAACTAAATCCAAGTGAATTGAATGATAAATTAGAACAACTTGGAGCAGTAAGAAAAAGGAAAACAATTAATGGTAAAAAGGTTTATATTTATACCGGTATTAGAGAAAATATTGAGGAAGAACCAGAGGATGATGATGATATGTTAAATGAATGTGTATTAGATAGTGAAGAGGAGGAAGAAGTATTTCAAACAGACCCAAAAAAAATACAATCAATTATGAATAAACTAAATGACCAAGAAGAAACAGATAGTGATGACAGCGAATAAGAAACAACATAAATAATTCATATAAATTAAATTAATCTTTTTTTTTTCTCAATATCAATATAGTTATATTTATTACTTTTTTTATTTCTACAAATCCAATTAACAACCATATTTTTTGTAATTATTTGATTACCCAATTGATAGTCTTCCAATAATTCATTAATATGTAGGACAAGATTATCTAAACTATTTGATGTAAATTCATAGGGATCTTTATTTTTTAAATTTAATGATACTTTGTAATAAGTAGATTTCATTATAATATATTATAATACAATATTTCTAAATCTTTATTTCAATTTTTTTATTTAATTTTTCTATTTAATTTCAAATGCACAAACCTAAGTTTGTAAATATTTAGATGATAAAAGACGACGCATGAAATTTTCATAATTTTATTAAATGTAAATTAAATATTTTTTGAGATATAGAAAATAATTCCCTAATCAAGTTTGGAGGGATTCTATATCTTTCTGTTTTTTTATCACCTCCCCCACATACATAGTTTTGGATTTGGGGATAATCTTTATATTTTTCTAATTCTTCTTTTCCCTTTATTCTTTTAATTTTATTATCTATCATAATCATTCTACCATTTCCAATTGCCCTTTTATGACATTTAGTATTTGGTATAATATTATCACAATCTAATTTACATTTTTTAGGAATAAATCCAGATAGATTAGTCCAGATTCTTGTTCGTTTTCTATATCCCCAATCTGAATATTTACAATAATCAACGTCATAAAATGGATAATCTAAATAGTCTTTCATTTTTCCAGTTTGTGGATTTTCAATAAAAAAAAAGGTAGGTTGAAAATAATCTATAATCTCTTGGGTCTTCCTTACTATAGGTAATCCAATATTATTTATATCTTCTTGTAAATTCTTTTTATTTAAAATATACATACCCTTCCCATCTTTTCTTTTAATATGCCTACCTATGTTAGAACTCCTTGCCAATGAAAAACAATCACAAGGAGGCGATGCCCATATAATATCAAAATCTTTGGGTTTATAAGATTCTTTATAATCCCAATCAAGAATATCAATATTTATAGTAGCATCTTTTAAATCTAATGAAATTACTTCCCAACCTAATTCATCACATATTTTTCCAACTGATTTTGTGCCACTAAATAATTCTAATACTTTTACCATCACTATATTAATTATATTGTATTAAATTATATTGTTATTAATACGCACTACCAAAGATATTTGTTTGCATAATATTTTGCTGAATTTTTATCATTAGTCTTCCCCATTCTTTTTCTATAATTATCTCTTCTTTTTTTATCATTGTGATCAAGATTTTTATAGTGTCCTAATTTGTCTTTGTATTGACCATAAGGCAATTGTCCAAAATGAATTAATCTTTTTTTACCATTCTTTAACACATATACACTATATTTTTTTTTTGCTTTTCCTTTATAGATAAAAGGTTTGTAGAGTTCTATATATTTTAGTTT
>Ga0206123_10004530_pt1 | contig 10846 bp, 10 predicted proteins | sample Helgoland_Spring_2_FD_160086 | JGI IMG/M metagenome (GOLD analysis project Ga0206123, IMG submission 160086) | Pelagic subsurface seawater microbial communities from Kabeltonne, Helgoland, North Sea - Helgoland_Spring_Bloom_20160316_1 | ecosystem: Environmental > Aquatic > Marine > Epipelagic ... | reverse complement strand
GGTGCCGTCTTTAATTCATCACCCCCCAGTTCTCCCCAAATTGACTTGAATGTTGTTTCATTTATAATATTCCGAAAATCAGTAGCATCAATTTCCAATTCCTTTCTAATTCTTAATAAATCAATATTATTTGGTTGCCAAAATCCCGCTGCTAAAAAACTTTGATTGTTTGGTGATAAATGCACATAATAGCCACCTCTAAGTTCAGGTTTTTGACGATGAAAACTCGCTGCGAAATGTGTTTTATAAGGTGTTTTATTCTTAGAAAATCGAACATCTCGATAGATGCGAAATACTTTGTAACTGTCAATGAGATCAAATTGATTAATTTGCCCATTTAGTTGCTGAAAAAAGACCTTAATTTGTTCCTCTTTTTTTTTAAATTCTTTTTTATGTTCATTGAACCATTCACGATTATTGTTAGCATGTAGTTGTTCTAAATAATCAAAAATTTTAACTGATTTTATAATATTCATAGTTGTACTTGATAAAACATCAAAGATTTTTAAATTCAATATTATTTAAAATTAATCCAGAGGCAGGTGCAATATAATGAAGTATGGTATTACTATTTAGTTCTAAACTTTCTTTTATAAAATCTAAAGTCACTTCACCACGGCCAAAGCAAATAAGCACTCCCATCATTAATCGAATCTGATTCCGACCAAATCCCTCGCCTTTAACCGTTAGCATGTAGGATGTTTTAGGAAAGAAATTTGCTGTATAAAGTTCATTTTCTTTCAAAGAACAATGGATAATTTCTCTGATAAAAAGTCCCTCTTTTGATGGCTTATAGCAATAGCTTTTGAAATTATGAACCCCTTCAAATAATCGCGCACCTCGCTGCATCAGTTCTATATTTAGGGGCTCTAAAATCGTGGTGATTATCGGTGCACAAAAAGGATGATTCTTTTCTCCTTCAGTAAATAAATATAAATACTCTTTTACTTTTGGATGCTGTATAATATTAAAATCCTCATCAACTTCTTGAATGGATAATGCTCGTATATCTTGAGGTAAATTAGCATTAAAAATTCTTAAAAATTCTTCAAAATCTTTAATTGGAATGTCCTTTAAAAACAATTCAAATGCCGTTTTATTTGCAGAAACCTTGGCATCTGTGCGACCCGAAGCTAAGATTTTAAACACCTGTTTACCCAAAATGAATTTTAAGGTGCGCTCTATCATCAATTGTACTGTTTTAAGGTTTGGCTGCTTTTGCCACCCATGAAAACGGTACCCTAAATATTGTATGTCGATAAGGTAATAAAACTTCTTTGTAAACATGTTAATCCATGATTTTAAAATTTAGCGATGACTATGTCTGTCTTGACTTTAATACAGTGACAATATCGCTCAATTTAAAGTTTTTTGCTGAGAGCAAAATTAAATAATGAAATAATAAATCCGCACTTTCATTCAAAAATAAAGTATCATTATCATCTTTTGCTTCGATAATCATTTCGACAGCTTCCTCTCCCACTTTTTGAGCGATGGTATTAAGGCCTTTTGAAAATAATGAGGCCACATAGCTTTTTTGATTTTGTTCATTACTTTTCCGCTCATTAATGATATCCTCGAGTAACGACAGAAATCCAAATTCTTGAATATTACTTTCTCTCCAACATGTATCAGTCCCTTTGTGACAGGTAGGACCCATTGGATTCACTTTTACGAGTAATGCATCATTATCACAATCATTAGATACCGATACCAATTTTAAAAAGTTTCCGCTTGTTTCACCTTTGATCCACAGACGTTCTTTTTTTCTACTAAAAAATGTTACTTTTTTAGTCTCTATAGTCTGTTTTAAGGAGGCCTTATTCATGTAGCCGAGCATTAAAACTTTATTAGTTTCTTGATCTTGTATTATCGCAGGAATTAATCCTTCGTTATTAAATGTTATATCCATTGTTTATCTGACTTTTATATGGTTCATTTTTAATGTCTCTTTTAAGGAAATTAATGGAATCTCATTAAAATGAAAAACACTAGCAGCCAAAGCAGCATCGGCTTTTCCCTGCGTAAATACATCAATAAAATGCTGTGACGTACCTGCGCCTCCGGAAGCTATTATTGGAATATTGACCCCTTGCGATAACCTGTAAAGCGCGTTATGCGCAAAACCTTTTTTAGTACCATCATGACTCATAGATGTAAATAATATTTCACCTGCTCCTCGAAGCTCCACCTCCTTTGCCCACTCAAACAATTCCATCTTAGTAGGAATGGTTCCACCTGCCGAGTACACAATCCAATCTTCACCAATTTGTTTAGCATCTATGGCTACAACAATACATTGGCTACCAAATTTATGTGACAATCTATTGATTAGATTTGGATCACGTAAGACAGAAGAATTTACAGATATTTTGTCTGCGCCGTGCTTTAATAGCACATCAACATCTTCAACAGAGCTTATCCCTCCTCCTACCGTAAAGGGTATATTTATTTGTTCTGCAATTTTCAAAACCATATTTCGTGTTGTCTTTCGCTCCTCTAACGTTGCTGAAATATCTAAAAAGACCAACTCATCAGCACCCTGATTGGCATATCGTTTTGCCAATTCAACTGGATTTCCTGCATCCACCAGGTTCTGAAAGTTAATACCTTTTACAGTTCTGCCATTTTTTATATCTAGACAAGGAATAATACGTTTGGCTACCATCTCACTGATTTAATATGAATGACTCTAATTGTTTTAAACTAATTCTATTTTCGTACAGCGCTTTTCCAATAATGACACCCTCACAACCCAAATCTAAAAGTTTTGGTAATTCTTCAAACGTTGAAATACCCCCAGAAGCTATTAATTTTATTTTTTTATCTGAATTAGTAAGAATATGCTTGTACAAGTCAAAAGATGGACCACAGAGCATTCCATCTTTAGAAACGTCAGTGCAAATAACGTATTGGACACCTTTTGAAAGATAATTCATTATGAACGTGCTCACGTCAATATCCGTCACTTCTTGCCAACCGGAGATAGCAATGTTTAGATTGATACAGTCAGCCCCTAAAATAATTTTTTTTGAACCATATAACGCAATCCAATTTTCGAAGACTTCAGGATTTTTTACAGCAATACTGCCTCCTGTAACTTGATGAGCACCAGATTCAAAAGCAATTTTCAAATCCTCATTTGATTTGAGACCTCCTCCAAAATCTATTTGTAAATCTGTCCGTGTTGCAATCTGTTCGAGAATTCGGTAATTAATAATCCTGCTTGCTCTTGCTCCATCTAAATCTACTAAATGAATGGACTGAATTCCTGAATCTTGAAACATTTTAGCAACTTCTACCGGGTTGTCGTTATAAATTGTTTTTGTATTGAAATCACCGCGTGATAATCTCACACATTTACCATCTATAATGTCAATTGCTGGAATTATTCTCATATTAATTAATTAAAAAGTTTTTTAAAATTTGTTCTCCAATTTTACCGCTTTTCTCAGGATGAAATTGAACTCCGTAAAAATTATTGTTTTTCAATGCCGCGGAGTAAGGAATAGTTCCATCAATTAAAGCCACAGTGTCTTGACAAATAGTGGCGTAAAAACTATGCACGAAATACATATAGACACTCTCTTCAACGTTATCAAAAAGTTGAGAACTTAATTTTGTAATATTATTCCAACCTACTTGGGGAACTTTAATATTATTTGAAAATTTTAAGACATTTGTTTGAAAAATACCTAAACCATCGGTGTCTCCCTCAGCAGTGAGCTCACACATCAACTGCATTCCTAAGCAGATACCGAGAACCGGCTGCTTTAAATCAGGAATCAGAATATCTAATTTTGATTTTTTTAATTTCAGCATGGCATTACTCGCCTCACCTACACCAGGAAAAATTACCCTATCAGCATTCTTAATCATCTCAGGGTTGTTTGACAACACAGCATGACATCCAATCCTCGCTAAAGCAAATTGAATACTTTTAATGTTTCCAGAACCGTAATCTATCAGAACAGTTTTCATGCTAACATTCCTTTTGTTGAGGGTAAAATCATTTTATTAAAATCTCGTTTCACCGCCATTTTAATCGTTTTTGCAAATGCCTTAAAAATAGCTTCAATTTTGTGATGCTCGTTACTACCCCTTCCATTTATGTATAAATTACATCTGGCTCCGTCTGAAAATGATTTAAAAAAATGCATAAACATCTCAGTTGGCATCTTACCGATCATTTCTCGTTTAAAATCTGCTTCCCATACAAGCCAATTCCGCCCACCGAAGTCCAATGCTACTTGAGCGAGACAATCGTCCATTGGCAAGCAAAACCCGTAGCGCTCTATACCTAATTTGGCTCCTAAAACAGTGTAAAACAACTCTCCTAAGGCAATAGCCGTGTCTTCTATGGTGTGGTGTTCGTCTACTTGTAAATCACCGACTACCTTGATGGCTAAATCTATCTGTCCGTGCCGAGCTATTTGATCTAGCATGTGATCAAAAAATGCAATTCCCGTATCAATAGTGCTCTGTCCTGACCCATCAAGATTTATAGAAATATCAATGTTAGTTTCATTGGTTGTTCGAGTGATAGAACCTTTCCTGTCTTTTGCTTTTAAAAACTGATAAATTTTCTTCCAGCTATTGGTTTCCAAAGAAATGTAGGGGTTCAATAAACTTTGATCAACTGAAATCTCTTCTACCCCAAGTTGTCTATCATCATTAATAAAAATTCCTTGAGCGTTGAGGTTTTTTGCTAATTCAATATCAGTAAGTCGATCTCCAATAACAAAGGAGTTTTTTAAATCGTAATCTTCTGAAAAATATTTTGTAAGTAACCCTGTATTCGGTTTTCTTGTAATAGCATTGTCAACTGCAAAAGTTCTGTCAATAAATTGTTCCTGAAATATAATACCCTCATTTTCCAATGTTTTGATTATAAAATTGTGAATTGGCCAAAATGACGCTTCTGGAAACGAGGTAGTACCCAGACCATCTTGATTAGTAATCATGACAATTTCGTAATCCAAGTCACTCATGATTTTATTCAAATATTTTATAACGTTTGGATAAAAACATAATTTCTCGAACGAATCAATTTGCTCATCTTCAGGCTCTTTGATTAATGTACCATCTCTATCTATAAATAACACTCGTTTTTTCATTTTATACTATTTAAAGTTTGAATTAATTCATTGTTGTCTTCAGGTGAACCAACTGTAATTCTTAGACAATTATCACACAAATAATGACAACTTCTGTTTCTCGTGATTATTCCCTTATCTGCTAGCTGCTGATGTCGTTTTTGAGCATCGTCTACTTGGACCAAAATGAAATTTGCATCAGACGGATACAACTTCTTGACAAATGGCACTTTATTGAGCATTGTAAGCAATCTATCTTTTTCAGATAAAATTTTAGTGACGTGCTGCTTTACAAGACTTGGTTTTGACAAGTATTTCAAAACAGTTTCTTGCGTAAGCGAATTAATATTGTAAGGTGGTTTTATTTTATTTAAAATTGTAATAATTTCTCTGGATGCATAACAGGTGCCCAATCTCAAACCTGCCATCGCATAAGCTTTTGAAAAAGTTTGAGTAATAATTAAATTTGGAAAGTCATTCAATCTATTTAACCAGCTTTTATGCTGTGAAAACTCAATATAAGCCTCATCAATTACAACAATACCATTGAATTTCAAAAGTAAGTTTTCTATAGCTGTTTCATTTAAGTTATTACCACTAGGGTTGTTTGGTGAACAGATAAATAATATTTTTGAACATGCAGATATTGCTTTTAAAATTTTATCAACATCAAGGTCAAATCCGGGAAGTAAGTTGACCTTTTTTACTTCTACGTCATTGATATTTGCAAGAACTTCATACATGCCATATGTTGGAGGTAAAATAATCACATTATCTTTATTTGGGTTGCAAAATGCTCTAAATATTAAATCCAAAACTTCATCACTACCGTTACCTAATAAGATTTGAGCAACTGAAACTTCTTTTTGAATTGACAACATACTTTTTAAATCCAATTGCTGAGGATCCGGATAACGGTTAACTCCATTATTAAATGGATTTTCGTTGGCATCTAAATAGATATAATTTTTGGAGCGTTTTTTAAAGTCATCGCGGGCTGATGCGTAAGGTTTAAGTGCTCGTACATTGTCTCTTACTAAATCTAATACATTCATAATTTTAAATCGTTAAGCCTTATAGTAACGGCATTTTTATGTGCTTCTAAGCCTTCAGCTTCGGCCATAATTTCAATAGTTTCTCCTATGTTTATTAAGCCTTGTTTAGAAATTTCTTGAAAGGTGATGCTTTTCGTAAAACTATCTAAATTAACACCTGAGTAAGCTTTTGAAAAACCATTGGTTGGTAATGTATGATTTGTACCAGTTGCATAATCACCAGCACTTTCGGGTGAATAATCTCCTATAAATACAGAACCTGCATTAATAATTCCATTGACATAAAAATCATTGTTCTCAGTACAAATAATTAGATGCTCTGGACCATAAGAATTTACTAAATCCAAGGAGGTATCCATATCATTACATAAAATTAATTTAGAATTATTTATTGACTTACGTGCAATGTCCCGTCTTGGTAACCTTGCTAATTGAAGATAAATTTCCTTTTCAACACAATCTATGAAGTTCATAGAATTAGCTACAAGAATAACTTGGCTATCTGTACCATGCTCAGCTTGACTCAATAAATCAGAGGCGACATATTTTGGGTTAGCAGAATCATCAGCGATAATCAATAATTCGCTTGGGCCAGCAGGCATATCAATTGCCATACCATACTTGGTTGAAAGCTGTTTCGCAACTGTCACAAATTGATTTCCAGGTCCAAATATTTTATAAACTTTTGGTATTTGTTTAGTTCCAAAGGTCATGCCAGCAACAGCTTGAATACCTCCAACTTTCAAAACTTTAGTACATCCACAAAGCTGAGCTGCATAAATAATTTCATCTGCTATTTTACCATTTTTGTCGGGCGGTGAACACAATACAATATCCTGACATCCAGCTATTTGTGCAGGAATTGCTAACATTAAAACAGTTGAAAACAAGGGCGCTGTACCTCCCGGAATATACAATCCTATTTTTTGAATAGGTTTTTTTTCTTGCCAGCATTTTACACCAATGACTGTTTCAATAATTTTAAAATTTGACTTTTGAGATACGTGAAATTTTTCAATATTTTGTTTTGCCTTTAGTATAGCGCTTTTAAAATTATCTGAGAGGTTAGCTTCAGCAAACTCTCTTTCTTTTTTTGAAACATACATGTCATTAAGTTCAACACCATCAAAAATCGCGGTATACTTCTTTACAGCAAGATCACCATTGTTTCTTACATCTTGAAATATTTCACTAACCGTTACTTCAATATCCTCTAATTGTTGTGTGGGTCTTGCTATTACTGAAGGCCATTCCTCTCTCGTTGGGTTATTGATTTTTAACATAATTATATTACCATTTTTTCAATTGAACATATCAATATTCCTTCTGCTCCATTCTGTTTAAGAGCATCTATAATTTCCCAAAATTGGTTCTTATCTATTACCGAGTGTACAGAACTCCAACCCTTTTTAGCCAAGGGAAGCACTGTGGGGCTATTCATGCCTGGTAGTATTTTAATAATATCATTTAATTTATCGTCAGGTGCATTTAATAAAATGTACTTTGATTGTCTTCCTTTAAGGACTGAACGAATTCTAAAACGTAATGTGTTTAACAGTTCCTGTTTGGAGTCACTGATTTTAGGTGACACAGATAAAACGGCCTCTGAGGTCAAGATTACATTTTTTTCAGTTAAGTTATTTTTAAATAATGTACTTCCGCTTGATACAATATCCACAATAGCATCTGCTAAACCAATATTTGGTGCTATTTCAACTGATCCGTTTATCACATGTATACTTGCATTGATATTGTTCTCTTCTAAAAACCTATTGACTGTATTTGGATATGATGTTGCAATTTGTTTTCCTTCTAAATCACTGACATTTTCGTAACTTACACCTTTTGGTATGGCGATACTGACACGGCATTTAGAAAATCCTAATTTTTCTAATTTTAGGATGTCTGTAGCTTTTTCTGCCAATACATTTTCTCCAATAATTGCTGCATCAACAACCCCATCTTTTAAGTATTGAGGAATGTCTCCATTCCGTAAGTAAAAGATTTCAAGAGGAAAGTTTTGTGCAGAAGCTTTTAATTGATCTTTCCCATTATTAATAGAAATTCCAATGTCTTTTAGAAGCTGCATAGAGTCCTGGTGTAGTCTACCAGATTTTTGAACGGCAATTTTTAGATTACTCATTTTTTTAAGTTTTACTGAGCAAATCTAAACGGACTATTTATAAAAATAAAAACCGTTTGATTTACTCAAACGGTTTTTAATATCTTGATTTTATTCAATACATTGTCAAGTCGCCTGAGAGGAGATATGATAATGATGATGATGATTTTGAATAAAAGTCATTTGTTTGTTTTTACAAAGATTCAGAATAATTCATGAATTTTCCAAATCATTATTTGTTAAAGTTATATTAAGTTTACTGGTTGCCTAAAATTAATGGTAATCCATCTTTTCCTGATCCAATTACAATCACTTTGCTATTTGGAGACTCAGCCAACATCATTGTAGCCTCAATACCCTTATCTTGTAAAATTCTATCATTTAATGAAGCACTTAATATCTTATTAGCGTCAGCTTTACCTTGAGCTTCAATTCTCTGTTTTTGTGCTTCTTTATCTGCTGTTACTAATCTAAATTCGTATTCTAACGATTCCTGCTCTTGCTTTAACTTTCTCTCAATAGCTTCTTTAATTGTAGGGGGAAGCGTAACATCTCTAATGAGCACTTCGTTAAGTTGTATATACTGATCTGATACAATTTTTTTTGTCTCTTCATAAATCTCAACTTGAATTGCATCTCTTTTACTAGAGTATAGCTGTTCAGGAGTATATCGTCCCACGACACTTCTGGCAGCAGAACGAATGGCAGGAAGCAATATCCTTTCCTTGTACATCTCACTTTTCTCTTGATGTAATTTTCCTAAATCAGCAAAGACAGGCTGAAACCAAACCGATGCATCTAATTTAATATCTAAACCATTTGATGAGAGCACATCCATTTTTTCAAAAGCCTCTTGTTGCCTCACCTCATAAATGTAAACCTTATTCCAAGGCATAACAAAATTTAACCCTTCTCCAAGTGGTGGTTCGTCAGTCACAACACCACCGCCAAAGGTTTTGTACAAAACCCCTGCTTCACCAGAACCAACAGTAATTGCAGATTTTGAGACAATTAAAAATAAAACGATTATTGTAAAAATGACTGGTATTCCAATTTTTGGTAATTTTTCCATAGTTGTTTGTTTATTAATTAAATAAGTCCATAATATTTACGTAAAAACCATTCTAATGCTAAGCAAAGAACAATTAATGCTAAAATTAATTTTTGGTCGATCAAAGGTACAATATTTTTCATACTCTTTTGGACTGTTTTATATCGCTTATCAAGAATTAAATCTTGAAAAAAATTATCCAAATTATCGACAAAATAACTCTCCCCATTTGTTTGATTAGCAACCTTCTTTAATTTGACACTATTGGTGTTTAGAAATTGCTTTTCGACATCAAAAGGTATAATTTCAAAAGAACCTAATTCAGTAAATTCATTATTGTCAGAGGCTACTTTAAAATTATAAGAGCCTGGTTCAAAATTATTTAAATCTATTTGATAAAATTCCCTCTTCAAAATAAAAGGTATTGTAAACTCTTCATTATTAACTGAGTTTCTCAACATCAATGTTAAATTAGCCTTAGAATCAAACTCATAATTGCTATTGAAATATTGAGCCTTGATAAAAATATTGTCATTACCAATATAAAAAGGCTCGACATCTACTTGTAATCTGTCTCGACCTTTGTTTGTCGATAAATATTGAATTATGTTACTCAAAAACTTATCAAATTGTTCAAAGGATTCTGTATTTAAATAACTTTGAACCCGCCATTTCCAAAAATTCTCACCAAACAACATTACTTCTCGTGCTAAATCACTTTCTGAAACAACTAATAATGGACTATCAAGGGTCAAACCATTAATAGCTTTGTAAAGTAATACTTCAGAAGTAGTTTTAATGTTTGTATCACCGAATTCAGAGCGCAACGGTGGAAAGGATTCAAAATCTATCTCATCGATTGTAAAAGATCTAAAGTTTGGATTTAAAGTGGCTTGATAATTTTCAAATTGATTGGTTGCATTAACTGAATAATTCTCTTGAACTGCATTAAGAAAAGACCATTCTGTCTGGGTTCCTGCAATGACCATTGTATTAATTCCAGCTAGTTTTGCTTGTAACAACGCTTCACGATAGTCGGTGTTAGGTTGATATACTATTACTATCTGAAAATTATTGACAGTATCTAAAAACGCACTCGGGGTCATAATGGAGACTGAACGCTGCTCATTTGTTTCAATTGCTTTTTTTAACATGCCTAAATCTGGATGTAATTTATCGCTAATTATGGCAATATTTGTCTGTTGATCAATCACTTCGATAGCAAATGGCTTACTATTGTTAATGATGTTTTTTTCACTTTTTAAAGTTTCTAACCTAACATGATAGGTGTTTAAACCAATCTTATTTGCTGGTAAATAGGCTGTGATGACTTTTGTTGTTTGATTTTTAGCAAAGTTTACAGGCTTACTAAACACGACAGTCTCATTCGAATAAATTTTCAGTGAGCTCGCCAAATCATTCCCACCCGTGTAACTGACAAATATTTCAACAGGAAATTTATTTTTTAAAAAAGCATATTTATTGACATTTAGTTGTGCAATTTTAAAGTCTGCATAAGTTG
>Ga0206123_10004529_pt1 | contig 10850 bp, 8 predicted proteins | sample Helgoland_Spring_2_FD_160086 | JGI IMG/M metagenome (GOLD analysis project Ga0206123, IMG submission 160086) | Pelagic subsurface seawater microbial communities from Kabeltonne, Helgoland, North Sea - Helgoland_Spring_Bloom_20160316_1 | ecosystem: Environmental > Aquatic > Marine > Epipelagic ... | reverse complement strand
TTAAGCGCAGAGCCTAGCTCCAGCTTACCCAGACCCAACCCGAAGGCTGAACCCGACGCCAGTAACAAGATAAACGTACATATCAACGAGAGCCGCTGGATCATTGTTTTTATTCCTCTTCACTCCCAAAAGGTCGGAATCCCAGCAAAGCAAATCGATTCAGCCCAAAGGGCGGAACCGGGAAGCTTCTGGGTGACCGTCTCGAACCCAATTATAAAATCGGGTATAGCCACAATTTTGCAAGGGACACCAAAGTCGGTCCAATTACTCAATCAGGCCCAACTCCTCGAAACGATCTCCGATAGTTGTCCTAAGTATCACTTATTACAGACGTTTTAGCAAAACTTCAGCAATTTGTATACTGTTTAGGGCTGCACCTTTTCTGACATTGTCGGAAACAATCCAGAGGTTGAGTCCGTTCGGATCTGAGAGATCATCACGTATTCGACCGACAAAAACATCGTCTTTACCGGAAGATTGCCCCACAGCCGACGGATAGCTACTGGATGACAGTTCATCAATCACCGTCACACCGGGAGCATTCTCCAGTAATTCACGGGCTTTGCTTGCCGCCAGTGGGCTTCTTGTGCGGATGTGAACAGCCTCGGAGTGACTGAAAAATACCGGTACCCTGACGCAGGTCGGATTCACCTCTATTGTCTCATCAGCAAAGATTTTTCGGGTCTCCCAGACCATTTTCATCTCTTCATTGCTATAACCATTTTCTTCAAAACTTCCGATGTGTGGTATCACGTTAAATCCAATCTGGCTTGAAAATACGTCTCCTCCAGGAGCATCTTCTATTGACTGACCATTGAGCAATCTCGCTGTCTGACCCGCAAGCGCCTCAATTCCACGTTTACCTGCGCCCGAGACCGCCTGGTAAGTACAAACATTAATACGCTCAATTCCCACCGCATCGTATATTGGTTTTAGTGCAACTAACATCTGGATGGTTGAACAGTTAGGGTTTGCAATGATATTCCGGGGCGCATAGTCACCAATTTTATCCGGATTCACTTCAGGTATGACCAGTGGGATCTGAGGATCCCGGCGGAAACAGCTAGTGTTGTCTATCACTACGCAACCTTGGCCCGCAGCAATAGGGGCATAAATCTCGGAAATGCTACCCCCTGCAGAAAATAAGCCAATTTGTGTATTACTGAAGTCAAATTTAGCCAGGTCCTGCACCATCAACGACTTGCCACCAAACTGTAGCCGCGTTCCTGCTGATCTCTCACTTGCCAGCAATACAACCTCTCCTACCGGAAAGTTTCGTTCTGCCAATATTTCCAGCATGACTTCTCCGACTGCGCCGGTAGCCCCTACAATTGCAACATTTGCCTTTTCCACTTGCCTTCTCCACTTAGTCGTAAACCTGGCTGGTTAATTTCCACAAAAACACAACAATGTGATCATCGTCGCATAATGGTGCGGTTTCACCTGGCCCGCTTCCATTTCAATACTTTTATTTCCCAGACAGCATGTTAGGATTCTTTGCTGCATTACTCAAATTCATATTCTTTATATATTGGATAAATAATTGGAATGCGATTTTATAAATCAGTCGCGACCAGGGTCAATCAAAAAGGGCGCCAGGTGATGAGAAATCAATGATAGATCTCGAAGGTATCAAGGCGTTTATCGCCGTCGCTGAGACCCGTTCATTTTCGATAGCGGCAGGGAGGCTCCACCTGACCCAGCCAGCGGTAAGTAAGCGTATAGCCCATTTGGAGTACCAGATGAAGGCGCGCTTGTTTGACCGTATTGGACGCACCGTCAGCCTCACCGAGGCAGGAAGGGAACTCGAACCCCGTGCACACCTTATCATGGCAAGCATTGAGGATACCCACCGAGCAATCAGCAATTTAACCGGCCAGGTCTCTGGGCAGTTAGCGCTGGCAACCAGCCACCATATCGGTTTGTGGAGACTTCCTAACATTCTTCGGCGATACACCGAACTCTATCCTGAGGTAAACCTCGATTTAAGATTTATGGATTCCGAGGTTGCACATGAACAAATTGTGCAGGGGAATCTGGAACTGGGCATCATCACACTGGCGCCGACCCAACACGAACGTCTGACATCCACCCGGCTTTGGGTTGATGAATTACGATTTGTTTGCGCGTCAGATCACCCGCTAGCGGGCGCAGACAAGCCCAACCTGAAAAATCTCGCTGATTTCCCCGCTATCCTGCCTGACATGAGCACATTTACCGGGCGCATTGTGAAACATCTATTTGAGCGCAATTCCCTGGTACTCAATATCAGTATGTCCACCAACTATCTGGAAACCATCAAAATGCTGATTGGGGTCGGACTTGGCTGGAGTGTACTGCCAAAGTCGATGATCGATTCAGGCTTACATACGCTAGAATTGCCAGATGTAGCCATACACAGGGACCTGGGTGTGATTCATCATGTACAAAGAACCTTGTCAAATGCCGCAAGCTCGTTCCTGGACCTGCTCAAGACCGAATCATTACCGCCTACCCGGTAATGCTCGGAGGTGCCACCACACCGGCGTTCTGCCCTCGATGTCTCAACAAATGATCCATTAACGTCAGAGCAACCATTGCCTCGGCGATGGGTGTCGCCCTGACACCGACACAGGGGTCATGCCTGCCTTTGGTGACGATGTCCCGGGATGCACCGGAAACGTCCACGGTTTTTCCCGGTTGGGTAATACTGGAGGTTGGCTTGAGTGCAATATGCGCAATAATATCCTGCCCCGAGGATATTCCGCCGAGGATGCCACCGGCACTATTCGAGGTGAATCCGTTTGGGCTCATTTCATCCCTGTGCTCTGTACCTTTTTGAGAAACCACAGCAAATCCATCACCAATTTCAACCCCTTTCACCGCATTGATACCCATCAGCGCATGGGCAAGTTCAGCATCTAATTTGTCAAAGACGGGCTCACCCAGACCTGGCATCAATCCAGACGCCACCACGGTCACCCGGGCACCAATTGAATTGCCTTCCCGACGGAGCGACTCGATCATGTTTTCCAATTCTGGAATTTTTGCAATATCAGGGCAGAAGAACGGATTGTCGTTAACAGCATCCCAGTCGAGCAAATCGATTTTAATATCGCCCATCTGGGACAGATAACCTCGAACCTGGATATTATGATGTTGTTTTAAATACTTCTTCGCGATAGCACCCGCTGCAACCCGCATCGCTGTCTCACGGGCAGAGGCACGGCCGCCACCCCGGTAGTCCCTGACACCATACTTTTGGGCATAGGTATAATCTGCATGTGCCGGGCGGTAAAGGTCTTTGATTTCAGAATAGTCTTTTGATTTCTGGTTTTCATTTTCAATCAAAAGTCCTATAGAAGTGCCGGTTGTCACACCTTCAAAAACACCGGACAATATCTTCACCCTGTCTGCTTCTTTCCTCTGGGTGGCGAATTTGGACGTACCCGGTTTACGCCGATCCAGATCCACTTGCATGTCCGCTTCGTCAAGGGCCAGCCCCGAGGGACACCCATCCACAATACAGCCCAATGCTAACCCATGGCTTTCACCAAAGGTTGTTATACGAAAAGCTTGCCCAAAACTGTTGCCCGGCATATTTGTCTCCTGAATCGACGGCGCATTATAACCGCAAATCAACAGAATCGGTTATCAACTCTTTACCCTTGCAATGCTTTCGCTTAGGGTTACCTGCTCTTATGACTGCACCAGGAAAGCACCACACAATGAAAGACGCATTTACGACAATTCTGACCGAAATTGGCGAAGACCCTACCCGCGAAGGTCTAAAGGACACACCAAAACGCGCCGCAAAGGCCATGAAATATCTAACCAGTGGATATAACAAGAATATCGATGATGTGGTAAATGGCGCTTTGTTCCAATCAGATTCAAACGAAATGATTGTGGTACAGGATATTGAACTCTACTCCATGTGCGAGCATCACCTATTACCATTTATTGGCAAGTGCCATGTTGCCTATATCCCAACAGGTCAGGTGCTGGGCTTGTCCAAAGTTGCACGCATTGTTGAAATGTTCGCGCGAAGGCTGCAGATTCAGGAGAATCTGACCCGTGAAATTGCAGAAACGGTACAAGCGGTGACGGCTGCTTCAGGCGTAAGTGTGATTATTGAGGCCAAACACATGTGTATGATGATGCGGGGTGTGGAGAAACAAAATTCAGTCATGAAGACATCCGTGATGCTGGGTGAGTTTCGGAACAACCCAACAACCCGTATGGAGTTTCTGTCATTGCTTAACAGTTCACGATAGAAAGTACACAACCCGGTATCATTGGACAATCAGCTCAATTCGGGTCGCCGGATACCGATTATCAGGCGCCATGTAACCGATACCTTTCGGTATTAGCCTTCCATTGGCGACCCCAAGTTCAACCAGATCATTTACCAGTTTATTTGCCCTTCGGTCCGAGAGGTTAACCGCCTGGGCAAGATCTGAATTTCGAGGCTTCGCTTCATGTCCCACAACCAACAGGTTCAATGCCCTGTTATCCTTGAGTAACTTTGCAATTTCCACCAGCAGCGCCTGATCAACCAGTTTGGGGAGGACAAATCGACCTTCAATACGCAACATTTTCAAGATGGATTCTGCACTGGTCTTTGTCGTATTGTCCGGCGTCAAAACTTCACTATAAACATAGACCCCACCGGTCGCTCTTCTCGTCACATAGACGATAAAATATTGGGAGTCGATTTGACTGACGAAGTAGTGTTGATCCTGCGAAGAACCGTAAAGAATTCGTTCTTTAAATACAGCATTTGCCCAATCATTACTTTCACCACAATCCCTCCCCTTACACCGAAACAGGTTTACACCGGCACTGTCGAGTTGTTGCTGATAAAAATCTGCAACAACGTCGGTCCTTGTTTCATCGAGGATAGAATGTATTTCAACTTTTCGAGTACCGCGAATACGATCTTCTTTTTCTGCATTAAGCACGTTGTTAATCTTTTTTAGCGGACCGAGCATCACCTCATGAATTCTAGTCTGGGAATCAAGTCTGCTCTGGGTCAACTGTGCATTTGGAAACGGCATGAGTCCAGCCGCAGCATTCACACCGGGAATGAATAACAAACTGGCTAAAAAGCCGCTAAATAGCGATCTGAATACCACCTTATTTGATTGTACTTTTCCAACCACTATTCCACCCACTCCAGTCGACCGCGCTGCCAGGTACCTTCATCAAGATGAATCATGCTTAATGATGCGGTGTCCATATATCTCTGTTCGCCGGTCAGGTATCGAACAAATAAACTAACAAAAGGTTGATGACTGACGATCAAAATCTTTCCAGAACCCTGCTGCCCGAGCCATTCACAAACCTCGCGACAATCACCTTCTGGAACGATGCTATCACATTCAACAACATCAAGGCTGAATTGCTCGGCGACAATACCCGCCGTCTGGCGGGCCCGTAACAGAGGGCTCGAGTAGATAACCTCCGGCCGATAATGATGCCTCGATATTAACCTCGATGCCGCTAAAACTTCGTCTCGTCCCTGTTGCGTCAATCTGCGATTGAAGTCATCTGTTGATTCTTCAGCACTTCCGTGCCGCATAACTAGTAATTCCATCAAGTTCCCTGGCAATTATTCAGTTTCATTTATCCTATGGCTCGGAAATACGCGAATCTATGCACACGTTCAACCGCTATAATTCGATCTGCTCTACCAATATCGCCACTAGTTACCCCGATCCCTGCAGGCAAACCAGATCGCAGCAGACTCGGCTGAATACAGCGTCAGTATTCCTGCTGATTATCTCGAACTTTCGGCAACAAGTCTCCGTAAACGTATAATTTAATGGGATTTTATCCTAACCCTCCCACTTATTTTCTCAGCTGAATTTCTATACTTTCATTATCAGACAAGGTATCTTTATCAACGCAAACAGATCTGGCGGAAATCCGGTGTCGGAAGTAGTTGAGAAAGTACAAAAAGCATCAATCAGATCCCTCAACAGATTGGTTCAGGAAGTTCTCGAGGACGGAGGAAATACCCTGTCCCTGAACCAAAATCGAGAGGATGTTCTGATGCGGTTCGTCGAGCACATGAATGATAATTTCGACTTGTTGCTCGGTAAACAGCACAAAGCGGATGTTGTCCTCGATTATGAGAGCCTGTCTCTTGTTCAGGAAGATGAACTCGATAATATGGTTGCAATTGAGGGTATGGTTGCTGCTGCACGTAATTTGCACCTCCCCAGCTTTATCAGTTTTAATACACGGCTGAATGCGCTGGTCACCAATGTCAGAATTGACGAGTCAACCAACCCTCTGGATCCGCAACAAATTGCAACGGCATTCGCTGAAGCGCTAGGCCCCGAAGATATTTCAGGGGGCAATCGGATTGCAATCTACCGCACATTTAATGAGAAAATACTCAAGAAACTTGATGTGTTGCTCAGAGAATCAAACGAAATACTAATAGAGCATGGTGTCATTCCCAATTTGGGTATGGACGCTGCTGGCTCCAAACCAAAGCCCCGTGCGTCCGGCGCCAGAACCGGTGGTAGAACAAACCAGGGCAATGACAACCTTGGCACCTTTGGAACCATAGAAGAAGACCCCTACGACGCTGACAACGAGCAACCCGAACTCTTTAGCATGATGCAGGGACTGCTTCGACCGGAACAGCAATCGAGCAACCCGTCCGAATCTGGAGGCCAGCAACCGGTAGCTTCGGCAACGGGTATCCCGACACAACAATACGCCGTTCCGGTTTCGATGATCCCGTCAGGGGACAATGTCTCTGACAGCTTGATGCAGACATTCCAACCGGCGCCTGGTGAACAGGTCCAGATGGTGGATCAAGCTCAATTGATGAGCATTCTCACCAATATCCAGAAGACGCTGGAGGAAAGAACACCCTCCACCGGTTTACCCGGCAGTGCCGAAGATATAGAGAAACTTAATATCTCCGAATCGTTGGGAGATATGCTTCAGGAAGGTCAGGATGAAGGTATCGTCAACGCGGTCGATCAACAATCATCTGACATTATCAATTTAGTCACCCTGCTATATGACGCTATTTGGCAAGATGAATCTGTCCCCATACCCATAAAAGAACTTATTGGCCGAACCCAGATAACCATTATCAAGGTTGCGCTGTCTGACACGACTTTCTTTAACAGGGAAGATCACCCCGCCAGAATGGTTCTGAACGATTTTGCAGCGGCAGGTATAGGCTGGACAGAAGTTGAAAAGCTGGAAGATGATTCGCTTTACAAGAAAATTCAGGAACTTGTTAACAAAATTTTGTCCGACTACGACGGCAAAATCGAGTTCTTTGAAAACCTTGTCAAAGATTTCAGGGCATTCCGCGCCAGGGAAGCTGCAAGTTCCCGCAAGCTGGAACAGCGCATTTTAAGGGCAAAAGAACGCCAGGAACGGGTTGAGGACATCCACGAACTCGTTACCCAAAAGATAGAAGAACGCGTATTGGGCCGCGATGTTCATGATTTTGTTGTGGACCTGTTATCCGGACCATTCCATAAATTTATGGTGATGTTGGTGCTGAAGGAAGGTCCCGGAAGCAATGCATGGAAGCAGGCGATTAACACCATCGATGTCTTGCTTTGGAGCATTCAACCCCACGAACATGACGGTGATGAAGAACGACTCAGTACTGTTAACCCAAGATTACTTAACAATCTCAGGAAGGCTTTCCGTATTGCCCAGGTAGATCCGGGTGAAATTGATTCCCTCATTTCCAGATTGAAAGAAGTGCAGGATGAAACCTTTGTCGGCGTCGCCGATGTTGGTGCCGTTGCCACGGGGAATTCTATCCCCGGTGATGAAGTCAGCACAGATGAAATAGCGGAACAAAATCAAACAGAGCAACCAACCGAGACAAAAACTGCCCCTGATACAGACAAGGGAATGGTCGAATTCACTTCAGCCCAGACAGAAGAAGAGCCTCAGGTCGAATGGACAGATGACAACCCTTTTGTGCGCCAGGTCGACCATTTTACCGTCGGCGTCTGGGTTGAATTCCTGGTTGAAGATGAACAAAGTGTTCGATGCAAATTAGCGGCAAAAATTAACGCAATCGATAAATACATCTTCGTTAATCGCCAGGGGGTCAAAGTGGTCGAGAAGACACGTCTGGGTCTGGCTCAGGAATTGATGGATGGCACCGTCAAAATGATTAGTGACGGATTGTTGTTTAGCCGCGCGCTTGAATCGGTCATCGGCAACTTGCGGGATACCCAACACGAGCAGCAGACGGGAAGCGCTTATCAACCGGACCAGGCCAATAACAATTAGACTGGTTTCCGCTGCTTGGTGCCGGGAAAAAATGAATCACCTTCTCATCTTCCCGGCATATTGCAACGCTTACGCAACCCTCAACGCATGATACAGACACTCAACCGCTGATAACTGGTACTAGCTATTGGATAGTTCGAGCAGCAGGTTATTGAGACGCTGAACATAACTGGAAGGTTCTTCAAGTTGCCCACCTTCCGCCAGCATTGACTGATCGTAAAGCACCAGGGTCAAATCAGAGAATCGCTCCGCTTCTTGCTCGGCTTTAAGTTTCACTACCAGTGGATGTTTCGGATTAAGTTCAAAAATCCGTTTGGTCTCGGGAACCTCTTGACCGGCAGATTCGAGGATACGGCGCATTTGCATGCCCATCTCATCATCATTGACAACCAGGCACGCTGGCGAATCTGTCAATCGATGAGTAATTCGAACTTCCTCAACTTTCTCACCTAGCACGTCCTTGATTCGAGTGATCAGATCCTTGAAATCTTCTTCGATCTGTTCCTGTTCCTGTTTTTCCTCTTCGCCTTCTAGTTCTCCCAGATCAAGCGAGCCTTTGGTAACATCCTGAAATTGTTTTCCTTCATGCTCCATTAAGTGACTCATCAGCCACTCATCAATTCGATCCGACAGTACCAGTACTTCAATTTCTTTCTGCTTAAAAACTTCGAGATGTGGGCTATTTTTTGCCGTCTTGTAATTATCAGCAGCGACAAAATAGATCTTCTCCTGCCCTTCTTTCATCCTGCCAATATAGTCATGCAGAGACTGGTTCTGGATGTCAGAGTCAGCATGCGTTGTGGCGAATCGCAGCAAATTCGCAATTTTCTCTTTATTACCGTTGTCTTCCGCCGGCCCTTCTTTCAGAACCTGGCCAAATTCAGTCCAAAAAGACTGATATTTTTCAGGTTCATTTTTTGCAAGCTTCTCAAGACTGTCAAGCACACGCTTGGTGAGCGCATTTCGCATTGAATCAATCGCTGGATCTTTCTGTAATATTTCCCGGGAGACATTCAATGACAGATCATTTGAATCGACAATACCCTTTACAAACCTCAGGTATAAAGGCAGAAATTGTTCAGCCTCGTCCATAATGAAGACGCGCTGGACGTAGAGTTTTAGTCCACGGGGCGCTTCACGTTGCCACATATCGAAAGGTGCTTTTGAGGGGATATAAACCAGGCTGGTGTAATCAAGCTTCCCTTCTACCTTGTTATGGCTCCAGACCAGAGGATCCTGAAAGTCATGGGAGACATGTTTATAAAATTCGTGATATTCATCGTCACTGATGTCGCTTCGCGAACGTGTCCAAAGTGCCTTTGCAGTATTAACAACTTCGTCTTCCGGTTCTTGTGCTTCTTCACCCTCTGCAGGGGGCATTGCTTCCGCTTTCATAATGACCGGCACAGAAATGTGATCGGCATACTTCTTGATGATACTACGCACTCTCCAGCTATCCAGAAACTCTGATTCTTCGCTTTTTACATGAAGTATGATCGAGGTTCCTCTCGTATCACGGTTGATAGTTTCAACCTCAAATTCACCTTCACCTGCTGAAGTCCAGCGCACCCCCTCTTCAGCGGACTGGCTAGCGGATCGCGACTCAACCACAACATTGTCGGCAATAATAAAAGAGGAATAAAAGCCAACACCAAACTGCCCAATCAGCTGAGCATCTTTTTGTTGATCACCGGTTAACGAATCAAAAAACTGTGATGTGCCGGACTTCGCAATAGTACCAAGATTCGCTATCGCTTCCTCGCGGCTCATACCAATACCATTGTCAGTAATGGTAATTGTCCCCGCGTCTTTATCCAGCTCTACCCGAATGTTGTAGTTGGTGTCTTCTCCGACAAGTTCCGGATTCGACAAGGACTGAAATCGAACTTTGTCGATTGCATCCGAGGCATTGGAAATCAATTCCCGAAGGAAAATTTCCTTATTGGAATAGAGTGAGTGAATCATCAGGTGCAGAAGCTGCTTGGCTTCCGACTGGAAACCCATCGTTTCCTTATTCATGTCAGTACTTGTTTCTGCATCCACTTCATTATTATCCGTATTCGACATTGGAAAAATTGACCTCTTGGCTAATGTTTTGAACTGACACTGAAAATGGGGTCTTTGGTGAAGATTTCAAGGGTTATCGGAAAAAGTGCCCTATTCCAACCCTTGAGGACTTGAGCAAAAACAGCTATGAATTTCGATCGTCAGCCTTTTTTTGTGCCTTTGCAAATGCCTGGGCGAAGGCCGTTTCCGGGACAGCACCTGCGCTACCCCGTTGCTGGCCACCTCCTCCATTTTTACCCTTACGGTTTCGGTTGTCCTGTGCAGCCCCTTTACCAACCTTGTTTCGGGGATTTTGATCACCTCCGCCTCCCCTGGTGGCTTTACTTTCCCTTTCTTCATTTTTATCTTCCGAGCGCATCGTCAGGGCAATTCTCTTACGCTCAAGATCAATCTCAACAACCCGAACATTCACAATATCTCCCGCCTTGACGACTTCATGAGGATCTTTCACGAATCGGTCTGCGAGAGCGGATATGTGGACCAAACCATCCTGATGGACCCCGATATCAACA
>Ga0206123_10004527_pt1 | contig 10852 bp, 13 predicted proteins | sample Helgoland_Spring_2_FD_160086 | JGI IMG/M metagenome (GOLD analysis project Ga0206123, IMG submission 160086) | Pelagic subsurface seawater microbial communities from Kabeltonne, Helgoland, North Sea - Helgoland_Spring_Bloom_20160316_1 | ecosystem: Environmental > Aquatic > Marine > Epipelagic ... | reverse complement strand
CATAAAAAAGTTATAACGTAATAAATTGAATTAATTTAGCAACTTGATAAATACTACTTCGATTTATACCATAAATGGGTAAATTTTTTTGCTTGGCTAACTTCTGTAATTTTTGATTAAGTTGAAGTACTTAATCAAAAACTTTAAAAATGATTAACAAATTTTTACAATGAAACTTTAATAAAGTAATTATTTTGTATTATTTACCAACTCATTAAAAGTAGGTGAATCTAATACAGCAATTTGAGATAACATTTTTCTATTTAATTCTATATTAGATTTTTTAAAATTATAAATAACCCTGCTGTATGGTATTCCATTCGCTCGGGAAGCAGCATTAATTCGCGTAATCCAGATTCTTCGAAACACACGTTTTTTTTGTTTTCGTCCTACATATGAATAACGTAAAGCTTTCATAACTTGTTGATTAGCTACTCTAAAAAGCCGCGAATGCGCGCCTCTATAGCCTTTCGCTAATTGCAATATTTTTTTACGTCGTTTTCGAGCAACATTTCCTCGTTTAACTCTAACCATTGTTTAATTTTAATAAGGTAACATTATTTTTATAGATTTACTATCACTTACACTAACACAAATAGTTTGTGATAATCGTCTCTTTTGAGTATTCGATTTTTTACGCAAAAGGTGGCCTTTATAGGCATGACGTCGTAAAAAATTTCCCGCACCTGTTTTTTTATAACGTTTAGATGCGGATTTGCGGGTTTTTAATTTAGGCATAAAATTTTTAATTTTTTAATATAAGTATGATTATAAAATAATATTTAAGATTAAAAAATGTTATTCATATATGAATATATTAATCGTACTTTTAGTAAAGGATAAATTATTAAAAGTATATTATGAAATTAGATTATTTTTGTCAATAAAGAATAATGTAGAGGAACTGAAAATTTTATTTTATAAAATTTAAATAAAAAAAATTGATAAATATATTTCTCGTTTATTTTTAATTTAGAAAAATAAACGAGAAATATATTTATGTTTCATCTTTATTTTCTTCAACAATTTCTTGCAGTTCATCTAGAGCAAAATTATTACTATTAACACCAGTATAGTTCACATTTTCAAATCGAACTAAAGCTGGATAAATAACCGCACTCTTGTCAAGACTTGCAATACTACCAATTTGATTAAACCAATAAGATTCTTTTCTAAGAATTCGAACTTTAGAACCACGACTAAGCATATATATATATATTTGAATTAGTAATTAATATAATTATATACTTAATTATTATTATTTTAACAATAAAAATTTAAAAGTTTTTAGTTGTTTTAAAAAAATTAACTATGTTATACTACTAAATAAGAAAAAATCAGTAAAAATTTATAGAAAACATAATGGGCCGAAATACGTTTAGAAATATACTTATAGCAATTATTTTATTAAGTAGTGTTAGTTTAGGTATAAAGAAATTTAATTTAATGGGATTTGAAAGTCCGGAAACTATTCGAAATACTGCACAATTAAATCAAAATGTTGTCAGTTCAAGAATGACATACGGTCGTTTCTTAGAATATTTAGAAATGGGTTGGGTAAAACAAGTGGACTTATACGATAATAGTCGTAATGCTATTATCCAAGCTTCAAGTCCTGAATTAGGAAATCGTCCTCAAACCATTCGTGTAGAAATTCCTGTGGGAGCTTCACAATTAATTCAGAAATTAAAAGAATATAATATTAATTTTGATGCACACCCTGCCGAAAGAAAAAATCTTTTTGTCAGTATTGCAAGTAATATCTTGTTACCAATTATCTTCATAAGTGGTTTGGTTTATTTCTTCCAAAACTCAGAAAATTTTGGAGGCGGATCTGGTCAATCACCTATGAGTTTAGGAAAATCTACAGCCCGCTTCGAGCGTCGTCCCGACACAGGAATTGGTTTTTCTGATATTGCCGGAATTGATGAAGCAAAAGCCGAATTTGAGGAAATCGTTTCCTTTTTAAAAGAGCCTGAAAAATACACAATTGTTGGAGCAAAAATTCCAAAAGGAATTTTATTAGTAGGACCTCCCGGAACTGGTAAAACACTATTAGCAAAAGCAATTGCAAATGAAGCAGACGTTCCATTTTTTAGCGTTGCAGGTTCTGAGTTCGTTGAAATGTTTATAGGTATCGGTGCTGCTCGAGTTCGTGATTTATTTAAAAAAGCTTCAGAAAATGCTCCATGTATCGTTTTTATTGATGAAATTGATGCAGTAGGTCGTGAAAGAGGAGCTGGCGTCGGTGGAGGAAATGATGAAAGAGAACAAACGTTGAATCAACTGTTAACAGAAATGGATGGATTCAAAGAAAATAAAGGTGTTATTGTTGTCGGTGCTACAAACCGTGTTGATATCTTAGACGCAGCTTTATTACGTCCAGGCCGATTTGATCGACAAGTAACAGTAAACCTCCCAGATCGATTAGGTAGAGTTGGTATTTTGAAAGTTCATGCTCGGAATAAACCATTAAATGATGACGTTTCATTAGTTCAATTAGCAAATCGAACACCAGGGTTTTCTGGAGCAGATTTAGCTAATTTATTAAATGAAGCTGCAATTTTAGCAACACGTTATAAAAAATCAAGTATTACTAAAAAAGAAGTAAATGAAGCGGCTGATCGGATTATTGGAGGTATAGCAGGCACACCATTAGAAGATTCAAAAAATAAACGATTAATAGCTTACCATGAAGTTGGCCACGCAATTACAGGTTCTGTTTTAAAATCACATGATGAAGTAGAAAAAATCACACTAACGCCACGTGGTGCTGCTAAAGGTCTGACATGGTTTACACCAGAAGAAGATCAAAGTCTTTTATCACGCTCAGCTTTATTAGCACGAATTATTGGAACATTGGGTGGGCGAGCTGCAGAACAGGTTGTTTTTGGAGATCCAGAAGTTACAACTGGTGCAAGTAGTGACTTACAACAAGTAACAAATTTAGCACGTCAAATGGTTACAAGGTTTGGGATGTCAAATATTGGCCCAATGGCTTTAGAAGATGAAAATACGGGTCAAGTATTTCTGGGTGGAAACATGTCTACGGGCTCAGAATATGCAGAAAATATTGCCGATCGAATTGACGATGAAGTTTGTAAGATTATTGAATATTGTGAACAAAAAGCTATTGAAATCATTTCAGATAATCGTGTAATTATTGATTTAATTGTAGAACGATTACTAGATGTAGAAACAATGGATGGTGAAGAATTTAGACAATTATTAAGTACCTATACTATTTTGCCAAATAAAAATACGCCATATATTTCAAAGTTTAATTAGATAATTTCATTAAAATATATTGCTATATCATATGTCTGAATATAAAATAAACTTAGAACATAAAAAATAAGAGAAAATCTTATTTTTTTTAATTAAATGTTATTCAATTTAAATATTTTAAAATTAGGCTAGTTATATGGCAAAAAAAAGTATGATTGAACGTGAAAAAAAACGTATTAAACTACATTCTAAATATAAAATAAAGCGTCAAAATTTATTAAAACAGTATCAAACTACTGAAGACTTTAATCTCAAATTAGAGATACATGCTAAAATTCAGAAATTACCACGTAATAGTGCTAAAATTCGAATTCGTAACCGTTGCTGGAAAACAGGCCGTCCTCGTGGATATTATCGCGATTTTGGAGTGTCACGTCACGTTTTACGTGAAATGGGGCATCAATGTTTACTACCCGGTGTAACAAAGTCAAGTTGGTAAATAAAAATTTAATATGATATGATGTTGAAGATTGAAGAAAAGCATTTTACTTTTTCTTCAATATCATATCATATAATCCTTAATCAATTATTTTTCTACAATTTTAAAAATTCCTTAGAATCAAAAAAGTTTAACATTATATAAATGACTATAAAATATTTACAGGTTAATGGAGCCCATTATGATTAATGATTCTCAAGTTTATACTGCATTAATTATTGCCGTAATGGCAAGTGTTTTAGCAATTCGTCTTGGAGCAACACTTTATAACTAATGGTTTAATTACAAATTGCAACTTTACGAATTTTTGTAATGAAACATTTAATGCAAACCAAATATATAAAATTTTTATTTTATATATTTGGTTTGCATTAAACATTATAAAGTTTTATTTATTTTTCTGTTATTAAAAATTTAATTAATTTAAAATACATTTCAATTTACTTATTTATTATGGTAGCACAAGATTTAGAAAAATTTAACTCACCCGTTTTTCCTTTTACAGCAATTGTAGGTCAAGAGGAAATGAAATTAGCTTTACAATTAAATGTAATCGACCCAAAAATTGGTGGGGTTATGATTATGGGCGATCGTGGAACAGGAAAGTCGACTACAATCCGAGCAATTGCTGATTTGTTACCAGAAATTGAAGTTGTAAAAGATGACCCATTTAATTCACATAAATCAGATTTAGATCTAATGGGTAATGAAGTAAAATTATCTATTCAAAATGGTGAAAATTTAGAAACCGAGTATATTAAAATCCCTATGGTGGATTTACCCCTTGGTGCAACAGAAGATCGAGTTTGTGGAACAATTGATATTGAAAAAGCCTTAACAGATGGTGTTAAAGCTTTTGAACCTGGCTTATTAGCAAAGGCGAACCGTGGTCTACTTTACGTAGATGAAGTTAACTTATTAGATGATCATTTAGTAGATATTTTATTAGATTCAGCCGCGTCTGGTTGGAACACCGTAGAACGTGAAGGTATTTCTATTCGACACCCTGCCCGATTTGTATTAGTTGGTTCAGGAAACCCAGAAGAAGGTGAATTACGTCCTCAATTACTTGACCGCTTTGGAATGCATGCAGAAATTAGAACAGTAAAAGATCCGTTATTACGTGTAAAAGTTGTAGAAGAACGGACATCATTTGATCAAGCTCCACAAGTTTGGATCGAGAACTATGGCGAACAACAACAAGAATTACGTGATAAAATCGTAGCCGCTCAAACGTTATTACCAAATGTTGAATTAGATTATAATTTACGTATTAAAATTTCTGAAGTATGTAGTAAACTAGATGTAGACGGTCTACGTGGTGATATTGTAACAAATCGAGCGGCAAAGGCTTATGCTGCATATAATAATAATACAAAAGTAACAGTAAATGATATTGAAAAAATCATTACGCTATGTTTACGCCATCGTTTAAGAAAAGATCCATTAGAATCAATAGATTCTGGTGATAAAGTATCAAAAGTTTTCAAAGAAGTTTTTGAGTTAGAAGATTAAAAAATTTCTTTGAAAACTTAATCTAAATAAAATTAAATTCTATAATTATTATGTTAAATTTACTTTGGTTAGTATTAAGTGGATTTTTAATTTTTATCATATTTCTTCGTGCTCCACAAAATAGCGGATTAACTAGTTTCGCTACTAAAAGTGACTTATTAGGCTCACCTAGTTCAGCAGAACGGTTTTTAAACAATTTAACTGCAATTTCAATATTTATGTATTTATTCCTTGCTATTCAACTTAATTTTACTAATCTTTATAACAACCCATAAATAATTTGAAAAACTAATTTATTTGTTATTAATAACAAATAAATTAGTTTTTCAAATTATTTATGGGTTGTTAATATTATTTTATTTTTAATTTAACAAAGATAAAACGGGATCGACGAGACTCGAACTCGCAACATCCGCTGTGACAGAGCGGTACTCTAACCAGTTGAGCTACGACCCCCATGATAATAAATTATATATTTGCTCTTATAATAAACTAAACATTAAACAATGTCAACAATAATATCTATTAATAAAGGAGAAACAGGGATTCGAACCCTGGGTACAAAAAAATGTACGATAGATTAGCAATCTATTGCTTTCGACCACTCAGCCATTTCTCCTACATTACTAGAATCATTTAATTTAAGATTACAAGTAGATGGCTCTGGTGGGATTTGAACCTACGACCTTGGGCTTATGAGTCCCCTGCTCTAACCACTGAGCTACAGAGCCTTTTACTACTTTATTCGTAGTTTATTATAACATGAAACTATTACATTACAGTAAACTATTTAAAATTAAAAACCTAAAAATTCAATTAAATACTGTAAACTCGAATCCTAAAATATATTTTGTAAATAAATATAAATATTCTGCCGAGTTTAAAAACATAATATATAATATGTACAATAGAAATTAAAAAATAAGATCTTTGAATATGAATAATTTTTGGACAAATATTTTCCGTTATCCACGTTTTTTTATCAGTAGTTTACTAGGATTAGTTTTTGTTATTTTGACCCCATTTAAAAATTTGTTTAAAAATCCAAAGTCGCGTATATTTTTAATTGTATTTCTTTTATTATTTTTTATAACATTATATAATATTATAATAAATATGGTAGGTTTATAAATTTTTACTTTTCTATTAATTAATCACTTTAAATAATGTCTAAAAGAAGATCACTAATAATACGTGGGGTCGCGCGTAGAATTACAGCTCAAAAAACAGCTGCATTTACATTAATCGATACCTTAATACGGAATAATACGCGTTACATTTTTGGTTACCCTGGTGGAGCTATATTACCAATATACGATGAATTATTTTTTTGGGAAAGTCGAAATGCGATTCAACATATTTTAACACGCCATGAACAAGGGGCAATTCATGCAGCAGATTCATATGCAAGAGTTACTGGACAAGTTGGAGTATGTTTTGCAACATCTGGACCGGGAGCCACAAATTTAGTTACTGGTATCGCTAATGCTCAAATAGATTCAGTTCCACTTTTGGTAATTACTGGACAAGTTAATACTAATTTTTTAGGAACAGATGCATTTCAGGAAACAGATGTCTTTGGAATTACATTGCCAATTGTGAAACATTCATTTAAAATTACAAGCCCGCATGAAATGCGGGATATTGTTTCTGAAGCTTTCTATATAGCTAGAAATGGTCGACCTGGACCAGTTTTAATCGATATCCCTAAAGAAATAGGTTCAAGTATGCTTCCGTACTATAGACGTAGTACACCGCAACATGTTATTAGAGATTTTATTGGTTATCGTTTTCAGTACAAAATTTCAAAAAAAGTAATTTTAACTATTTTAAAAACACTTACAACTGCAGAGCGACCTCTATTATATATAGGAGGAGGTAGCATTTATTCAAATGCTTATAGAGAAGTTTTTATTTTAGCAAATGTTTTTTCTATTCCAATTACAACAACATTAATGGGAAAAGGTGTTTTTAGTGAAACCGATCCTTTATCTTTGGGTATGTTGGGAATGCATGGAACTGCGTATGCAAATTTTGCAGTAAGTGAATGTGATTTGTTAATTGCTGTTGGTGCAAGATTTGATGATCGAGTAACTGGTAAATTAGATTTATTTGCAAGTTCTGCTAAGATTATTCATTTTGATATTGATCCTGCTGAAATTGGAAAAAACAAAATGGTAGATTTATCCATTTTAGGTGACATTAAACGTATTCTTCAAGAAGTCTTACTTACACATAAATGGCGTTGGGAATATATCGATATGCCTGATAAACGTTTTGAATGGTTAAATAAAATCTGTAGATGGCGAAAAGCTTATCCTTTAATTATTCCTACACAACCAAATAAATTGTTACCTCAACAAGTAATTAAGAAAATTGGGGTGAGTCATAAAAACGCATTGTTTACAACTGACGTTGGACAACACCAAATGTGGGCAGCTCAATTTATTAATTGTGGACCAAGACGTTGGTCATCTAGTGCAGGACTTGGAACAATGGGGTTTGGGTTACCTGCCGCTATTGGTGCTCAATTAGCTTTTCCTGAACGTCCAGTGATATGTATTTCTGGTGATGCGAGTATCCAAATGTGTATTCAAGAATTAGGTACAATTGCTCAATATAAATTACCAATACGTATAGTGATTATTAACAATCATTGTCAAGGAATGGTGCGTCAATGGCAGGAATCGTTTTATGATAACCGGTATTCACATTCAAGTATGGATGAAGGACAACCAAATTTTCTTGAATTAGCTAATTCATATGGAATTAAGAGTGTTAGTGCAAAAACGACGTTAGAAATGGAAAAAGCTTTGAAAACTTATAAAAACTATTCAAAACCAATTCTTTTTGAATTTCTAGTTGTTGAAAATGAAAATTGTTATCCAATGGTAAATCCAGGTACTACAAATGCGGCAATGAGTGGCATTACCTATGGAGTTGATGAATTAGAAATTTTACAGCGTTATAGTGAAACAGATGCAAATTTAGATGAATTTATACAAATGAAAACAGAAGAAACAAAACTGGCTGAATCATCAAAAAATTAAGAAAATAAGAAAATAATATTTATTATTGGGCCGAGTTGGATTTGAACCAACGTAGCGAAACGCAGCGGATTTACAATCCGCCCCCTTTAACCACTCGGGCACCGACCCTGATATATATATGATTGTATCAGACGAAGATAAATAAAACAATATTAAAAATTTTCATTTTTAATTTTAATATTGACTTAAACTTTAATTAATCATATAATATTACTATATGATTATAATTAATGGGTAATTAACTCAGCGGTAGAGTGTCTGCCTTACAAGCAGAAGGTCACAGGTTCAAATCCTGTATTACCCAAAATTTTTACAAGGGCCTATCGTCTAACGGATTAGGACAGAAACCTTCTAAGTTTCCGATGTAGGTTCGATTCCTACTGGGCCTATTATAAATAATAATATAAGAATTTAATATAAGTAATCAGGTTAAAATTATTTTACAAACGTAAATAACAATTTTTATTATTTAATACGAAACTTACATACATTCTGAACATACAAATTTAATTAAAAAATATTAGCAATAAGATATAACACTCTAGAAGTTTTATTAAAAAATTAAAAACTAAAAATAACTTTGATTTATAAATCAAAGTTATTTTTAATTTTGCTATTACAAATTAAGTTAAAACTTTATTAGTAACGGCTACCTTCACTATTATTTTGAACACTATAGCTCTTAATAGTGTAGCTAATGCGACGACCGTCAGCATCAGTACGATCTAAGTAGAAACCAGGTTCATTAATAGGACGAGTTACAATGAAAGACATAGCACAACTTTCTGTACCATAGCTAGCATCAAAAGCGTTCATACGGATGTAACCAGGAGCACAAGCTTTACGAGCTTCTGCTAATTCGAACATTACAGATGCAACATCTTTAATATCGAATAATGGTAAACCCCATAATTCCCAGTAACTATTACGTGGGTGTGGATCATCTGTCCACTCAACATTTATTGCCCAGCCTTTAGCAATACAGTAAGCAACTTGGTTTTCAATTTGCGCGTCAGTTAAATCAGGTAAGAAAGAGAAGCAACCTTGTGTAAGTCTCACTATTCAAATACTCCTTTAATTTTTTTAAAAGTAACTTATTATACGTTTGCAGTTGGTGTTTCAGCGAAATCAGCAGTATCTGTAGAAGTATAGTTAAAACTAATATCTTTCCATAAATCTAAAGCTGTTTGTAATGGACCACATGTTTTAGCAGCATCACGTAAAATAACTGGACCAATTTGTGGGTTGAAGTAATCTGCACCTTCGTTACGAGCCATAACCATTGCTTCTAATGCAACACGGTTAGCTGTAGCACCGGCTTGAATACCATCTGGGTGACCAATTGTACCACCACCAAATTGTAATACCACGTCATCACCTAAATAATAAATTAATTGGTGCATTTGACCACAGTGAATACCACCAGACGCTACTGGCATACATTTACGTAAACTAGCCCAATCCATTTCGAAGAAGATACCATACGGTAAGTTAACTTCTAAGTTTGTTAAACGTAAAACGTCATAGAAACCTTTAATCATTAAAGGATCACCCTCTAATTTACCTACTACTGTACCAGCGTGAATATGATCAACACCAGACATACGCATCCATTTACAGATTACACGGAAATTAATACCGTGATTCTTTTGACGAGCATATGTAGAGTTACCTGCACGGTGTAAGTGTAAAAGCATATCGTTCTCACGACTCCATAATGCGATAGATTGGATTGCTGTGTAACCCATAACTAAATCGATCATGATAATTACAGAACCTACTGCTTTAGCATATTCTGCACGTTTATATACTTCTTCCATAGTAGCAGCTGTTACATTTAAGTAAGAACCTTTAGTCTCACCCGTAGCAGCTGTTGCACGGTTAATACCTTCCATACAGTATAAGAAACGCTCTCTCCAACGCATAAATGGTTGAGAGTTAATATTCTCATCATCTTTTAAGAAGTCTAAACCACCTTTTAAACCTTCAAATACTACACGACCATAGTTTTTACCTGATAAACCTAACTTAGGTTTTACAGTAGCACCTAATAATGGAATACCGTATTTGTTTAAACGTTCACGTTCCACAACGATACCTGTAGCAGGACCTTGGAATGTTTTTAAATATGAGTGAGGAATACGCATATCTTCTAAACGTAAAGCAGATACTGCTTTAAAACCAAATACGTTACCAATGATAGACGCAGTTAAGTTAGATAAAGAACCTTCTTCAAATAAATCACATTCATATGCGATAAAAGCAAAGTATTGGTCTGTAGTATTAGGAACTGGATCTACACGGTAAGCTTTAGCACGGTAACGTTCACAAGCTGTTAATAAATCTGTCCAAACAACAGTCCATGTTGCTGTTGAAGATTCACCAGCTACGGCAGCAGCAGCTTCTACTGGATCTACACCAGCTTGTGGTGTGATACGGAATAATGCAAGAACATCAGTATCTTTTACTGCGTATGAAGCATCCCAGTAACCCATTTTAGCATATGGAATTACACCAGATTCGTAACGGTCACTTTTAATTCGAGTCCGTTCTGATACAG
>Ga0206123_10004526_pt1 | contig 10853 bp, 7 predicted proteins | sample Helgoland_Spring_2_FD_160086 | JGI IMG/M metagenome (GOLD analysis project Ga0206123, IMG submission 160086) | Pelagic subsurface seawater microbial communities from Kabeltonne, Helgoland, North Sea - Helgoland_Spring_Bloom_20160316_1 | ecosystem: Environmental > Aquatic > Marine > Epipelagic ... | reverse complement strand
CTGTTGCAATGGGCGACGGCATGCAGTCTATTCCGACGCCAAATGGTAATGCCGAAGCTCCTGCTGCTGAAAAGCAACCAGAAAAGGATGAGAAGCAGGCTTCGACTGAGGTGAAAGCCCAATCAGCTGAATGGAATATCTGGGTAATAAGTTTACTTGCCCTTGCATTGGTTATTTCGCTCATACTGAACGTCTACCTTCTTTGGCATAAAGGCACAATCTCTCAGAGTAGAGTATCGTCGCGTAAACCGGAAGAAACACCGCGTAACCTCAATAAAGACAATTTCTGGAGAGAATTTCAGCTTGCCTGCCGTAACAATAATGCGCAAGAAGCAAAAGACTCTCTATTAAAGTGGGCAAACCGATATTTTGAGCGTTCGTTTAACAGCTTAACAGAGCTGTCCCAGTACCTTTCGATAGAAGCTTCATGCTCAAGCTTGCAGCAAAGTCTCTACCATCCGGGGGCTACCCCATGGCAGGATGGTAAAGTGCTTTATAAAGACGTTAAAGCCTCTATAGAGAGCAGAAAAAATAAAACAACGACCAAGAACAAGAACGTGTTGCCTAATTTATATAACAATAGTTGATAAAAACTTTCCGCAATAGCAATAAAAAAGGCTCAGACTTTTTACGGTCTGAGCCTTTTTCTTGAGATATTAACCTTTACCGAGTCGATAAACGTTGAATATCTGCGTCCGTTTTTAAATTATTGATGAACGCTTGTAACATCACCTGAGCTTGACGGTTCTGCATCTGACTCTTTAACTCATCAAGCTGGTTATCGTCAGCACTTCCCGGAGAAACTTCGGTCAACGCGACAACAGCAGCATCGCCATTTGGCAAGGCAACCGTATTAAAAACACTCTCGTCGCTAGCTGAAGGAGACATCGAGAACAACTCTTGTACTATGGCTCGCGGATATTCGTCGCTATTTCGCTCTACGCTGTCCACCCAGACAATGTCGTCACTAACCTCATCGCCGTTTTCCCATGCCTGCAACCATTCATCCGCCTGCTCGAGTGCCAGCTGCTGAGCTTTTTCTACGCGCAACTGCGAAACGATTTGTTCACGAACTTCGTCCAGATCCTTTACACGCTCTGGTTGATGATCCGTTACGCGCACAACAAGAGAACGGTCATCCGGCGTCTCGATGATGTCACTATTCAGTTTCTCTTTAATTAACTCTTCCGAAAATAAGTTATTGAGAATCACATCATCACTTAATGAAGTAGGCGCTCGCTCACGAGTAAATAAATCGGAGCGACGTACAGTAGCACCAATTTCTTCTGCGGCAGGTTCTAAAGTGTCAGGTTGCTCAAAACTAATTTCCGCTAGTTTCTGTTGTTTTTCAAAATAGCGGTCTTCCGCTTTTTCGGTCAACAGTTGCTGACGCACTTCGTCTGCCACTTCGCTAAATGGTGTGACTGAGCCTTCGCGTAAATCGGTCAGTTTAATAATGTGGTAACCAAAACTGGTTTCCACAACACCGGATAAGTCACCAACACTTTGCAACTCAAAAGCAGCGGCGTCGAAGTCTTCATCCATCATACCGGCTTCTATCCAGTCAAGATCGCCACCCTGCTCTGCCGAGAACGTGTCATCTGAATAAGTCTGCGCTACTTCCGAGAAGTCCGCACCTTGTTCGAGTTCAGCAAGCGCTTCTTCAGCTTTCTCTTTAGCGTTATCAGTATCAAACTCAATCAGAATATGAGACACACGGCGCTCTTCTTCCGTTGAATATTGCTGTTGACGCTCATCATAATACTGACGTACTTCTTCGTCTGAAATTTCGACTTCAGACTCTACAGCAGCTAACGAAAGCTCCACATAAGCAACGCTAAGTTTTTCCTGAGTCCGGAACATATCTTGATTTTGCTGATAGAAGTTTTCAATATCCTGCTCTGCAATCTCTACCTGCTCTTCGAAGTTTTCATTGCGAGCTATCAGGAAGCCGCCTGAACGCGACTGGCTTTGTAAGCGCATAAACGCAATAGCTTCGGGCTCCAGCACGAACTCAGTTGCAGACAGGCCACGTAGCAATTGATTGCGCGTCATATCTTGCTGCATAACCTTAGCAAAAGCTTCAGGACTGTAACCAGCATTGCGCAACGCCATTAGATAGACATCGTTATCGAATTGTCCAGCAGTGCGAAATTGAGAAATATCACGGATTGCAGCTTTTACCTGCGCAGGACCTACTCTCATCCCGTTATCTTCAGCGTATTGCACTAAAAGCTCTTGTTCGATGAGTTGCTCTAATACTCCGCTACGTAAATTACGCATATAGTTTGGATCGGAAGTAATAGCAGAAAACATATCACCAAACTGCTCTTGCAAGCGGCTACGCTCGTTTTCATAAGCACGATCGTAGTCACTACGAGGAATTTCTTCTCCATTAACTTTTGCGACAGCATCTTCTGTGTCACTAGTGATATAACCACCAACACCTGCTAATGCAAAAGTTAGAATGATTAACACAAGAATGGCCTTAGCAGTATAACTCTGCGAGCCTTCCCGAATCCGCTCTAACATAATAAGGCTTTCCTTATTTAACCTGAATAAACAACGTCACATTATAAGGTGATTCGTTTTAAAACTCACCATTCATACAAAAAAATAACCCGAGGTTTTATAAACCTCGGGCTACTATTATTATTCTTTAAAAAAAGCGCTAATGCGCTTTAATTAATTTACTGCGTCTTTCAGTGCTTTACCTGCTTTAAAAGAAGGAACTTTAGCAGCAGCGATCTGGATAGTCTCACCCGTTTGAGGGTTACGACCAGTACGAGCAGAACGCTCACGCACGCTAAACGTACCGAAGCCAACTAATGCGACTTGGTCATCTTTTTTTAGAGCATCAGTTACTGCATCGATCATAGAGTCCAGAGCACGACCAGCAGCAGCCTTAGAAATATCTGCACCTGCCGCGATTTTGTCAATAAGCTGAGACTTGTTCACAGTATCATCCCCTTAGATTGTTATTATCAAGTTTCCGTGGTTCCATTCGGATTTTAAAATGGGCCAGAACGGTTATATCAAGCTTGATTTAATTGTTCAAGCACCATTAGTCCAAATGGCTTTCCTATCCAGCTGTTCGTATGTCATACATGTGAATCAGCTATAAACTCTAGGCTACCACAGTCTTTTAGATTGAAAACCCTTTTTACTCACTTTTTAACGAAAAAATGCGGTCTGAAGCATGATTTCTCATCCGCAGGCCGCATTCTAGTGCTCGAATATGACTTTAGTATTACTCCGCTGGTTAATCCTTAACCAAGGCGACATCCAATACTTCATCAATCCATTTTACCGGCTGAATCACTAAATCTTCTTTTACGTTATCAGCAATTTCTTTTAAGTCGCGTTCATTCTCTTTAGGAATTAACACATGCTTAATTCCGCCCCGGTGAGCAGCCAGTAACTTCTCTTTTAACCCACCAATGGCAAGAACTTCACCGCGCAACGTAATTTCGCCAGTCATCGCGACATCAGAACGCACAGGTTTTCCTGTTAACGACGACACCATAGCTGTCACCATAGCGATACCGGCACTGGGTCCATCTTTTGGCGTAGCGCCTTCAGGTACGTGCACATGAATATCGCGTTTTTCATGGAAGTCTTCCGCAATACCCAGCTTGTCAGCACGGCTACGAACCACTGTCAGAGCAGTCTGAATCGACTCCTGCATAACATCGCCCAACGAGCCCGTCGTGGTCGTCTTTCCTTTACCGGCCACGTTCGTCGCTTCGATAGTTAGCAAGTCACCACCGACTTCAGTCCATGCCAAGCCAGTAACCTGACCCACTTGGTTGGCTTCTTCAGCTTTGCCGTAATCAAACCGTTGCACGCCCAAGTAGTCGCTCAGGTTGTCGCCGGTAATCTCAACATGCTTTATCGATTTATCCAGCAAAATTTGCTTAACCGATTTACGGCACAGACGAGATAATTCACGCTCAAGATTACGCACCCCGGCTTCGCGGGTGTAATAACGGATAATGCCGATAATAGCGCTGTCCTGAACTGTTATTTCTTTTTCTTTTAAACCGTTACGGCCAATTTGCTTGCTTAGCAAATGTCGCTTCGCAATATTTAACTTCTCTTCTTCGGTGTAACCCGACAAGCGAATCACTTCCATGCGGTCTAATAATGGCGCAGGAATATTCATACTGTTAGATGTCGCCACAAACATGACATCTGATAAATCGTAATCCACTTCAAGATAATGGTCATTGAAGTTAATGTTTTGCTCTGGATCCAGCACTTCAAGCAATGCAGAAGCCGGGTCACCGCGCATATCAGCTGACATTTTGTCAATTTCATCTAACAGAAACAGCGGATTACGTACGCCAACTTTTGACATTTTTTGGATCAATTTACCCGGCATAGAACCAATATAAGTACGACGGTGACCACGAATTTCTGCTTCATCGCGCACGCCGCCTAATGCCATACGCACATACTCACGCCCCGTAGCCTTCGCTATCGACTGTCCCAGCGATGTTTTACCTACGCCCGGAGGGCCCACTAAACAAAGGATCGCACCTTTCACTTTGGTGGTTCGCTGTTGTACCGCAAGATACTCAATAATACGTTCTTTAACTTTCTCTAGCCCGTAGTGGTCAGCATCTAAAACTTTTTCAGCGTGGGCTAAATCCTTCTTAATACGCGAACGCTTTTTCCATGGAACCGATACCATCCAGTCGATATAACCGCGTACGACAGTTGCTTCCGCTGACATGGGTGACATCATTTTTAATTTTTGCAGCTCAGCTTCAGTCTTTTTCTTCGCTTCTGCCGGCATCTTAGCGTCATCGATTTTTTTCTGTAACTGCTCAAATTCATCGACGCCATCTTCGGTTTCACCAAGCTCTTTCTGAATGGCTTTCATTTGCTCATTCAAATAATATTCGCGCTGGCTTTTTTCCATCTGTTTTTTAACGCGGCTACGAATGCGCTTCTCTACCTGCAGAATATCAATCTCACCTTCCATTAGAGCCATCAGGTGTTCGATGCGCTCGCGGATGTCGGTAATCTCAAGAATGGCCTGCTTTTCTGCTAGTTTCAGCGGCATATGAGCAGCCATTGTATCCGCTAAGCGATCACCGTCTTCAATGCCAGACAAAGACGTCAGTACTTCCGGTGGTATCTTCTTGTTTAGCTTCACATAGCCTTCGAACTGATTCAGTGCCGAACGAATAAGAATCTCTTCTTCTTTCTCCGGCAACTCTTCCGCGGCCAGGTAATGAATACTAGCCTGGAAATATTCTTCGTTATCCTGCAATTCATCCAGCTGCGCCCGCTGCTTACCTTCAACCAGCACTTTAACGGTGCCATCGGGTAGCTTCAGTAACTGTAGAACCGTCGCAACTGTGCCTACCTGATAAATATCCTCAGTAGTAGGTTCATCCACAGAAGCGTCTTTCTGAGCTGCCAGAAAAACTTGTTTATCTTCATCCATAGCAGCTTGTAAGCATCGAATCGACTTTTCCCGACCGACAAACAGCGGTATCACCATATGCGGGTATACCACAACATCTCTCAACGGCAGAACCGGCATCGTTAATTGTTCGGTGCGCTCTTCGCTCATTAAATTCTCTCCCGACCTAGGTTTACTTTGTAATATGCGGTCTTTACCTGAAAGTTCAATCCTTGACAGAAAAAAAGGGCCTTTCCGGCCCTTTTTCGAACACTTTTAATACAGTTTCAGATTATTCGCCCGAAGCCTGCTTATTTTTCTGCTGATTCGCGTAAATTAGAATAGGATCGGATTCACCAGCGATTACCGACTCATCCACCACAACTTTCGCGACCCCTTCAATAGAAGGCAGTTCATACATAGTACCCAACAGAACACCTTCAACAATGGAACGTAAACCACGAGCACCTGTTTTGCGAGCCATGGCTTTTTTCGCGATAGCTCTTAAAGCGTCTTCACGAAACTCCAGTTCAACATCTTCCATTTCAAACAAAGCTGAATACTGTTTGGTTAACGCATTCTTTGGTTCACGCAAAATTTCAATCAGCGCTTCTTCATCTAGCTCATCTAACGTAGCCACAACCGGTAAGCGACCAATGAACTCGGGAATTAAACCATAGCGAACCAAATCTTCCGGTTCTACTTTAGCAATAATTGCCCCTTCTTCACTTTGCGTCTTACTCTTAACTTCTGCTCCAAAACCAATACCGGTTCCGGTAGACAGGCGTTGCTCGATAACTTTATTCAAGCCTGCAAAAGCACCACCACAAATAAACAGAATTTTTGATGTGTCGACTTGTAAAAACTCTTGTTGAGGATGTTTCCGGCCACCTTGTGGCGGAACAGAAGCAACGGTTCCTTCAATCAATTTCAGCAAGGCTTGTTGTACGCCTTCGCCACTGACATCGCGAGTAATCGACGGATTGTCCGACTTACGGGAAATCTTATCAATCTCATCGATATAGACAATACCACGCTCTGCTTTCTCAACGTCGTAATCACACTTCTGTAAAAGTTTCTGAATAATATTTTCAACGTCTTCGCCAACATAGCCCGCTTCGGTTAACGTTGTTGCATCCGCCATAGTAAATGGCACATCCAAATAACGTGCTAAGGTTTCAGCCAGGAACGTTTTTCCTGAGCCTGTCGGCCCAATTAGCAGGATGTTACTTTTGCCAAGCTCAACTTCCTGCTTCGCTGAACCCCGTAAGCGTTTGTAGTGATTATATACAGCTACTGATAACACCTTTTTGGCGCGATCCTGACCAATAACATAGTCGTCTAAATTCTTACGAATAGCTTTTGGCACAGGCAACTCATCCTGATCCGGAACCGGAGACAGTTGATGAATTTCTTCTTTTAGAATGTCATTGCATAGCTCAACGCATTCATCACAAATGAACACGGACGGTCCTGCAATAAGCTTCTTAACTTCGTGCTGACTTTTGCCACAAAAAGTGCAATATAGCGGCTTATCGCCGTCACCTTTGGACTGATCCGTCATGCTTTTCTCCTAACTGCTCTGTGCCAACTCAGGACTCTTCGCCACGCTGACGTAAAATACCATCAACCAGGCCGTAATCGATTGACTCTTCTGCCGATAAAAAGTGATCGCGATCGGTGTCTCTGGCCACCTTCTCGTAATCCTGACCTGTGTTCTCCGCTAACATACGGTTTAAGCGCTCTTTCAGATCCAAAATTTGTTTCGCATGAATTTCAAAATCTGACGCTTGTCCCTGGAATCCACCCAAAGGCTGGTGAATCATCACTCGGGAATTAGGCAGACAATAACGTTTACCCTGAGCACCACCAGCTAACAGAAATGCTCCCATACTAGCTGCTTGTCCCATACATACGGTGCTAACGTCCGGCTTAATAAAACGCATGGTATCGTAAATAGCCATACCAGCCGTCACTACGCCACCAGGCGAATTAATGTACAGATAAATGTCTTTATCAGGATTATCTGATTCTAAAAACAGTAGCTGAGCCACAATGAGATTAGCCATGTGGTCTTCTACCTGACCACAACAAAAAATGACACGTTCTTTTAAGAGACGTGAGTAGATGTCGTAAGAGCGCTCACCTTTCGAAGTCTGCTCGACGACCATAGGGACTAGCTGTGCCATTGGATCCTGAATATCGCTCGACATGTTTTATAAAGCTCCTGAAATAAAAATGGCTCGTATGAGGTCATACGAGCCATTAAACCAAGCTGTAGCGGGACCCGTCAAGGATTCCGTTACACGAGATTACTGCTGCTTCGGATTCATGATGTCATCAAAGCTCGCTTTTTTGTCTTTAACCGAGGCTTTTTCCAACACGAATTCGATTGCTTGCTCTTCCAACGCTAAGTTACGGACTTGCTGCATCATATCGTTGTTTGACTTGTAGTATTCCACAACTTCCTGCGGATCTTCATAAGCAGAAGCTGCAGTTGCGATGATTTCATCAACTTTCTCATCATCAGCTTTAAGTTCATTACCACGAATAACTTCACCTAATAACAAACCAACTTTAACACGCTCTTTCGCTTGTTCTTCGAACAGCTCAGCCGGTAAGTCAGGCATTTGTTCAACATTACCACCGAAACGTTGAGCAGCTTGCTTACGCAACTGATCAATTTCCTGGTCGATCATTGATTTAGGCATTTCAACGTCGTTGTTTTCAACAATACCTTTCAGTACTTGTTCTTTAACTTTTGCTTTCACTGCGTTTTTCAGCTCGCGTTCCATGTTTTTGCGAACTTCTTCTTTCAACGCTTCAACGCCGCCTTCTTTCACACCGAACAATGCAACGAACTCATCGTTTAGCTCAGGCAGGTCACGTGCTTCAACTTTCTTAGCAGTTACCACAAATTGCGCTTCTTTACCTTTCAGATTTTCAGCGTGGTAATCTTCCGGGAAAGTGACTTCGATAGTCTTTTCTTCGCCCGCTTTAATTCCTTTGATTTGATCTTCAAACCCGGGAATCATACGACCTTCACCCAGCTCAAGCGCGAAGTCGTCAGCTTTACCGCCTTCAAATTCTTCACCGTCAATAGAACCAACGAAATCCATAGTGACACGGTCACCCTTTTTGGATTTACGCTTAACTTCTTTCCAGTCAGCGTGTTGCTTCTGCAACGTTTCCAGCATGTTGTCGACGTCTTTCTCGGTGACTTCAACAGCAGGCTTTTCAACTTTTACTTTGTCCAGGTTCTGTACTTCTACTTCTGGATACACTTCGAACGTAGCCGTGAACTCAAGATCTTTACCTGGCTCATTGACTTTAGGTTCAATTGCAGGTGCGCCAGCAGGGTTCAGTTTTTCCTGCATAACAGCTTCAAAGTACTTACTTTGCATGATACTTGACGCTGCACGTGAACGGGCTTCGCGACCAAACAGCTTTTGTAATACGTTTGGTGGAATTTTTCCTTTGCGGAAACCATTCACACGACGATGGCGATATTCTTCTTTTAATAAGCGTTTTACTTCGCTATCAATTGTATCTGCCGGGACTGTAACAGTCACACGACGTTCTAAACCTTGAGTTGTCTCTACAGAAACCTGCATTGCTTCATTACCTCGGTTTCAATCAATGAATGTTACGCGCATCAACTTATCATTATAAAAATGAGATACGGCAACGGCGTTGACCTTTAAAAATGACGCAGCATTATAGCGAGGTGACCGCCCGGAGTCGAGCCCCCGAGCGGCAATTTTTAGGCTTCACTTTAACGGAAGGAAAAATAACTAAGATTTGTCTTTAAGCTCAAGGAGTAGATTGTTGATTTCGCCCAGTTTATCCGGTTTGTCCCCGGCCATGTTTTCTTGATCGGCGACTTCGGTTTCCAATTCATCATAACGCCACTGCGTCAGCACTTCGATTTTCTGCTCGTTTGAAAGCTCAGGATCGTTTGCCACGTCTTGCGGAGAATCAAACGCTTCAGCGGGATTCTTTAAACTTTTCTTAAAGTCCATAACAATAGCTCCAGCCAAGGATTAACAACAAAATCTTTTGATTAAGTATTAGATAAATGTAGCAGTAGTGGCTGAAAAGAAAAAGGGGAATTAGTGTAATGGTCGGCGATGCAGGATTTGAACCTGCGACCCCTTGGACCCAAACCAAGTGCGCTACCAAACTGCGCTAATCGCCGATATACAGGATGTTACTTCAAAAGAAATGGGGTGGATGATGGGACTTGAACCCACGACAACCGGAATCACAATCCGGGGCTCTACCAACTGAGCTACACCCACCACTGAGTGATTTCTTTGGCGCGTTATGGCGCACCCGGCAGGATTCGAACCTGCGACCCACGGCTTAGAAGGCCGTTGCTCTATCCAACTGAGCTACGGGCGCATATCGAACCAATAAACCGTCAAGAGAATGGTCGGCGATGCAGGATTTGAACCTGCGACCCCTTGGACCCAAACCAAGTGCGCTACCAAACTGCGCTAATCGCCGAATTTCTCCGAAAGCCGTGTCAGACGCAGCTTTTAAAAACACTATTGCTGGTCGACAACGGTGGCGAATATTACCTGCTGAAGACTGACCCGTCAAACTTTTTTTCTGTTATCGATGCCGACTGGCTACTTTTACAACAACCTGACGACTAAACCAACAACCGGTGACATTCAGGGCAGAAAAAAGTTACAATGCGCTTGTATATCACCTTGAATTCTCTCATCTTTGGGAACGTCATTATGCCAGCTCAAATTATCGATGGTAAAACCATCGCTGCCACTGTTCGCCAATCGGTCAAACAGCAAGTAAAAGAACGCCTTGATTCCGGCTTACGGGCGCCTGGGTTAGCTGTTGTCCTGGTCGGAAGCGACGCCGCTTCAGAAGTTTACGTGGGCAACAAGCGTCGTGCCTGTGAAGACGTTGGTTTCCGCTCGTTTGATTACGACTTGCCAATAACCACTACACAGGAAGAACTTGAAAAGCTCATTGAAGAACTGAACGATGACGACGCCATTGATGGCATTTTAGTTCAGCTTCCGTTGCCTGCAGGTCTGGATGCAACACCGATTTTAGAGAGAATTCGGCCGGATAAAGATGTCGACGGCTTTCACCCTTTTAATATCGGACGCTTGTCACAACGTATTCCTGCTTTGCGCCCCTGTACCCCCAAGGGCATTATGACACTGTTAGAACACACACAAGTCGACTTACACGGTTTAAATGCAGTGGTTGTCGGTGCATCGAATATTGTTGGTCGTCCAATGAGTCTGGAATTATTACTGGCCGGAGCAACAACAACGGTGTGTCATCGCTTTACCAAAGACTTATCCGATCATGTAAAGCGTGCCGATATCGTCGTTGTTGCAGTAGGCAAAGCGGAGTTCATACCAGGCGAGTGGATTAAGCCTGGAGCCATTGTCATAGATGT
>Ga0206123_10004521_pt1 | contig 10859 bp, 5 predicted proteins | sample Helgoland_Spring_2_FD_160086 | JGI IMG/M metagenome (GOLD analysis project Ga0206123, IMG submission 160086) | Pelagic subsurface seawater microbial communities from Kabeltonne, Helgoland, North Sea - Helgoland_Spring_Bloom_20160316_1 | ecosystem: Environmental > Aquatic > Marine > Epipelagic ... | reverse complement strand
CATTTACAATAAAACCCAAAAAACTTGAAATTTTACCGGGCCTAATCGAGGCAGATATTTTAGAAAGTATTCATTTGTTGCCTGGAGTTGTAAGTCTTAATGAAACTGCTAGTGGCTTTGCTGTTAGGGGCGGTTCATTGGATCAAAATAGAATTATTTGGGATGGTATAAACATGTATCATAAAGGACATTTATTCGGGATGTTATCTGCTTTTAATCCTAATAGTACTTCTGAAGTCGTATTTCATAATAAGGGAACCCATTCAAGATTTGGAGAGCGAGCTTCAAGTGTTATAAATATAGTATCCGGAAATTCTATTGCAAACAGATTTACTGTTGGAATGGGAGTTAACGGGATTAATGCAGATGTCTATTTAGAATCTCCATTAATAAAGGATAAACTAAGTTTGCAAGTAGCATTAAGAAGGAGTTACACGGAATTATTTCAGTCTCCTTCTTTTACAAAAATTGCAAATAAAGTATTTCAAAATACTAAAATAGATAACATTGAAAATACGAACAATAAATTTTACTTCCTTGATTACAATATCAAATTAAATTTCAAATTAAATGAAAATAATAGTTTTTATGTAAGTACTATTTATATTGATAATTTCTTGGATTATTTAGTACGTGACCAAGATTTAAATGATTCATATAACGATATTTTAGCAATAAATAACGACGGTTTTAGTTTCGGGTGGAATAAAAAGTGGACTCAAAATTTATCACAAAACACACAACTTTTTTTGTCGAGATACAGTCTTGCTTATAACTTTATAAGTTCTAAGAATACTCAAATGGAATCAAATTTTGAAAAAAGAAATGAAATTTATGATTCTGGCTTATCCACGGAATTTGAATTAGATTTTAATAAAAGTAAAAACTTGACGTTTGGCTATCAATATGTCTTAAAAGATGTAAGTTATTTATTTAAGGAAACCGCAGACCTTACAATCATTTTGGATCAAGATAAAACTATAGTTAGATCACATTCAGTATATCTTCAATACCTATATAAAAATCCAAAGTTATTTGATATAAGTTTAGGTTTGAGAGCGAATTATTATGAGGAACTTGATGCAGTAAGGGTCGAGCCAAGAATTTTACTATTTAAAAATATCTTTAAAAATTTAAAGATTCAATTATCTGGAGAAATAAAAAATCAGATAATAAGTGAAATAGATGAAACAGTTTTAAGTGATTTATCCTTAGAAAACAAATTGTGGCGATTAGCTGATGGAGAAACGTTTCCAATAATCAACAGTAAACAGGTTTCTTTTGGTTTCTTATATAAAAATAAAGGTTGGAGTACTGATATAGATACTTACTATAAAAAAATTAAAGGTAAAAATGCATTATCATTAGGTTTTTTAAATCCAAATGATAGTAGGTTTCATGAGGGTGAACAAAGTGTTTTAGGTGTTGATTTTTACATCAAAAAAGATTTTAAATTTATAAAAACATGGATTAGTTACTCATTTAATGATGTAATTAGTAATTATGAAGGTTTAAATAATAATGAAAATTTTATATCCAGTATAAATATTAGACATTCTTTTACAACTTCTATAGCATACAAGTTGAAAAATTTTCAGATTGCATTGGCATGGAATTGGAGATCAGGAAAACCTTTTACAAAATCATATGTATCACCCAATGATCAATTTTACTATCTAGGAATAAATACGGAAAGGTTGCCATTTTATCATCGTTTAGATATTTCCTCAACCTATAGTTTTAATTTTTCTAAAAAAAATAAATTGAAAGGAAAATTAGGGTTTTCAATAAGAAATATTTACAACCAAAAAAATCTCATTAGCCGAGAATATATAGGTAATAACAATTTAGAAAATTCCATACAAATTATCGATAAATATTCACTTGAAATTACACCTAATTTTCTTTTTAGGATAACTTACTAAGATGGATACCTTATTCAAAAAATATAATATAATTCTTTTTTTAAAAGGACTAAATTTTTATGTCTAACTATAGGGTACTATTAAATGCTATGAACTACTTTTAGAGCTTCTTTATAATTTGGTTCTTGGCCAATTTCTGGTACTTGCTCACTGTACACAATCACTCTCTTTTTATTTAAAACAATAACACATCTAGAAAGTAAACCATCAAATGCTCCATTTGTTAATAATAATCCATAATTTTTGCCAAACTCAGCATTTTTAAAATCAGAAAGCATGATAACATTTTCCAATCCTTCTGCTGCGCAAAATTGATCTTGCCTAAATGGTAAATCTCTTGAAATGCATAACAATTTAGTGTTTTCGATCTCTGAAGCTATTTTGTTAAAAGCTCTTACGGAAGCAGAGCAAACCCCAGTATCCACACTTGGAAAAATATTTAGAACCAAATTAGTCTCTGGAAAGTCTGATAATGTCTTATTAACTAAATCAACTCCTACTAGGTTAAAGTCTTTTGCTGTAGATCCAATTTCGGGTAAATTACCAGAGGTTGTTACTGGTTTTCCTCCTAAAGTTATTGATGCCATATAAATTAGTTTAATTATTTTCTGTAAAAATAAAGTTTTCGTACATATATAAAAGTGTTTTATAGAATATGTTGAATAAGTAAACCTTATTTAATCATTAGTATAATCAATTTTGATTATGCTCATTAAAATAGTAATTTTAAATTTTAATAAATATAAAAAAATAAAAATGGATTATAATAATGGCGACGCAGGTCAATGCCCTTTTTTAAGTGGGGATCAAAAAAAAACAGCAGGTCGTGGTACTAGTAACCGTGACTGGTGGCCTAATGAATTAAAATTAAATATCTTACGACAAAATGCTCCAAAGTCAAATCCAATGGGAGAAAACTTTGATTATACAAAGGCATTTAATAGTGTTGATTTTTCTACTTTAAAAAAAGATGTAATTGATTTGATGACCGATTCTCAGGATTGGTGGCCTGCAGATTATGGTCATTACGGAGGATTTATGATTCGTATGGCATGGCATAGTGCAGGAACCTATCGTGTTGGAGATGGAAGAGGAGGAGCAGGTTCAGGAACACATCGATTTGCGCCTTTAAATAGTTGGCCAGATAATACAAACTTAGATAAAGCAAGATTATTATTATGGCCAGTTAAAAAGAAATATGGAAATAAAATCTCATGGGCAGATTTAATGATACTCGCTGGAAACTGTGCTCTTGAGTCTATGGGATTCCCAACTTTTGGTTTTGCAGGAGGTCGAGAAGACGTATGGGAACCAGAACAAGATATATATTGGGGAAGTGAGACAGGTTGGCTGGATAATGACAAACGTTATGATACTAGTGATGGTGATTTAGAAGGTCATTTAGGTGCTGTACACATGGGATTAATCTACGTAAACCCTGAAGGACCAAACGGAAATCCTGATCCATTAAAATCAGCTCATGATATAAGAATTACATTTGGTCGTATGGCTATGAATGATGAAGAAACTGTTGCTTTAGTAGCTGGGGGTCATACCTTTGGTAAGGCTCATGGTGCTGCAGATCCTGATAAATATGTTGGTTCTGAACCGCATGGAGCTTCGATTGAAGAAATGAGTACAGGTTGGAAAAATACATTTAAATCAGGTGTTTTAGATAATGCAATTACTAGTGGGATTGAAGGCCCTTGGACACCACATCCAACACGTTGGGATAATGAATATTTTGATGTCCTTTTAAATTACGATTGGGAATTGACAAAAAGCCCAGCTGGAGCTCATCAATGGACTCCTACTTCAGGTTCGAATGCAAAAATGGCCCCAAATGCAGGTAATCCAAATGGTAAACAAGCATTAATGATGACCACAGCAGATATGGCTTTAAAAATAGATTCAGGATTTTTAGAGATATCTAAACGTTTTAATAAAGATCATAAAGCTTTTGAAGATGCTTTTGCTCGTGCTTGGTTTAAATTAACGCATCGCGATATGGGACCAATTCAACGTTATTTAGGCCCTGAGGTTCCCAAGGAAGAATTGTTGTGGCAGGATCCAATTCCAACTGTTGATTATAAATTAAGTGATGCAGATGTTGAACCTTTAAAGAAAATGATTTTATCTTCTGGGTTATCAGTATCCCAATTAGTTACTACCGCATGGGCTTCGGCTTCCACATTTAGAGGTTCTGATAAGCGTGGTGGAGCAAATGGTGGTCGTTTACGTCTAGAACCACAAAGAAGTTGGGAGGTAAATAACCCTACTGAACTAAACAAAGTATTACAGGCATTAGAAGGTATCCAAAAGAATTTTGAAGGTACAATATCAATGGCAGATTTAATTGTGTTAGCTGGCAATACTGGTATTGAAGAAGCTGCAAAAAATGCAGGCTTTAACGTGAGTGTTCCTTTTACTCAAGGTAGAGGAGATGCTTCTCAGGAACAAACTGATATAGAATCATTTGGATATTTAGAACCTTTAGCAGATGGGTTTAGAAATTATATGAATTCCAAATTAAAAGTAGCAGATGAGGATTTATTGATAGATCGAGCAAACTTATTAACACTTTCAATTCCTGAAATGACTGTTTTAGTTGGCGGATTACGTGTATTAGGAGCAAATTATGATGGATCTGATTATGGTGTGTTTACAGATCATGTTGGAAGCCTTACCAATGATTTCTTTACAAATATTCTTGATTTTACATACACGTGGAGTTCAACTTCAGAAGATAATAATTTATTTGAAGGACGCAACCGTAGGACTGGTGAAATAAATTTTAAAGGTACGCGAGCAGATTTAATATTTGGTTCAAATACAGAATTAAGAGCTGTTTGTGAAGTCTATGGTGCTAATGATGGTAAACAAAGATTTGTAGATGATTTTGTGTCTGCTTGGAATAAAGTAATGAATCTAGATCGTTTTGATTTAATTTAGAGTTTAGTTATTTTAAAGATTAAAAAAGTAGTAAATGAGATATATCCATTTTTTTTATAAAAAACAATAATGACAGAAATTGATTCACTTTTTGAGTCGATAAGAACCAGAGATCAAGACCAGCTTAAAACATTAATAAACAAAAACCCTAAATTGGTTAATGCTAAACACTCTCAGGGGTTTACACCATTAATTTTTGCAAGCTATTTCGATAATTTTGATGCATCAAAATTTCTAATAGCTAACAAATCTGAAATTGATGCAAAGGATAATACTGGAAATACAGCGTTAATTGGTGTCTGCTTTAAAGGCAATGAAAAATTAGCAACTTTATTGATTGACAAAGGCTCAGATATAAATGCAAAAAATAATATGGGGACAACTCCATTAATTTTTGCTACAATGTATAATAAAGAATACATAATTAAATTACTCTTGAATAGAGATGCTGATAAAACAATCAAAGACAATCAAGGAAAAACAGCCTATACGCATGCTTTAGAAAAAGGATTTAATAATTTATTAAAATTATTGAAATAGAGATTAAAAAAACTAATTCAATCTAAGTGGTTTTTTAATTGTCTGATTTTAATATTTAATGCTGCAAAAAGTAGGGTAGTAAATGGACTTAGCCAATTGAAAATTGCATACAAAAAGTAGTCAGCAACACTAACTCCTAGAACACCTGACTGATAGGCACCACATGTATTCCAAGGAATTAAAACAGAAGTAACTGTACCGGAATCTTCTAGGGTTCTGCTTAAGTTTTCTGGAGCCAAACCTCTATTTTTAAATGCTTTTTTGAACATTTTACCAGGGATTACAATGGCTAAATATTGGTCACTTGCAATTGTATTTAAGCCTAAACAACTTATAACAGTACTTGCGAATAATCCAAAAATTGAAGATGCTAGTGATAATAATACTTGAGTTATTTTAGATAATGCACCGATAGCATCCATTGTCCCTCCAAAAACCATGGCACAAATAATTAAATATATGGTCCAAAGCATTCCTTTCATACCTCCGGCAGTGAATAAGTCATTTAATTTTTCATTAGAGGTTAAAATTTGAGTATCTGTGAATATGGAATTTATGATAGCATAAAAGTTAGATGATGCAATATTTTCAAGTATTTTAGGTTGAAAAATAGCAGCAAATATGGCAGCTAAACATACACCAACCCCCAAAGCAATAAGGGGCTTTGTTTTTCTTAAAATTAAAGCAATTACAGCAAGGGGCACACAAAATAACCAGGGTGTAATATCAAAAGTTTCCCTAATGGATATTAACAAACTACTAATATCCGTATTTCCAGTAGTTTCAATATTCAGACTAATGACTGAAAATACGATTATTGTTATTATTATTGTTGGTCCAGTAGTTAAAGACATATAACGAATATGAGTAAATAAATCAGTACCAGCCATAGCAGGTGCTAGATTCGTAGTGTCACTTAAAGGAGACATTTTATCTCCAAAATAAGCTCCAGATATTACGGCACCTGCAACCATGCCTAAAGATATTCCTAGCGCGCCACCTATTCCAATCAATGCTATACCAACGGTTGCAGAGGTAGTCCAAGAACTTCCTGTTGAAATTGATATAATAGCAGCGATAACTACGCAAGCCGGCAGAAATATTAAAGGATTTAGTACTTGAAGACCATAATAAACCATTGCAGGAATAATACCACTTATTAACCACGTACCCGCCAACGCTCCCACTAACAACAAAATCATTATTGGAATAAATACACTTTTTAAATTCTCACCTATTTCAATGAACATTATTTTTAATGGCACTTTATTATAAATACCCATGATTGCAGCAATACCACCACCTATTAATAAGATAAATTGATTGGTGTAAGCACCCATCCATTCTTGACCTTCTACAAAGAAAATATTATATGCAAGTAAGATCATCAATAATACCACCGGGATTAGAGAACTCCAAAAAGAAAGTTCCTTGTTAACTAAAATTTTTTGTTCTTCAAATTGGATTTTAGAGCTATTTTTTTTGTCTTGCATATTTTTATTTTTATTGATGTAATGTTACGATTTTGAATAGAAGTTTGCAAGTGCTATTTCATAGATATCACTTTTAAATTGTCTTAAAATAATTTAGCCTACTTAGAAGATTTTTAAAATTACACATACATACAAAATAAATATTTTTTTTGTTAAAATGTTATACTAATGCAATCAAATAATTGTTTTGTACAATTAAAGGTTATAATAATCTTAAAATAAAAAAAAATTGAAAGAAATTAACTAATTTTACAAATCAAATAATACTATATCTTATGAAAACTAAAAAATTACTTTTTTTGGCAACTATTTTTTTATCTTTTAATTTAGTTGCACAAAATTTACATCAGCCATCAGGTACAATTACAGGTACTTTTATGGGAACTACAGGAAATTTAAAAGATTACCCATTGTACGATGTCAATAATTACAACCCAGATTCTTCAATTATAGTTCCCCAACAGGTGAATGTTCTACCCCAAGAAGAAAATACAACAACTTCTCCAACAATAATTCAAAATCTTCAAACTGAGCCGGGAGGTATTTCTGCGTTACCAATATTACAAAACTTTCAAGGATCTAACCAAGGTCAATCAGGTTACTTACCACCAGATCCAACTGGAGCAGTCGGACCTGACCACTATGTTCATTCTGTAAACTCAATTGTAAAAATATTTGACAAAACAGGTAACTTAGAATATGGTCCAGTAAGTTTAGGTGGTTTTTTAGGAATATCTTCCAATAATGGTGATCCAATTGTAATGTATGATCAATTAGCAGATCGTTGGTTCGTTAGTGAATTTGGAAGTTTAGGAAGTGATTTAGGATTAGCAGTTGGAGTTTCTGTTACAAACGATCCTACTGGTGCATACAATGTATATCAATTTGATATGGGGTCTTTCCCAGATTATCCTCATTATGGATTGTGGCATGACGGATACTATGGTACAGCCAACTATTCAAATCAGGGAGAAACTGCAGCATTTGTGATGGAACGAGATGTTATTTTAGCGGGTGGTGCAGATCCAAAAGTAGTTTTGTTTGATTTACCTGAGGTAGTTTCAAACCCGTTAAATGTAAAGAGTGCTGAACCAGCAAATCTTTTGGGTACCGAAATAGATACTAATTTACCGGGATACATTACTTATTTGCAAGATGACGGATGGGCTAGTGCAATAACTTATGATCATTTAAAAGTTTGGGAAATTGATATGGATTGGAATAATGTAAATAATTCAACCATATCTGACCCATTGGAGATTCCCACAGATCCATTTGATGCAGGAGAAGTATTTGGGGATGGCAATGGAGCCATAAAACAACCTGGAACAAGTCAAAGACTCTCTGGACACGGAGGAATTGTCTCTTTTGCAGCAAATTATCGACCCTTTGAGGACCACAATTCTTGGTTAATTACCTTCAACACATTCATAGATGCTAATGAGGTAGGAGGAATTCGTTGGATAGAACTAAGAAACGATGATTTTGCACCCTGGCAGATATTTCAAGAAGGTACTTACTCTATTGCTGATGGGCATAGTCGCTTAATGAGTACTTCTGCAATGGATGCAGAAGGTAATATTGCATTAGCTTATACAACCGCAAGTGAAAATTTAAAGGTATCGTTAAGATACACTGGGCGTTTCGATGGTGATCCGCTTGGTCAAATGACACTAGATGAGACTGTAATATTTAATGGAAATGGAGTAAGAACTAACAATAATAGGTATGGTGATTATGCGCACATGACTTTAGATCCTGATAACTTTACATTTTGGACTACCGCAGATTATTTTCAATCAAACAACTATTGGGCAACTCGAATAGCATCTTTTAGAGTATTTGGACCCTTCGCAAATGATGTTGGTGTAAGTGCTTTAAATGAGCCACTTAATGGAATTTTATCAAATTCTGAAACGGTTGATATTAGTATAAGAAATTATAGTTTAGATCCCGTAAGTAATATTCCTGTTGAACTAAGAGTCGATGGTGATTTAATAGCATCAGAAACTTTTAATGGTACAATCAATCCTAATGAAGCGGTAAATTACGAGTTTTCTCAGACTGTAGATTTATCTAATCAAGGTCAAACTTATGTTATAGAAGCTAAAACAAATTTCAGTGGTGATGGTTATGAACCAAATGATAACTTTGTTAAACAAGTCAAGCATTTGCTACCAAATGATGTAGGGGTTTATGAGATTGTATCTCCACAATCAGGGCAAAATTTAGCTAACGAATCAATAACGGTAAAATTAAAAAATTATGGAGCAGCTTCACAATCAGGATTCGATGTTCAATATATATTAGATTCAGGATCGCCAGTTATTCAGTCATTTGACGGTACTATTGGTTCAGAAGAAGTTATTAGTTTTACTTTTGATGTTGAAGGTGATTTTAGCGATATTATCACACACACTCTTAGTGTAACTACTTTACTTAGTGGTGACCAATTGACCGATAATGATGAAATTTCTGTTGTTGTAGAAAATTTACTTTGTCTACCTGAAAGTAATTGTACCGTAGGACACGGTTTTGATGTTTTTGAAATAGCTGGCATCAATAATGATTCGGATTGTAATGAAGAAGGATATTCAAATTTCACTAACTTAATCGCTAACCTAGAACCCGGTAGTACAAATAGTTTAACAGTTACATCAAATTATGGAAATCAATATATAAAAGTATGGATTGATTTTAATGACGATTTTCAATTAACTTCAGACGAAGTAGTGGTAGATAATTATCATTTTGCTGCTGGTCAAGGTTCTGGTAATTTTACAGAAACTTTTGATTTGGTGATTCCAGCTGGAGCAATTGTTGGAGAGCATCTAATGAGAGCAAGAGCAAGTGGTGTTGGAGAAATAACTGATGATTCATGTCAAGAAATTCTTTTTGGTGAGACAGAAGATTACTCTGCAAATATTGGTTCCCTTGGAGTAGAGGATTATGAGATTAATAATTCAGAGATAATTATAACCACACTTGCAGATAATCAATTTGAGGCTATTTTAAAAACAGATTTTGATGGAGAATTATTTCTAGCCGTCTATAATAGTCTAGGGCAAAGAGTAGGGTTTAGTAAAAGAGTTCCTAGACAAGGAAATGCCTACAAAATAACAATAGATATGTCTAACATGTCTCAAGGAGTCTATTTTGTAAGAATGGGTGGCCAAACAACTACCGCATATAAAACAGGCAGAATCATTGTAAAATAATTTTAATCTTTAATAATAAAAAAAGCCTGTATATACAGGCTTTTTTTATTGAATATTAATGGATTTTTAATTCTCTATGATCCCAACGCTTACCATGCATTCTCTCATTAATTTGAAAGTACGCTCAATATCGTTGTCAAGTCCAATTGAAAATCGAATTATTCCATCAGTTAATCCCATTTCTTTTTGTTCATCATCTGGAATTTCACTAGATGTAGATGTTCCAGGAGCCGAAAATAAGGTTTTGTAAAAGCCTAAACTAACGGCTAGGTACCCTAAGTTTTTGTCCTGCATAGACTCCATTAGTTCGTTGGCTTTTGCTAGAGAACCTACATCAAGAGTTAACAGTCCTCCAAATCCATACTCTTTGTTTATCATGTTTTTAAAAATTTGATGTGATGGGTGAGAAGCTAATCCTGGATAAACAGTTCTTAATCCTAATTTTTCAAAGTGCTCAGCTAGATAAAGTGCATTTTTACTATGTTGTTTTATTCTTAAATGGAGTGTACGCATATTTTTTAATATGGATGCTGCTCTTAAACTATCCAAAGATGGTCCTAGCAACATTGCAGATCCATCAATTACACTTCGCATAGCATTAATTAACTCTTTAGACCCACAAACTGCACCTCCCATTGTATCGTTTGTTCCGTTTATAAATTTAGTTAAACTATGTAAAACAACATCAGCTCCTAATTTTACTGGAGAAATGATCATTGGAGAAAACGTAT
>Ga0206123_10004517_pt1 | contig 10866 bp, 9 predicted proteins | sample Helgoland_Spring_2_FD_160086 | JGI IMG/M metagenome (GOLD analysis project Ga0206123, IMG submission 160086) | Pelagic subsurface seawater microbial communities from Kabeltonne, Helgoland, North Sea - Helgoland_Spring_Bloom_20160316_1 | ecosystem: Environmental > Aquatic > Marine > Epipelagic ... | reverse complement strand
AATTTAAATAATTGAGCAATTTTCATTGTATCACCTCCAGTCTAACTAAATTACCTTCTTCTTCAACTACTATGCTATCGAAATCTATTTCCTTAACTATACCGCCTTTAGAACCTAAAATTTGGCCTTCTGATATTATAATTTGATCTTGGTTATTAGGTATTTGAACTAAAGCTAATTTGGTTGAATTATTTTGAATAGTTTGACCTTGATTATTTGAGTCTAATATTCCAACCACTCTAAATGTATCTAATGGGTAAACACAAGCGCCATTATCTTGTCTCTTAAGCAATTCATCACTTAAATCTCTTAAGAAAGGATTTTCACCTGCAGAACTTTTATAACATTCAAAATTATTTCCGCTAGCAACTTCAATCATTTCATTATTATTAGTTTCTTCAATGCTTGTTGTTTCTTTTGAAGCTGCCTCAATTTCAGTAGGTTGTTTAACTACATTAGAGCTTGTCTCCACATTTAAATTCTGATCATTATTTTGATTTTCATTGGTAACAGGCATTTTATTATTAGTTATTTCTTGATCATTAGTATTATCAATTTCATTGGAAACTGGCTCATTTCCTGGTTCGCCAGCTAATAGGTAAGTTGGAATAAATAATAAAATTATAAATAAAAGTTTTCTAATCATGATTTTATGTAATTAAGGGTGATATCTGTTTGCACACTTACTATATCTTCTTTGTTTTGAATTTTTTCTAATAAAGCTTGTCTTGTGACCACACCTTTATTTCTAGATTTCACTTCTGCAATAAAGTTTTTATAATCCACAAAATTTCCTTCTATTTTTATTCTGTAAGTTGCTAAAATATAATCGCTAGATTTTGGTTGAGCGTTATTGTTTGCTTGTCCTTGTTGTTGGCCTTGTGCGTTTCCTTTTGGTTTTGCTTCTTTGTAAGGTTCCTCTTTTAATTTATTTAGTTCGACTATTTGAATTCCATTTCTTAAAGCAATATCAGCTAAAAATTCAAAGAAAGTTTCGGGTTCACTATTATTAAAATAAATTTTTTTTGTTTCCTCAAAGTCTTCGATTGCTTTTAGCTCTCTATTTTTAATAGTTTGAATTGTTTGTGATCCCGTATCTAAAAAAGATTGTTTTGTCGATAAATCCCCTTCTATTTGTCGAGCATTATTAATAGTGCTATCTAATATTCCTATTTTTCCAACATAAAAAGAAATCACCACTACAGCTACGTAAGCTATTTTACTTAAATAAGACCCTGGCCCTAATTTTTTAGTATCATCTGGAAACTTAAGTTTTATTTTTTTAGTTTTTTTGCCTTTTTTAGCTGGAGGTAATTTTGGTTTTCTCAGGCTAAATAGTTCTTGATGTTTAAGATTTTTAACTGGGTCTATTTTTTTTGGTTTCTTAATGGACGCTTTTTGTTTTTTAACAGCCTCTATTTTAACTACTTCATTTACAACCTCATTTGAAGTTTTAGATTTTCTTTTTTTTCTTAATTTTTCTAAAATTTTTTTATTTTTTATTTTTTTAATTTTAACCATTTTTACTTTGTAGTTTGTCTTTTTTTAAGTCAACTCTGATAACGAAGTTTTTTACTTCCATTAAAGTTCCATCATCCAAATTTTCATCTGGTGTAGGTGCGTTGTTATTGGAAAAAAGTGGTGTTAAATCTCCCTGAATATTCTCTGGATCAGCATTTACTGTTGGTGGTGTTGGTACATTTGAAGCAGCGTTTGTATTTGGCAGATTAGATTGTTCCTTTTTAATTTTAGTAATTCCTATTGTTCTTAATTCTGGTTTTCCAATATTAATCCTTAGGTTTGATAAGAAAATATTTAAGTCTTCATCAGATAAAGCATAACCATTAAAAACAGCATGATCATCTTCAACGTATTGTAACTTGCTTATCTCAATACCGCTAGGAACTATAGAGGGTGTTTCGATAATAAGTTGAGTAAATTCATCTTTGTTTTTTATAATTTTATTTGCAAGCAATCTTTTTTCTTCTAGTCTTTTCGTTTTAGCAGTTGCGCTTCCAATTTGTTTGATTAGATTATCATGATCTTTTTTAACTTTATCATAATTGATTAGCACATTGGCTTTTTCTAAATATACTGGATAAGTTTGGCTTGTTAAAGAAGCGAAAGTTAAAATTAATAATATTAAAATTAAATTTAATGATGAATTGCTAAATCTTACTCTTCTATTATTAGATATATTTTCATACATATGATGAAGATTTAATTTGTATTTAATTTGATTTGGTTCTTTAGAGGAAAATGGATTGAAAAATCTTAAAGCGGCTCCAACATTAGGATAATAATCTTGGCTTTCAGGTTCATATTCCATAAATTGTTTTTCTAATTTTTTGTCAAATTTCATCAACTCATTATCAAAAATATTTTCTGACTCTACTTCTGACGATGCTGGCTGGGGTAAAAAACTAATTAATTTAAAATTTAAATCAGGAAGTTTATTTTTTAATCCTTTAACAAAATTTTCAGAACTACCTAGTTCCGTGTGAACAAAAACATCTTTAAGATCAAATCCTTCAATACCATCTTTTGTAATTCCACCTGTGTCTTCTAGTTTTGTGTTAACATCAGTTAAAATCCTCTCATAAACTTCATTCCAAAAAGGTCCGGTTGGATCAGGAAGTCTCTCAATTTGCTTTATAAGCACTAGATCTTCTCGAATTATAGTATTTTGAATAAATAAAACTTCTTTAGGTGTATGAATGAAGAAATAATTTTCTTTTTCACCATATTCAAATAATGCAAACGAACTAGTTTTATAAATTTTTCTTGAATTTAAAATGCCATTAATATTTCCAAAACATTTTGGTTCAAATACATTTGGATTTACACCAGCGTTAATTAAAATATTATAAATATTTTCTATTTCTTTTTTATTTGTTGCTGCAACTAGGATATTGTTTTCTCCTGAGACTTTATCGCTACCTACAATTTGATAATTGATCACGTCCTCTTCAAAATTAATATTAGCATCTTCGTGTTGTGCCCAAAAATCTTCTTTTTTGGATTGTTCTTCTAATTCAAGAGGGCTAATTGTTGGAATTTTAAGCGAGCTAATTTTAACTTTAGATGTAGGTATAATAACAGTCGCTTCATGACCAATTAATTTTTCTCTAGCTAAAATTTGTTTTATTTCCTCAGAAAACTGAATTTGATTTTCAGCAAAATTCATTTTTTCGTCAAAATCAAATTTCTCCTCAACTATTTTTAAAATTTTTTTTCCGTTAGGGCTGATTTTGCAAATTTTTATACTCTTCTCATCAAATTCAATTGAAAATCTTTTTTCTTTAGACAAGCAAACGGATCCGAGGATTGGGTAAAATATTTTAGAAAAAATATCTTGTATTTGTTTTATTATTTTTTTTAGTTTTTCCATAAAGTCGAATCAACCTCTAGTTTAAACGTTTTTTCCGCAAAAAATAAGGGAAATATGCACAGAATCGCCCTTCAGTTGAGCTTAATTTTAGGTGCTTTTTTTGGGTATTTGTTTCTAAATTTAGTTTAAAAACTTATCCAACGGTTTTCTTTACTGATTTTTGTTCATTATGGTTTTTTCAATAAAATTCAAATATTATTATTTCAATGAAAATTTTACTATTTAAAAAATTTAAAAAAGGAATGACTTTAGTTGAAATACTAATAGTGATTGCGCTGATGGGCATTATAGGGGCGATTGGCTTTGCCGGTTTTGGTGGAATAAGCACTGGCTCTCAATTTGCTGCAAATAAAGCGACTTTGACAGACTATTTAAAAGATGCGAGGTATAGATCTTATAGTGAAGGTAAACCAATAAAAGTTATATTAGAAGTTAGTGGTAGTGACTATACTTTAAAAACTTATGAACCTACAGGTACAAGTTGGAGAGATATAAACTTAAATCGAAGATGTGACTGCGCAATTGGTGATGTTTCAGGAACTAATTGTGATAATGCTTTTTCAAACGTAGCATTAACATCGATGACATCGGACACGGGCTTAGATAAAACTGTCGAACAAACATTAATTACAACATGTGATGACGCTAACTGCACAAATGAATTAGCTAATAAAGTTGAAATGTGTTTTTTGCCTGATGGAACTTCTCCTAGCGCTCAATGGTTTAAAATTTATGATGATGATCTTTCACAAATATTTAGATTAAATAACACTGGTTATGTTGAATAATATTTTTAAAAGAAAAAAAGCATTTTCATTAATTGAAGTATTAGTCGCTATTTTTGTTTTAGGAATGATTTCTATTGTTTTTATTAATTCAAGTACAACATTTATAACTGGGCAACAGAAACTAGTAAGCAGCGATAGAAGAGATCAATTAGCTGCTTTAATTATTTCAGACATAATGGATTTTGCTAAAGCCGCAAATAATCCTTATGGAACAGTTACAGCAACCACGCAAACAATTGCTACGGGTGCTACTACGATTATAGTAACAGGGCTGTCTCAAAATCCTACAATTGGAGATATTTTTTTAGTAAATGGAATTAGAGGTCGATATACTGTTTCAAGTGTTGCTGGCACAGGAGCAAATAGAACAATAACAGTTGAGGAAGTATTTCCATCAGCTGCTTTATCAAGTGATACGGCAATAACATTTATTGCATTGGCACAAAATACTCTTTCTTGCTTTAACGGACTGAATTTAAATAATGCTGCTCCTTCAACCACTTCTAGCTGTACAACGGTTCCTCAAAACGTGAGGGACTTACATAATCACTGGAGGACGCAAATTAATAACGAGTTAGGATCTGATGTTAATGTCAGAGATATCGATGTTGAATCAGATGGTTTAGTGCGTGTAACGTTAGGAGATGGCGCAACTAATACTATTCTTGCTAAAAGAGTTGATGTATGCATTTATGATGACACTCAAGATAGTGTAGCGTTTTCTTTTCCAGGATTAGATGAACCAGTTCAAACAGGAATAATGTCTGGTTCAGAAAATATTACACTTCACTATTCTTTCAATGGAAGCAACGTTCAACAATATGGAAATTTAGACTCTGACTCAGGTGGTACAACAAACATGACTGACTCTTGTGGTACAGTTGGATCTTCTACATGTAGACAAAATTATTCATGGTCAAATGCTGCTACTGTTTTTATGTACAGATATACAGGTCCTGATGTTAGAATTATACCTTCTGGTTGCGACGATACTGTTTGGGCGGGTCAATGTGATGGAGTTCGAATGAATAATAATGATTTGTCGTTAGTTTTTATCTTCGATGAATATAACAATGCAACAGATTCATCCGATCAAAGCACATTAGGTTACACTATAACTGGAGGTAACGGTGGTGGTTTTTTAAGATTTACAGTTGATAACCTACCAGATAATGCAAGGATTGTGGTTTTTGATGATGATAGTGAAAGCTGCGAAGCTTCACTATCAGGTGGATCTTGTACAGGTAATTTTAGATGGGCAAATGCTCATGATGGGATGGTAATTCATCTAGGAACTGGGAATATAAATGCGCTTGAAGATTTGGAATTAGAGATTCAACAAGTTCCATTTGGAATAAATCAATGGAGAGTACTTAAACCGGATACTGCGGGTTGTTTAATAGCAAGTGATGATGCTAACAGTTCTCACGGCCAAGAATTTAACCAGGAAAACAGGGATCTATGTTGGGAGTATATTACAGCAGCACAAACTACATTAGTTAACGCAATCACACCTTCAAGTAATTCTGCAATTTTAGCAGACACTTCTTTTTTACCTGACGCTCCTTCAAATATGCAAATAGGAAGTGAGTTTGTAACTTACACGGGGTTAAATAGAGGTACTAACACAGTAAGTGGTCTGACCAGAGGTGTTAGAGGTTCTGGGACTATAGACGCTTTGATAAGTGCCACTGACACAACAAGTTTTACTCGAAATATTAATGGAGGTACTGGAGCAGCTCAAATAGCTCCTTTCGGAGGTTTAGCTGAGATTAACGGCGAAGTATTTGAAGTCAATCATGGAAGTTTTGGACAATCTTTAAATAATTTTAATAATTCAAATATGACGTTTATAGCTAGAGCACAAAATGGAACTACGGCAATCCAACATGCGGCTGGTTCTACAATAAGGAATTGGGATATGCGTGCACAAAATCATGCAGCAGGAACTGTTGTTTGGGAAGGTTCAGCCAATACAATACCAGTTGTAATGCCTAGAAATGGAACAAGTCCTAATGCTACTTATCCTAGAGTAAGAGTAAAAGAACAAGTAAATTTAAATTTATCCTCTGCAAGTATTTGTGAATAATATGAAAAAAAATTTAAAAAAATATAAAGCTTTTACTTTAGTTGAATTAGTTGTTGCAATTTTTATTACATCTTTGGTTGCTGTGACATTATTTAATTTATATGACAGAAGTGCTAAAGATTTTTTTCAAGTGCAGGATACTAGCGATTTACAAAGTGAATCAAATATTTTATTCGCAACAATCGAAAAAGATCTAGCTAAGGGTGGTTTCGTTCATCCTGCCAGAGGAGATATAAGTAATTCAGCCAATTGTAGAGATGGCATTACTGCCGCTAATGCAGTGAACATTGTTTCTGGAAATGAAGTAAGTGCTTGTTTTGATATACCCAACTTTGATGGAAGCGTCATTTATAGATATAAAATTACTTATAGAAGAGGTACGTTCACTGGAGGACCTGATGCAAATACTTTGTATAAAAAAGTTGAACGAACAGATGATTGTATCACTGTAATATCTTCAAGTGGAGATCCAAATTTTAATTCTATTACTCATAATTGGCAACCTGTATCAGATAAAGTGGGAGATATTACTTTTTCATATCCTTCAATTGGTGGTTCCACAAATGATAATAGCTTAGATGTAGATATATTGTTTACAGCTAACTCTGGAAACCCGGTATCTATTAATTTCAATAAAAGAGTTTTTTTAAGAAATAAAAATCTTACGGGAAATAGTACTCAGTGTGATGATAAATGTCCTAATGCTAAAGATTTATTTGTAAACTACGATGTATCAGACGATGATACTATATGGGATCCTGCAGCAAATAATGTGCCTAGTGCCAGAGTTGCTATAACAACGAATTATGTTCAGAACGAAGATAGTTTTGATTGGGACTCAAATATGGAAACCAATTTAGGTTTAACAGTTAATTTTAACGCTGCTATTGGTGTATTGGAAATCGATGGAAATGCAACTGCACAACAATACCAAGATTTTTTAAGAACTGTGCGATACGTAAATCTTGAAGATGATCAAGATGATAGAACTGCAGTTCTCGGTGACGATCGTTCTATTCAATTAGCTTTAGGATTTCCAGGGCTTTGTTCGGATTTAATTCCAAGAGAGGCTGGTGGAGTTCAACATTTTATATGTTATACGCAGGATACTACATCAGGAAGAGGCGCTCTAACCGGTGGTGCTACAACTGACAGTTTGACAGGTAATGCATTGTGGTGGAGTCAGGCAAAACTTAGAGCCGAGGCATTAAGTTATTATAACTTAAATGGCTACCTAGGTACAATTACTAGTGAAGACGAAAATAATTATATACTTGATAAAATTAGAGACGGTGATGGCGATCCAATTGCTGCCTGGTTCGGGGCTTCAGATATGATAGATACAACTACCGCGGACGGAATGTCTTCTTTTACTGCAACAGAGGGAGATTGGCGTTGGGTTGGTGGACCTGAGGAAGGACAACTTTTTTTTACTGATGATGACGTTAGCAATGATAATTTTACAAGTTGGAGGACTGGCGAACCTAACGACTGTTGTAACGATATTCAAGGAGTGACTTATAATAACAACAACTTAGAGACAAACGAACACTACCCAGCTGAGGCTGGAGAACATTACGCACAGTTTAGTGATAATCAAAATGGAGGTTGGTGGAATGATTTATTTCTCCCAGGTGTAAATTATTCTCCATTTGCAACTTTAGGGTTTGTGTTAGAATTTAGTAGTAATTTTGCAGCACAACAAGTTTGTAATAACGCAACAGCAGCAAATCGAAGAGCATGTGTTAATTATTGGAATGAATTCGGAGTAGTAATAGATGATACTACCTATCAAGATCCAAAAATGTTAGATATATGTTTACCTGACGTATGATGAAATTAAAAAAAGAAAAAGGTTTCGTTTTAGCTTTGACAATACTAATCTTGTTGGCATTATCTACTTTTAGTGTGGCTATGATGGGAATTTTACAAAATAACTCAAAAAATAGAGGAGCTGCTCATAAAACTAATTTAGTAAAACAAGCGGCTGAGTATGGTTTAGAAAGAGGAAGACTTTGGCTTGTAGATAATATGTCTGCACAAGGTACAAATGCAATTGTTATCACTAATTCAGAAAATACCGCCGTTACAGGTGATTGTTTAGGTCTTCATGGTTATACAAACACATCGAATTTTATTCATTATGCTTATAGACAAGTTGGAGCAGATTTTGCGGATGCAGGTGTAGATAGTAGATTAAATGAATACACTTATGATGTTTATGTTCAAAGAATTGGAAACCATACGACTACAAATGGATACAATTACGTACCAACTCCTACTGAGGGTGCAGATAACTTAACTGCAAATCAATTTACAAGTAGAAGACTATTTTATAGGGCAATTGCTTGTGGCTACGGACCTACTGACTCAAATCAAATAGTACCTCTTCAAGTTTACCTATCAGTTGGAGGTGACGGTGCAACGGGAAATGTAGCAAGAAGTGTAAATATTGAAGGTTACTTCACGCCATAAAAATATTTAAAATGTCATTACAAGATAAAATATCAACTTATACCGGTCAGCACGATTTATCAGACTTTCATATAAGATCTAATCAACCAATGGCGATGAGAATTGATGGTGACGTTCATGTGTTTGAAGATGATTTGATTTCAAGAAAAGATATTGAACTTTTCTGGAAATCTACATTAAACAACGCGCAATTAAAAGAAATCGTCACTGCAAGAGATTTGGACTATGCTGTTCAAATTGGAGATTTTCGATTTAGGGTAAATGCTTATTATTCAAGCTACGGTCCTTCAATGGTGCTTAGAAAAATCGTCAGTGAAATACCTCAAATGGAAAAGCTGGGTCTACCTTCTGCTGTACATGAAGCAATAAACTATAAAACTGGTTTAGTCTTGGTTACAGGACAAACCGGCTCGGGAAAGTCTACCTCACTTGCAGCTATGATTGATCAAATTAATTCAAATAGATCAGAAAATATTATTACAATTGAAGATCCTATCGAATTTATTCATACAGGAAAAAAAAGTATTCTATCACAAAGGGAAGTTGGTAAAGACACTAAATCTTTTGCACGTGCATTAAAATCAGCACTAAGACAAGACCCAGATGTAATTCTTGTTGGTGAGATGCGTGATCTTGAAACTGTTTCTTTAGCACTTACTGCAGCAGAAACAGGACACTTAGTATTTGGAACACTGCACGCTAGCGGTGCAGCGTCTACCGTAACCAGAATTTTAGACGTGTTCCCTTCTGAACAAAAACCATTAGCTCAAGCGATGTTAGCTGGATCAATTAGAATGGTTCTATCACAGCAATTATTAAAGAAAAAAGGTGGTGGTAGAATTGGTTGTTTTGAAGTTATGACAGGCTCAAGCGCAATAAGAAGTTTGATACGAGAAGGAAAGATGGCTGCAATAACATCAACGCTTCAAACTTCAGGTAAAGATGGCATGATCACAATGGAAAAATACCATGAAGGTCTAAAAGAAAAAGGTTTGATAGATTAAATCTTTTTTGTATTCAAAAAAAATTCTACTACTTTTAATTGAAAAAATATTAACATCGTTATTTTTGTAATTCAGTAAAAAGAAAAGATAAGTTATATTATTCGAATCATGGGTGATTCTGATTATTTCAAGGATATATTCGCTGCAATCGACGAGATCAATTTACCTAAAGAAAAGAAAAAAAAAAAATAAAAAGAAAGCAAAAGTTTAGAGCAAGAAAAAGTTTCAAAGCCAAAATCTCTAAATAAAAATGAAACTATACCATTAAGTACAGAAGAACTAATTAAACATGCTGAGAAACAATTAAAGCCAGCCAAGAAAAAGTATTCACCAAATTTAGAAAAACCTAAAAGAACTGCTAAAGAAGTTCAAAAAGAGATAATGCAAATCCTTGGGGATCTCGTAGATGAAAAAACAAAAAACTTAATTGAAGAAGAACTTGAATATAGTTCTTTTGAAAAACAATTTAATTACATAAATTTTATGGCACTGAAAAATAAAATTAAAAAAGTTAGATCAATTGGATATTTGCTACAAGCTAAAAACTCTAAACTTGAAGCAAAAATGAAAGATCTAGCTCTTACACTTGTAAATTACAAAGATAACAAAAACCAAGCTTTTAAAATTATTGGTAACCAAGTGAACCAACATAAAGATAGTTTTTTAAAATTAAAAGATTACTCTATTAAATTAAGATCTCTTGGAAGAAAATTAGATGCAAAAAATAAGTTTTTAGAAAAAGAGTTATCAGATTTAAAATTTCAATTTGCTGTTGCCAGTAATGATAACCAAAAACAATTGAAAGATGTTAATATTAAAGTTGAAGTTCTTTCAGAAGAAAGAGAGAAACTTAGAGGTACTGCTGAATTCTATAAAGAAGCACAGGAGAAACTTGTTATTGAAAATAATGGAAACAAGAGAAGAATTGACAATCTTTGGACTAAGATAAACTCTTATGAAGCTGAGAGAAATGAACTCATTGATGCTACAGGTAAATTACAAGGTGTTTTGAATAAATTTACCAATATTCATAAGCTTACATCTTTAGAAAAGCAATCTACTGCGTTAAAAAAAGAGCCTGACGAAATCAAATAAATAAAATATATAGTGTTATATGAT
>Ga0206123_10004515_pt1 | contig 10867 bp, 7 predicted proteins | sample Helgoland_Spring_2_FD_160086 | JGI IMG/M metagenome (GOLD analysis project Ga0206123, IMG submission 160086) | Pelagic subsurface seawater microbial communities from Kabeltonne, Helgoland, North Sea - Helgoland_Spring_Bloom_20160316_1 | ecosystem: Environmental > Aquatic > Marine > Epipelagic ... | reverse complement strand
TGCTGGTTGGACTAATCGATGCCTTCGCTTATTTTGGCGCAATGATGTTCGACTTCATTGGTGGTGTAGTGGCAAACAAAGAAGGTGGCTGGCAGGATTTTATTCTTATATTAATTGTGACCTCCATCTTGGCGACAATTATCATGACCACATTCCTCTACCTGGATTACCGTGATTCGGAACGTGATCTTGCCTCAGCGGTACTTGGCTAGAACAGGTCTGCGGTTGCAAAGAAGCAATTTTATGCCGTTTTTTTTGCTGGATTTAGGCGTTAACTGATCAATACCGAACGCGAAGCTTTCAGCTGCGCTCAGATATCTATTACCCTAAAAATTTCCGCTGCCTTTAAAATAGCAGCCTCGTTACCACCCATAATAAAAAGCAGGTAGACCGCATGAAAACCGGAAGAACTCTGGTTGCCCTGACGCTCACACTCCTTACTCTATGTTTGCCTCGGTTAACCTTAGCGCAGACTAAGATCGCCTACGGGCAGGATCCTATGCAGTCTGGAGAGCTATCACTCCCTGAAGGTGATAGGCCGTTCCCGGTTGTTACTTTCCTACATGCTGGCTGCTGGCGCTCAAGCGAAGCCATGATCAATAGTTACCGAGCTATGGCCAAGGCCATGCTCGAGCATGTCTATTCTTAGACACTATTTTTACTTATTACTCTTGCTCGGAAAATTCCCATCTCGATAGTCTCTCTCGGTCGCTCGCTGGCATTTCTCCAAACACGAGTTCCCGATAATTCTCATCGCCATCGACAAACAACTTTAACCAGGCCACGCCCATGCCGCCCACCAGGTCGTGCACATCTATGTTGGGTGTTAGCCTTTCGCCGCCGGTATCTGTATTGGCAATGAAGTGATTGCCCCCTTTTATCTCGAGATACATTTTCGGGATGCCGTCGGAGAGGCTCGCGAAATGAGGCGAAGCATGTTCGGCCACGGGCGCGATGCGATCGATCTCGCCGGCAATGACCAATGTGGGAACTGAAATTTCAGCAAACACGCCGTCTGGTTGCCATGGAGTGAAAGGTATTGCAGCTTTCAATTCGGCGCTATGTGCGTTTGCCGCAAGCAGGGTGCCGCCACCTCCCATTGAGTGCCCCATGATCGCCATACGCTCCTTGAGAATCTTTCCTCGCAACGTACTGCCCATGCGATCTCCTTCATTACGGAGTACTTCTATTGCCGCCATCAAGGCATCCGCGCGCAGAGACGGATTGTCGCGTAACTCATTGGTATCGAGAGTCAACACGGCGAAGCCGTGAGAGGCAAGATGCCGTCCCCACCAGCTCATATTTTCCTGTGATTCGACGAAACCGGGAGATATAGCTACGCCTGCGAAGTCTTCTCCCTTATTGGCGGGAAAATAAATAGTTGCTGCACTAAATTCGGGTACCGGAGGGTAGCTTGAATAGTAGGCAACCTGATAAGGCCCAGGTCTGCCCAGAGATTCTCTGGAGATCTCTTGCGCCGAGACGTTAACCCAGAATGAGAAAGTCAGGGCAATGCATAGCAGGTATTGGATTCTATTCGTCATTTTTTTCATTCCTAATTATTCCCCAAAGCGGTTAGTACAAGTCGCGCCATCTCAATATGCCCCTCGGCTGTAGGATGAAAGCGAATGCCGGTATCAGCTGCAGTGGCGCCGTTAACCCAGCGCTCAGCCGCAGCACAGGGCCCATGACCCGCTGCGCGCACATAGGCATCGGCGATAAGGATCTGATGGTTTGATGCGGTGCTCACGAAAATGTCTTCGAGTTGCTGTCCCAGTGTGGCCAGATAGCGGGTGTCCTCGGAGCTCAGTTCAAGCTCACTGCAGTTTACTGCATCTTCGTGGAAGACGCGGGGATAGGTGACGAGCACGATGATGGCTTGCGGCGCTTTGGCTTTTATCGCATCTAAGGTCGCGCCAAGTTTGGCGGGTAGCTGATCTACAGCAGAGCTGATCAATGCCTGATCGAGGTTGGCAGTGCAGCGCTCGCCGGGAGCCGCTCCTGCGCAGGCAAAAGTCGATGCCGTGTAGTTAATAGAATTGCCACCGATAGTGACCGTCACTAGCGCTGTGTCATGGCTTATGGCGTCAATCTGAGGGGCGGCACCATTTTGCGGAGTATCGAGAATATTGTCAGTGGTCGCGCCGTTGCAGCTCACATCAATAATATTGAGATCCAAGGCGGTGGCTATAAGATTCGAGTAGTTGTGATCCGATCTCCCGCAGACCCCCAGCTGAGCGGGAACGCCGGGGCCGGCAGCGAATGAGCTGCCTAGCGCGACATAGTTGGCGCCCGGCGCGAATGCTACAGCGGGCAGGCTCTGGGAGAGGACTGTAGATGCTGTGAGCAGTAAGCAGCACAGTGTAATGAAGGTGACTATCTTACCCATGGAGATCTCCTTGATCTAGACTATCAACAGAGGCTGTTAATTGTCTAAAGAAATGATAGCGATTCACATCGTATTGATAGAGCTACTGCAGGCTTGGTACTGTTTTCAGTTGACCCAGAATCACGTCAGCATTACCACCGTTTGTATGAAGCTCATCAGGTCAACAAGGCCTATCAGGCCATCGCCATCACGAAGGGCATGCTTCCGATGAAGAGTCAAAAATGGAAGGTTAGCAATCGTTTGGAGAGAACCGATACTAGATTCTTGATGCATATTGCCGAAAGGCCGGCCAACAGTCATTCCCTTATTCGTTGTCTGCAGTGTTCTGCCGACAAGGCCTTGTTTGAACTAAAGCCAATAACAGGCAAGACCCATCAACTGCGCCTGCATATGCAAAGCCTTGGCTGGCCAATACTGCACGATTCTTACTACCCTCAGTTACAAGCGTCGAAACAGCCAGATGACTTCAGCAAACCTCTGCAACTATTAGCACAGCAGCTGCAATTTATTGACCCTGTGACACAGCAATCGAGAAGCTTTTCCAGCGGCACCGAGCTTAGCCTGACCTAAAGGGCGTTGCCTAATACTGACTATTGCTTATACTCAAAATCCTTCTGATTACGGGGTAGTAGCTATGTCGCGTTTCTCTCTACAAGCAAGCGGTGCCGCCAAGTTGTTGACCGATCACAATCACTCGATTTCGGTGGCGGAATCTTCTACAGGTGGTTTGATTGCAGCAAGCTTGCTGTCTGTCCCTGGCGCCTCGCGTTATTTTATGGGAGGCACGGTTATCTATACCATCAAGTCGCGGCGGGCGTTCCTGGACCTGGATAAAGAGCGTATAAAAACGCTGAAACCCCTAACAGAAGAAATGGCCCTTGAGTTCGCGAGAGCTGCCCGAGCTAAACTGGATACTACCTGGGGCATCGCTGAGCTAGGGGTAGCTGGACCGGGAGGCACACCCTATAGCGATGCCATAGGAATTAGCGTGATAGCCATATCGGGCCCGGTCGATGGTTCCGTGATCGTTAAGACACAATCTAACGATCGTGAGGAGAACATGGAGGTCTTTACTGATAGGGCGTTGCAATTACTCGTGCAGACTCTTGCTTCCATTTGAGCTTTTGATGAGATCCAAGTGTTTGGGAAGATGGGGAGCTGCAAAAGGAAACGTCAATTGCAGTATTCGACTGCATAGATCATTCAGTCGATCAAGCCGCTTTTGGGCTACAGCGCCACAGATGCTCACCTGGCATAATTCATTAGTCAGTTTTGCTCTTTCCGGGAGGCCGGGAAAGCGGTAGAGGACTTTCAGCTGGACAGTGGAGCCAGCGGACGGCAAATAATCATAGTCTGTTGCTCCGGGTTCAGGCAGGCATCAGCGGTTTATTTGTCACTGCCTCTAACTATTTCAATCTGGATTCGCACAATGCCGGTAATTATTGTATTTTTGGCACTGGGTTTCAGTTTGAAATGGACCGGCAGATCAAGACGTACGGTTTTCGTAGGAGTGGAACTAATTACTAACATCTACCAAGCAGGCATTACTTATGTTTTTTTGCTCTCGTCTTCAAGCAAGCTTTAGATTCTATCTGTCCCTGGCTGCCCTACTTAGTCTGGGCCTAACCGCTGCCCAGTCAGGCCTGGCTCAAGAACAGGTCGCAGAAGACGGAATCGAGGACTGGATCCTGGCGTCCATGTGCGCGGCGGATAATCGTTCGGTAGACCTGAGTCAGGCGCCATCCTTTACTTTTACGGGAGCTGATGGCAACAACCCGCGCCATCTCGATGCTGCACAGTCGGGTCTCACCACAGCGGACATGTCAAAACTGAAACTGGCCTGGGCGATCGCCTTCCCGGATACATCCAGCATGCGTGCCGCGCCGGTGATCGTTGGCTCGACAATTTTCTATTCTGCCACCGACTCGGGTCGCGTCTTTGCGCTGGATACCAATAGCGGTTGCGCAAAGTGGGTCTATGCTGCCGACACTCGCCTGCGTTCTTCAATGGCCTACGCCGCAATAGATGGTGTGGGTACGCTGGTGTTTGGTGACCAACGGGGCATGATTCATACCCTCAACGCGGAGACTGGTGAGGTGAACTGGGTCGCTAGCGGTCAAGCCACTGACAACCAGGCAATGATTACTGGCACACCCGTTATTTCTGGTGACAAGATAATCGTTCCGCTTTCCGGTTCCGGTGTTGTAACCGGTGGTAATCCGAACTTTGAATGCTGTGACAACCATGGCGCCGTCACCGCTTTGAATGTGCGTACCGGCGAAAAACTGTGGGAATACCACACCATGCCAGCGGCTGACTATACTGGCATGGTTAGCTCCACCGGTGTCAAACAGCGTGGTCCCTCAGGCGCACCGATCTGGACTACGCCGACGATTGATACGCAGCGAGGCCAGGTCTATGTCACCACTGGCGAAAACACCTCACACCCCACTACCGGCACTAGCGACTCGGTCATCGCTCTGAACCTGGAGACGGGTGAGGAAAACTGGGTCTTTCAGGCGTTAGCGAATGACATGTGGAATTTCTCTTGCAGCGCCGCGGGCCCGAATTGCATCATTTTGGCTGATACTAATTCCGTTGACTTCGATTTTGGTGGCCCGGCTATTCTAGTAGAAACAGATGACAGAGAACTATTGATCGCCGGCCAGAAATCTGGCGATCTCTGGGCTCTGGATCCGGTCACCGGGGCCGTGGTCTGGAATCAGCGTGTTGGTGAGGGTACAGCGTTGGGTGGCAATCACTGGGGCATCGCTACCGATTCCGAGCGCGTCTTCATGACCATCAATGATCCTGGCAATATGGCCGAGAATAACCAGCCGGGCCTCTATACTTATTTTGTCGGTACCGGCGAGCCAAGCTGGTCTTATGAGGTGCAGCCGGAATGCAACGACGAACGCAGCGACAGGCTTAGACGCTGTGAATCACTCTATGGTTTTTCTGCCACGCCGTTATCTGTGGACGGGGCTGTCATCACTGCAGGGCTGGACGGGCGTCTGTTTATATTTAATTCAGATACAGGCGAGCAGCTTTTTCAATACGATACCGTAGTGGATTTCGAAACGGTGAATGCAGTGGAGGGCTATGGCGGTTCGATTGATAGTCATTCCATCGCCGCGGGATCGGGCATGGTGTTTGTGGGTTCCGGTTACGGTTCGTTCAGTCAGGTATCGGGTAACGTATTATTGGCTTTCAAACCCTCTGAATAACAGCATCTCCGTCAGCACCTAATCGAAAGCATTCGGCTTAGAGCCTTTTTATTTTAGGTGCTGACACTTTACTTATTCAGGGTGATGAAATTCTCATAGCGTAACGTTTTGATCAAGAATAAAGGAATCGATGATGAAATCTATAAGCAAAATTCAACTAATACTAGTTACTGTCGCGGCCACTCTCTTGGCACTGGCATCTACATTTGCCTCGGCGGAGATCGAAAAGTCGCGGCTCGATGCTATAGCCAGTGATCTGCAGGCGCGAGTCGACGAGTCTATGCTGTCCGGGGTAGTTGCACTGATTGCACAGGACGGAGAAATACAGATGAATCAGGCGTTCGGCTATCAGAACGTTGAAGATCAAGTGCCCATGTCTACAGACTCAATCTTCAGAATTTTTTCCATGACCAAGCCCGTTACCGGAACGGCGCTAATGATGCTCTACGATGAAGGCAAGTTTCAGTTGGACGACCCTGTGGAGAAACACATACCTGCACTGGCAGGTATGACTGTGTTTGTCTCCGAGGATAGCGATGGTAATTTCGTCACCGAGCCGGCTGGGCATCCAATGACAATTCGCGAGTTAGTGAGCCATACCGGGGGGCTATTGTATACACCACCGCTCTCGGGAGGCCCGGTTGCAGCAGCCTATTCGGCTGCGGGCATTAACGACCTGCCTAACTATACGCTGGCTGAATCCATTCCTGCTCTGGGCGATATCCCCCTAGCCTATCAACCAGGAACCCAATGGGTATACAGTATTTCCGTCGACGTACAGGGATACCTTGTCGAGGTTTTGTCGGGTCAAACCTTCGACCAATTCTTACAGCAGCGCATCTTTGACCCTCTTGGCATGATTGATACAAGCTTCTTCGTAGCCCCGGAAAAGGCAGATCGTTTAGCCAGACAGTACTTTCCCGCTAACGGTAGTTTGAGCCGAGTGGACGATGGTTCATTTCTCAAAGAGCCTAAGTTTTTCTCTGGTGGGGGAGGCCTGACTTCAACCGCGAGCGACTACATGAAGTTTGCACAGATGCACCTCAATGGAGGCGAGCTCGATGGTGTTCGTATTCTTTCTGAGGAGGCTGTTCAGATAATGCGCAGTAATCAGCTGCCGGATGCGGTGAAGAATATCGCCGACCTGTATCCGGGCAACGTCTTCGGTGTGGATTTCGCCATCGTCGACGAACCTGAGAAATACAACGGTGCGCCTAGAGGCACACACTGGTGGTGGGGTATCGCCGGCTCCTGGTTCTGGATCGATCCTGTAGAGGACATCATCGTGATCGGAATGATTCAGAATTCCAATATCCTGTATTCACTCGAAGTCCATGCGGCTATCAGAGAAGCTCTCTATCAATAACGTGAAAAGTATAGAAAAGATAAAAAGGACAGCAAGAATTTTTTGCTGTCCCCCTTTTATCTAGGGCGAGGTTATTCCCTGTGGAAATTCCTATTCAAGCACGCCGTTTTTCATAGGGCTATTAGCGGCAGGTGTCAGTTCCATGGCATGTTTCTGGCTGTGCCTAGCGTTAAACCAGAACGGGCAAAGAACCTAGGTAGTTTGTAGTACATCGCGTCTGCTGCCCGTTTTCATCAGGTCGCTAGGCGAAAATCGATTCATCTTTTTTGAGCTTAATCGTCAGGCAAACTATAAGCCATCACATACCCACCCGGAACTTCTTCATCGTCTGTTCCATCATCGACGGCCGTTTCCAATAACAGTCCACCGCCGCCATCGGCAACGGTTACAATTACATACTGCTTGCCAGTAGCCGGGCTGACATAACTCATTGGGGTTGCCGTAGATGAGCCTGGAAGAGAATCGGTCCAGACTTCTTCGCCGGTAAAGACATCGACCGCTCGGAAAGTGCTATCCACAACACCCGCATTAAATATCAAGCCACCCCCTGTTACAGCAGAACCCGCGTTATAGAACATACCCATAGGCAGAGGCATGCGGCTAGGGATGCCCAGTGGGCCCTGTTCTTCGGCTGTGCCGAATGGGCGGCGCCAGAGAATCTCCTGTGACGCCAGGTCTACGACCGCCAGCTCGCCATAGGGAGGCTCAAGGCAGGGCGCAAAGATCGGAGACAGGAAGAAGAAGGAATACACACCATAAGGGGTGCCGGCTTGTGCGCCGCCAATGCCGAATTGTGTGCTGTCCGTGACTTCATCGCGTGGAATCAGCCGCACTACCGATGGGTTGTGCATGGTATTGACTACCATCAGATGATTCACTTCATCGACAGCTACACTTCCCCAGTTCATGCCGCCGGCAACTCCGGGGTAGTACAGAGATCCGTATCCCGTTGTGGGAGGCGTTAGGGGCCCCTCATAGCGCATGCGCTTGAATTGTAATCGACAGGCGGCCTGATCGAATGGCGTAATGCCCCACATGTCTGCTTCTGTCAGTGTCGCGCGCGCGAATGAGGGCATGCCTACAGAGAAGGGCTGAGTGGGTGCCGTGTGTTCTTCCGGGATGTCGGTCTGCGGAGTCGCGATCTCTGCTACCTCGGTAATCGGCTCGCCGGTTTCGCGATCGAGAAGAAAAACTTCCGCTCGCTTGGTTGGAACGATAACCGCCTTGCGTATAACGCCATCTACGGGAATATCCACAAGAGTCGGTTGCGAGGGAACATCATAGTCCCAGATATCGTGGTGGGTGGTCTGAAACGACCATCGTACTCTGCCGGTCCCGGCATCCAGCGCCACGATTGAACTTGCATATTGATCCATCGCCTCGGTGCGGTGACCGCCAAAGTAATCCGGCGTGCCATTGCCTGTGGGCACATAGATAAGGCCAAGCTCTTCGTCGGCGCTAGTAAGGCTCCACACATTCGGCGTGCCTCGCGTGTAATTCTCTCCCTCTTCGGGCAAACCGGTTCTATCTTCGCGGCCCATATCCCAGGCCCAGACAAGTTCGCCGGTTAGAGGATTGAATCCCCGCACTACGCCGGAAGGCTCTTCTGTCATCTGGTTGTCCAATACCCAACCGCCCAATACAAGGACATCATTGGCAATTGTCGGTGGTGAGGTTACAAAATAGAAACCAGGGATCACCTCGCCCATACCGTGCAGCAGGCTGATCTCACCATTGACGCCGAAGTCTGCACAGGGCAGACCTGTTTCCTTATTCACCGCAATCAATCTGGCATCGGTGGTTGCCGTGAATATGCGCTCGGCACAGTCTGCCGATGGATTGGAGTCAGGCATATCGTAATAGGTGACGCCGCGGCAGGTATCCCAGAATCCAATCCTTGCCGATTGCAGGTCTGGGTCGAATCGCCAGCGCTCCAGCCCGGTATCGGGATCGAGCGAAAGGATGATGTTCTTTCCGGTACACAGATAGAGGCCGTCTCCAACCTGAATAGGTGTTCCCTTGAATGCGCCGGGAACTCGGGTGCGAATCTCCCAAGCTTTTTCTAGCTGAGTGACATTGTCCAGATTAATCTGGTCCGCCGCCGCAAAACGGGTGCCGGTTTTAGATGCGCCATAGCTACGCCATTCGCCACTGGGGTTATTGGCCTGACCTGTGCCTGCCGCAATCGGCTTACCCACCTCGTAGCGCCCGCTAGTGAGCAGTAGAGTGAAAGCAAATACCACAAATGCTCCCAGTACAATTTTCGTTGGCTTCTGCTCGAATAAGGGAGAGGGCTCGGCTTGCTCCAATCCACGGCGCACTCTGGGAATTACGAACCATAGCCCCAGTACGGTAAACATGGCGACGCGTGGCATCAGTGCCCAGGCATCTAGCCCGGCCTCATATAACGCCCAGAGATAGGTGATGGCCAGGAAGATGCCGTACAGCTTCGCGCCTCGATCATCGCCTCTAAACAGCAGCACACCAATCGAGGCAAGGGTAATGCCGGCGAGAAGATAGTAGAGAGACCCTCCCGTCTGAACTAGCGGCAGCCCCTGAAGAACAAGCGTTACGCCAATAAGGCCAATCACTACAGAAAGAAAACGGGGTTTAGGGTAGGAAGGGGATGATTCAGACAAGAGAGCTCCTTGCTACATGCGCAATAATTCGCTAATCATCTCACAAAATGGCCCAGCAGGAACTTCCTTTTTATTGGAGATCTATACCTACGCAATCAGCTTGGTGGAACCGGAATAGCGGCGGCTGTGACGCAACTAGTGCTTTCAGTCGGTTCTTAGTCATCGAGAATGCCACAAGCGTGCTAGAAATTCTTCTCTAGTTAACAGCAGATGCTGGGAAAATAGGGTTCTTTGTCTTAGTTCTGTAACAATTGTCCTAAGTTGTCAATTTGTCAGTGTCCCCGGTGATCTAAATCATATAGATTTAGAGTAAATCTAGTATAGAACTGTGCAGTTCAGCAGCGTAAGGAGCAAATTTGAGCCTGTATGTCGATTAAAAAACGTATTGCTATAGTAGGGGGGGGTATATCGGGTCTAAGTACCGCGTACCACCTACATGATGAATATCAAGTTACGCTCTTCGAAAAAGAGGACTATGTCGGAGGTCACACCGACACGCATGAGTTGGTGATAGACAATAAGACAGTAAATATCGATAGCGGCTTCATTATCTTTTGTCGCGAATTTTACCCGAACTTTTGTGCGATGTTAGATAAGATTGGTGTTGAATCGCAGGCCACCAATATGAGCTTTTCAGCACATAACAGACAATCTAATGTGGTTTATAATGCGACTAGTCCGAACAAGCTATTCTGTCAGCGCAGTAATTTTTTTAGCTTCAGTTTCTATCACATGTTATTCGATATTGTTCGGTTCTATAAGACTTCGCCACAAGTACTTCGAAGTAACGACACAAAAACAACCGTCGCTGAATATCTAAAGAAGAATAAATACAGCGAAGGGTTCATTAATAACCACTTGCTCCCAATGATTAGCGCGCTTTGGTCTGCTACGCCTGAACGGGTCACCCAGTTTCCGATTCATCACTTGGTAGATTTCTTCTCTCGTCACGGTTTAATGCAGATATTCAATCGCCCAGAATGGCAGGTCATTAAGAACGGTTCTAACAGTTATGTTAAAGCTCTTGGCGAGCAGCTAGATGTGCAGTGGAAAACTGGCTCGACGGTAAAGAAGGTTATACGAGGGCAAGATATTAAAGTGCTTACCAATGATGGAGACGAGAGCATCTATGATGCGGTAGTAATGGCACTGCATGCTGACAGCGCATTAGCTATATTGGATAAGCCCAGTCAGGATGAGCAAGATATTCTGTCGGCCATCCCATTCGAAGAGAATCATGTGATAG
>Ga0206123_10004496_pt1 | contig 10891 bp, 7 predicted proteins | sample Helgoland_Spring_2_FD_160086 | JGI IMG/M metagenome (GOLD analysis project Ga0206123, IMG submission 160086) | Pelagic subsurface seawater microbial communities from Kabeltonne, Helgoland, North Sea - Helgoland_Spring_Bloom_20160316_1 | ecosystem: Environmental > Aquatic > Marine > Epipelagic ... | reverse complement strand
TTATAAAAGGGACAGCAAAAGTTAAAGCTGGTAAAAAAGTTGATGTTACTGATGACAAAGGGAAAGTAACTGAATATGGAGCAACAAATATTGTAATTGCTACTGGAGCAAGATCAAGAGAGTTGCCATTTTTACCACAGGATGGTAAAAAAATAATAGGATACAGAGAAGCGCTAACGTTACCAAAATTACCTAAGAAAATGGTGGTGGTTGGTTCTGGTGCTATTGGGGTTGAGTTTGCTTACTTCTATAATGCAATGGGTGTTGAGGTAACAATTGTTGAATTTATGGATAACATAGTTCCAATTGAAGATGTTGATGTTTCTAAGCAATTAGGTCGTTCTTTCAAAAAGAATGGTATTAATGTAATGACTAAATCATCGGTGAAGAGTGTAGATACATCTGGATCTGGTTGTAAAGTTTTAATTGAAACTAAGAAAGGTGAAGAAACAATTGAATGTGATGTTGTACTTTCTGCTGTTGGAATTAAAAGAAATATAGAGAATATTGGATTAGAAGAAGTAGGAATTGCTACAGATAGTGATATTATAATTACAAATGATTTTTATCAAACGAACATTCCTGGTTACTATGCAATTGGAGATGTTGCAAAAGGACCAGCATTAGCTCACGTAGCTTCTGCAGAAGGAATTATTTGTGTTGAAAAAATGTCAGGAATGGATGTTGAACCATTAGATTATGGAAACATTCCAGGGTGTACTTATGCTTCTCCTGAGGTTGCTTCTGTTGGTATGACTGAGGCTGCTGCAAAAGAAGCTGGATATGACGTTAAAGTTGGTAAGTTCCCTTTCTCAGCATCTGGTAAAGCAAGTGCTGCAGGTCATAAAGATGGATTTGTTAAATTAATTTTTGACGCAAAATATGGAGAGTTATTAGGTGGGCATATGATTGGTGCTAACGTAACTGAAATGATTGCAGAGATAGTTGCTATTAGAAAATTAGAAACTACTGGACATGAATTAATTAAAACTGTACATCCTCACCCAACAATGAGTGAGGCAATTATGGAGGCTGCAGCTGCAGCTTATGATGAAGTAATTCATATGTAATCGGAATTCGACTGATAAATATTGAGTAGTTTACTCATAAAATTAAAATCCTTCTTGAATCTCAAGAAGGATTTTTTATATTTATACCGGTGTTAAATCAACTAAAAAAAATAAAAAAAGATGTTTGGATAATTGTGCTATTAGTCACAGTTTCAGCCTACACTATTTTTAATTTAAAACACTGGAATAAGGAAGAAGGGATTATTGCTTGGGATGTAGTTAGTTATTATGGTTACTTGCCTGCAGCGTTCATTTATGATGATGTTTCTTTAGAAAATCCAAATGTTAAGTTCGATGAATATCGCCATACTTTTTGGATGGAAAAGGCAAAGAATGGAGCTAAGGTTTTTAAAACCTCTATGGGAATGTCAATACTTTATTCGCCATTTTTCTTTGCTAGTCATATTTACTCCATAGTAACAGAAGCGGAACCTGGGGGGTATTCTCCTCCGTATAGATTTGGAGTAGCAATGAGTAGTCTGTTCTATTTGCTTTTAGGATTAATTTTTTTGAAAAAGTTCCTACAAGAGTTCTTTTCTGAAAAAGTAATTGCTTTAACGTTATTGTTGGTTGGGTTAGGAACAAACTTTTATTACTATACCGTTATAGCTGTGGGGATGCCTCATATTTATTTGTTTTGTTTACTGTCAATGACTGCTTATTTTACTGTAAGTTGGTATAAGCATCCAAAATTAAAAACAAGTTTGTGTTTAGGGCTGTTAATTGGTTTGATGGTCTTAATTCGACCTACAATGTTAATAGTGCTGATTTTTCCTATTTTGTATAATGTAATATCGGTAGAGGAAAGGCTATTGTTCTTCAAGAAAAATTTTGTTAATGTGTTGATTGTTTTCCTGGTAGCTTGTTTGGTTTGGGTTCCTCAAATTGCTTATTGGAAAGTTGTTACTGGTAATTATTTGTATTATTCCTACTCGGAAGAAGGGTTCTTTTTTACTGATCCTCAAATATTAAACGCACTTTTTAGCTTTAGAAAAGGATGGTTATTATATACCCCAATAATGGCTTTTGCTTTAATAGGTTTTGCAATGATGTATAAGAAAAAAGAGAAAATGACACTTTCTTTAATTATGCCAATTGTAATTTATTTTTATGTAGCGTCTTGTTGGTGGGATTGGTGGTTTGGTGGTTCTTTTGGATATAGAACAATGATAGATGTTATGCCTTTGTTAGCGGTTGGTTTAGCTTTTTTTATTAAAGAAGTCTTCAATGTTCAAAAGGTTTTAAAGATTTCATTTCTAAGCTTTCTATTCCTTCTTTTAGGGTTTAATCTTTTTCAAACAAGACAAGCCCATGAGGGGTTGATACATCACGATTCTATGACAAAAAACGCTTATTTTAAAATATTTTTTAAGTTGCAAAAACAAATATCGAGAGAAGAACTTAAGCCTTATTTAAAAGCTCCAGATTACGAGGTAGCTAAAAAAGGAAAGAGAGATTAAGAAAAGCTTTTTGTTTTAGTACCTTTACTTTATGTGTGGAATCGTAGGAATTGTATCTTCAAAAGAACAAGAGCTCAATAAAATTGTTGAGGCTACACGTACATTGTCTAAAAGAGGTCCTGATAATCAGAGTACAGAAAATTTCAACAAGTTATCTCTAGGGCATGCACGGCTTTCAATAATTGATACGACAGAAGGGGCAAATCAGCCTTTTACAGATGATTCCAATCGCTATGTAATGGTTTTTAATGGAGAAATCTATAATTATCAAGAGTTAAAGCAAGAATTAATTGTTGATGGGATTTCTTTTAATACGAATTCGGATACCGAAGTTTTACTTTACTTATATATCAAACATAAAGAAAAATGTTTAGAGAAATTAAACGGTTTTTTTGCATTTGCAATTTTTGATAAACAAGAAAAATCTCTGTTTGTTGCCCGAGATAGAATGGGTATAAAACCATTGTTGTATTATTTTGATGGGGAACAATTTATTTTTGCATCAGAACTAAAAGCACTTCTAACCTTTGACATTAAGAAAGAAATTGATAAAGTTAGTTTGTTTAACTATTTACAATTTAATTATATTCCTACTCACAATTCAATTATAGAAGGTGTTCAAAAATTAAAGCCAGGGCATTTTATTGTAATTCAAGATATAAATAAGTTTGATAAAGAGATTGAGGAAGAAATGTATTATGAAATTCCTTTGAATCAAGAATCTACGCTTCAAACTTCTGCAATGAATTACGATAAGTCTCAAGAGATGCTTCGTGATTTGTTAGATGATGCTGTTCAAAAAAGGTTAGTTTCCGATGTTCCAATAGGTACATTTTTAAGTGGAGGAGTTGACTCTTCAATAATAAGTTTGTTAGCAAAAAAACATAAACCCGATTTGCAAACATTTTCTATAGGATTTAAAGATGAACCTTTTTTCGATGAAACGACATATGCTAATGCTGTTGCGAAGAAAATTGGAAGTAAACACCAAGTGTTCTCTTTAACGAATAACGATTTATATCAAGACTTAGATAATATTTTAGATTACTTAGATGAACCCTTTGCTGATTCGTCAGCAATTGCAGTTTATTTGTTGAGCAAAAAAACAAAGGAGCATGTTACGGTTGCGCTTTCTGGTGATGGCGCAGATGAAATGTTCTCTGGTTACAATAAACACATGGCAGAGTTTAAAGCTCGTCATCCAGGGATTAAGGAGTCAGCTGTAAAAATGGGGTACCCTCTTTGGCGATCACTTCCTAAGTCAAGAAATTCAAAATTTACAAATGTAAACAGGCAGTTGTACAAATTTAGTTTAGGATCGAGGTTGACCAATAAAGCACGTTATTGGAGATGGGCATCAATTATTAATGAAGAAAGAGCAAATTATTTGCTAAAAGAAGAGCTGGTTTTTAATCCGCAGCGATTGAGCGATACAGCTTTTGAGTATAAAAAAAGAAAAGAAGATTTGCTTAAAGACATCAGAAGAGATGGTAGTATAAACGATGCGCTTTATACAGATATGAAAATGGTGTTGACTAATGATATGCTAAGAAAAGTAGATGCTATGAGTATGGCTAATAGCCTTGAAGTTAGGACACCTTTTTTAGATCATCGATTAGTAAGTTTTGCTTTTTCTTTACCCGTAGGTTTTAAAATTAATGCAAATATGAAGAAGAAGATTCTTCAAGACGCATATAGAAGTGAGTTGCCAGAAGAAATCTACAAACGACCTAAACATGGTTTCGAAGTACCTTTGTTAAGTTGGTTTAGAAATGAGTTAAGATCTAAGATAGAAAATGAATTGTTGTCAGATGATTTTATTGAAGAACAAGGTTTGTTTAATGTTGCAGCAATAAGAGATTTAAAAAAACAGTTGTTCTCTAATAATCCAGAAGATGTTCAGGCAACCATATGGGCATTAATTGTGTTTAATACATGGTGGAAAAAATATATGATATGATAGCTTACTATTATAATGTGAGTGAGAGAGGATAAAAAGGAAAAATGGAGAAGAAAAAAATAAAAGTATTAAGAATTATAAATCGTTTCAATATAGGTGGGCCTACTTTTAATGCCGCTTATTTAACTAAATATTTAGAGCCTGAATTTGAAACATTATTGGTTGGTGGCGTTAAGTATGAAGAGGAAGAGAGTTCGGAATATATTTTAGAGAAGCTTGGTTTAAAGCCTGTAGTTATCCCAGAAATGAAACGAAGTATAAACTTTAAGGATGATAAAATAGCATATCAAAAAATCAAAAAAATTATAGAAGAGTTTCAACCAGACATAGTGCATACTCACGCTTCAAAAGCTGGCACATTAGGTAGGTTGGCTGCAGCTAAATGTAAGGTTCCTGTGATTGTGCATACTTTTCATGGGCATGTATTTCATTCTTATTTTGGAAAGGCAAAAACGTTATTTTATAAAACAATAGAAAGACGATTGGCTAAAAAATCAACTAAAATTGTTGCCATTAGTGCTATTCAAAAAGAAGAGCTTTGGAAGGAACATAAGATTTGTAAGGAAGAAAAATTAGCAATTATTCCTTTGGGCTTTGATTTAGACCGATTTCAAGAAAATATTGAAGAAAAGCGAACATCTTTTAGAGCTAAATATCAGATTAAAGATGATGAAATTGCTATTGGGATTGTTGGGAGATTGGTTCTAATAAAAAATCATCAATTATTTATTAATGCAATTAATGAGATTAAGAAAAAAACTTCAAAAAAAATTAGAGCATTTATTATAGGAGATGGAGAAGAAAAGGGGCAACTAATTGAGTTGCTAAAACGTATTGATTTGGATTACGTAGAGTGGATGAAAAAAGAGCGTGTTGCAACAGTTACATTAACATCATGGATTAAAGGTGTTGATTGGGCGAATGCTGGGTTAGATATAATTACTTTAACATCTTTGAATGAAGGAACTCCTGTTAGCTTGATTGAAGCTCAAGCATCCAATAACCCTATAGTAACAACAAATGTTGGAGGAGTTGAAAATATTGTTTTGAAAGATGAAACAGCGTTTATTACTGAGTCTGACAATTTAGATCAGTTTGTTAATGCATTATATGATTTGGTTGAAAATGAGGCTTTGAGAAATGAAATGAGTAAAAAAGGGTGGGAGTTTGTTAAGAAGGAATTTCATTATTCACGCTTAGTAAATGATATGAAAAACCTCTATTTTTCGTTGTTAAACAATAATTGAAAAAGTAGTTGAATTAACATAGATTTTAATAGATTTGTCTGGTTGTAAAAAGAGAAAGAAGAATGAATATAAATAATTTAAAAAAGTTAGTTTTTTTTATAGTACTAACCTCATTGTTTGCTTGTAACTATAATTCCTCAAGGATGATGAGGACTGGGAGAAATTACGAATTTAGTGAATTACCTTCAGATACAATTTCAGAATATATTCTTTCTAAAAGTGATATCCTTGAGTTTCAGCTATATACAAATAATGGTACATCTATTATTGATATTACAGCAATAACCGAAACGGATAAAAGAGCTACGGTGCTAAGAAGTGGAGAGACCTATTTAATTGAGCCAGATGGTTTTGTAAAACTACCAATTCTTGAGAGGATTAAGCTGGAAGGGATGACCATTAGAGAATCTGAGACACTTTTAGAAGAAAGGTATGCTAAGTATTATATTAATTCGTTTGTTAAGTTGAGAGTTAAAAATAGACGTATAGTTGTTTTTCCTGGAGGGGATGGGAAAGCTCAAGTCATTCCTCTGGAAAATGAAAATACTACAATGCTTGAAGCTTTAGGACAAGTTGGAGGATTACAAAATTCAGCTAAAGCATATCATATAAAATTGATAAGAGGAGATTTGAAGGATCCGGAGGTTTATTTATTTGATTTTAGTACAATTGAAGGTATTCAAAAATCTGATTTCGTTCTACAAGCTAATGATATTATTTATGTAGAGAGAAGAAGCGATGCGTTTAGAGAGTTTTTTAGAGATGTTTCGCCAGTAGTCAGTTTACTTGCTAGTACAATAACGTTAATAATTGTAATTAATAACTTAAAATAAAATAAGTTTTTAAAGCATGCAAGAGAACAATCCTTCAAATACATTAAATGATGCTAAAGCTCGTAAACGGTCAAATCTAAATACAGAATCTGATCCGATACTATTTTTCCATTTATTAAAGCTGAATCTATTATGGTTTGCTCTTATCATTTCATTTTGTGTTGCAGCATCCCTTATTTATCTAAGATATACAGCTCCTATATATTCCGCTAAGTTAGTTTATCAAGTGAATTCGGTAAATAATGCAAATAAAGTATTGAATGTTCGTGAATTTCAAGAAACTAATAGTTTAGCTAAAGATGTTGAGATTTTAAAATCTAAGCTATTATTTAAGAGAGCGTTATATAGAACACCTCTTAATGTTAGTTATTTCAATCAAGGCGAAATATTAACAAATGAGTTATATAAATTAACACCTATAAAAGTTGATTTTAGCATAAAGGACTCTTCTATTTTGGGTAGTCCATTTTATATTAAATTTATTAATGAGTCTAGCTTTACGTTAACATTGAATGAAGACTTGTTAGGTGAATTTGATTTAGGGGAAGTGATTAAATTGGAAAAAATACATTTAAATGTAATCCTTACAGATTTTTCGAGTAATCTATCTCTTTTAGAGTCCGATATGTTTTTTAAGATTAATGATTATGAACAATTAGCAGATGAATGGAATTCTAAACTATCTGTTTTCCCCCTTAATAATGCTGCAAAAACAATAAATATTTCTTTTGAGGATAAAAACCCTGAAAAGGCAAAAGATATTGTTACTGCTATAGCGGATGAGTATATAACATATGATATAGAAGAAAGAAGGAAGAGTTCTAAAAAAGCCTTAAAATTTATTGATGATCAATTAACAAAATATTATAATAAGGTTAAAATTTCTGAGAGTAAAATTGAAGAATTTCAAACAGAAACAAACTATTCAACATTAGACAGGTCAGGCATATACTTTGAAAGAAGTTCAAAGTTAGAAAACGATTTAATAAATATTGATTTACAACATCAAGTTTTATTAAGTATAAAAAAATCAATTTCAATAGAGAATGATATTGACGATGCTTATGATTTGTTGCCAATGTTAGTTGGTACTGAAGAGTCTGGCGGGTTATCTTTAATAATAACAAGACTAAAAGAATTATTATTAGAAAAGGAAAATTTAAAATTTGAAGTTACAATAGAAAGTGAAGCTGTAAAAGCCTTAAATCATAGAATTGAAGTGGAAAAGAAAGTGCTTTATGAAAGTGTTGATGCATCAATTAAAAATCTTGCTTTACAAAAAGAAGGCTTGTTGGCTAAAATAACGGAAATAAAAACTGAATTTAAGAATGTTCCCGCTGAAGAAATGGAATATGCTAGATTACAAAGGGTTTTATTACTTGATGAAAAATTTTACAACCTTCTAGTTGAAAAAAGAACTGAGTACTCAATATCAGATGCAGGTTTTGTAACTCAACATTTGATATTAGATAGGGCAAGATTACCTCGAGTTCCAGTATTTCCTAATAAGAATATATTTTTAATCTTTGGGTTTGTAGTTGGGTTTGTATTAAGTTTGATTTTGTTGTTAGTGAAATACATCTTAAAAGATACTATTTCATCAATTGATGAAATTATTAGACATGCCCATTCTGATTTAACTGTTTTGGGAATTGTACCAAAGTATAAGTATGATATACCTGTCTCTCAGTTAGTTGTTAATAAAAAACCAAAATCTATAATTGCAGAGTCATTTAGAGCAATAAGATCCAATATGCAATTTATCTCAAAAATTGAAGGTAAAAAATTGCTGGCGGTTACCTCTACGGTATCTGGAGAAGGTAAAACTTTTGTGGCAATTAATACGGCAGGTATAATTGCTTATTCAGGAAAAAAAGTAGTTATATTAGATTTGGATATGAGAAAACCTAAAATTCACTTAGGTTTTGGTGTTGAGAATAATGTTGGAATGAGTACGCTTTTAATCAAAACAAAAACGATTCATGAGTGTATTCATCATAGTGAATTGGAAAATCTAGATTTTATTACATCAGGACCAATCCCTCCAAATCCATCTGAACTAATAATTAATGGAGAATTAGACAATGTTGTTAAGGCTTTGCATGAAATTTATGATTTTGTTATTATTGATAACCCTCCGATTGGTTTAGTGTCTGATGCAATGGGGATTTTAAAGAAAGCAGATTATCCTATCTATGTTTTTAAAAATGAATATTCTAAAAAATATTTTGTAAACAATTTAGATCGTTTAATGTTAGATAATGGAATAAGGAAGCTTTCAATAGTGTTAAATGCCGTGGAACATGGTAAAAGCGCTTATGGTGGTGGCTACGGTTATGGATATGGTGGCGGTTATGGATATGGTGGTGGTTATGGTTATGGATATGGTGGTTATTATGAGGATGAGCCAAAAGAAAAGAAAGATATGTTTAAGAATATGTTTGGTAGAAGAAAATAATGTATGAAATTTAACAAGCTTGACATAGAAGGGTTGGTGGTGATAGAGCCAAATGTATTTGAGGATGATAGGGGCTATTTTTTTGAGTCGTATAATTATGAAGAGTTCAAAAAGAATGGAGTGGTAGATGTTTTTGTTCAAGATAATCAGTCAAAATCTCAAAAAGATGTATTAAGAGGACTTCATTTTCAAAAACCACCTTATGCTCAATCAAAATTAGTAAGAGTTGTTCAAGGAAGTGTTTTAGATGTTGCTGTTGATCTTAGAAAAGATTCAAAAACTTACGGACAATATTATTCTGTTGTATTGTCTGCTGAAAACAAAAAAATGTTTTTTATTCCTGCTGGTTTTGCACATGGGTTTTTAACACTTGAGGATAATACAATCTTTTCATATAAATGTAGTAATGTTTATCATTCAGCTTCAGAAGATACTATTCTTTGGAACGATAAAGATATTAATATTGATTGGGGAATCAATCAGCCCATTCTTTCTGAAAAAGATATTCAAGCCAACTCTTTTAACCAATTTAAAAGCCCATTTTAAGTATTTTGTTTTCATGGAAACACATATTATTTTTTATAGGGGCATTATTGTTCTCAATATTGATAAACAGTATTATGCTAAGGTTTGTAAAAACACTTGGTATTAGAAATGAAAAAGAAACCACTATTAGATGGAGTCCGCAGGTAAAACCAGCATTAGGAGGATTGACTTTTTATATTATATTCTTGCTATCTATAATATTTCATTCGTTTATATTTTCATATTCAGGTGACAGTATAGATTTTAAGTTTACAGGGATTGTAGGAGCAGTATCTCTAGGGTTTTTAATGGGATTAGCAGATGATGCATATAACACGCGACCTGTTTTAAAGTTTTTAACTCAAGTTTTATGCGGTGGAATATTGGTTTATTCAGGTACATATATCGATTTTTTTGATAGTGATATCCTTAATTATTCATTAACTGTGTTGTGGGTTGTAGGGCTTATGAACTCTATTAATATGTTAGATAATATGGATAGTATTACAACTATAGTTTCTTTAGTTGTTTGTTTCACTATCCTAATATTAATGTTGCTAGGGAATGGAACAAGTACATTTGGAGCAACTATAATAATTGGTTTATTGGCAGCGTTATTAGGTTTTCTATATTTTAACTGGAATCCTGCAAAAATGTATATGGGAGATACAGGGAGCCAATATTTAGGAGTGTTATTGGCCGCATTAAGTATAAATTATTTATGGAATCCAATCACAACAGAAGAATTTTCTATTTCAAGACAATTTTTGATTCCATTGTTAACTTTTATTATACCAATAGTTGATACAACTACCGTAACTATTAAAAGGTTAAGAAAAGGTAATTCCCCATTTGTGGGAGGTAAAGATCACACAACCCATCATTTATCTTATTTAGGATTTTTAGAAAAACAAGTTGCAGCTATAGTTGCTTTAATCTCAATTATATCTTCAGCTATTGCAGTTTACATCATTACATCAATACAAATTTGGAGTCATTTATATACAATAATTTTTTCTGCTTATTTTTTAATTGTTTTTGGTGTTTTGTTTTATATAGCCAATAAGAATATAAATAAATCTGAAGATGTTGGATGATAAAGAAGAGTTTATTGAAGTAATAGGTTCTAGAGTTCACAATCTCAAAAATATTTCTGTAAAAATTCCTAGGAACAAACTTGTTGTAATGACAGGTGTGAGCGGTAGTGGTAAGTCTTCCTTGGCTTTCGATACAATTTATGCTGAGGGTCAGCGAAGGTATATGGAAACATTTTCGGCTTATGCACGAAATTTTTTAGGAACAATGGAAAGGCCAGATGTGGATAAAATTCATGGATTA
>Ga0206123_10004494_pt1 | contig 10893 bp, 11 predicted proteins | sample Helgoland_Spring_2_FD_160086 | JGI IMG/M metagenome (GOLD analysis project Ga0206123, IMG submission 160086) | Pelagic subsurface seawater microbial communities from Kabeltonne, Helgoland, North Sea - Helgoland_Spring_Bloom_20160316_1 | ecosystem: Environmental > Aquatic > Marine > Epipelagic ... | reverse complement strand
TTGCATCCAGATGTAGCGCAATTCGTCTGGGCTGTTGTTGACGTAAAGAATGCGTTCTTCGCCATCAATGCGTTGATTCACATCGTCCAAGGTGACTTGGATGTTGTAATCGGCTCGTTGCTGCCAATATTCATGGCCCGGAGCACCAGAGGCTGTGCGATAAACATTGGGGGTGGGCAATTCCTGGCCCAACTGCCGAAACTTATTGTCATTGATATGAGAGGGAACATCCTCCAAGGCCTGCTGCGCCAATGAAGGGCCCATTCCGGCTACGAGCAACAATAAAGTTGCGATCAACGGTTGAAAACGATTTCTTTTCATGCTTACTTGCTATGGCAACGAATTTACACCACATGTCACAATCTCCACAGCCTTTTGCACTTCCTTTTCGTTCCGTGATGTTCGCCTGGTTCCAGCGTGCTTTTCGCGCACCATTCAAGCAGACAAGCTGGCTATTGCTGCTGCCGATCATTCTCTTGACGTGGGGCGGTTGCAAGGCTCCGGATGATGCGACCGAATTGCCCGATGACACCTCCTCCTCTGCAGGTCCTATCAATGGCACCACATGGCGCTATTTGGCCTTGGGTGATTCCTACACCATAGGAGAATCTGTCGTTCCATCCGAACGATGGCCCAATCAACTTCAGGCCGAATTGGAAGCAGCGTTGAGCGACGAAAGCTTCGATGACGCAACCATTCTGGCCACCACCGGTTGGACAACAAGTAACCTGAGTCAAGCACTCTCCAATTCTGGCTATGAAGATGAATCATGGGATCTGGTGAGTTTGTTGATTGGGGTCAACAACCAATACCAAGGCGCTGCACTCGAGCAATATGAAGTCGAATATGAAGATTTGTTGCAGCGTGCCATATCTGCGGCCGGCGAGCGTGAAGGGCGTGTTTTTGTCGTCTCCATCCCCGATTACGGATACACCCCTTTCGGAGTGAACAATCAAGGGCAAATCAGCACCGAACTTGAAGGCTTCAATGCCGCATGCCAGGCAATCACCGAATCATACGGCGTGGCATATTTCAACATCACGACCATTTCCCAACAATGGCCCGAAGTTGAAGGGCTCGTTGCCGAGGACGGGCTCCATCCATCCGCCTTGCAGTATAGCATGTGGGTAGACACATTTCACGAACAAGTTCAAGATTTACTGCAGCCTTGAAACGACTCAATCGCTCCAAAGAAGTGCTCCCGAGCCCAATTGCTTGAGCTCCCAATCCAATGGTGGGGCTTCACCTCCAAGGACATTGCCTGGAGCGTCAATGACCACGTACGCGTAGTCGGTAGCGCGGAAAATCAAATTGCTGACTCCCGCCTGATGGATAAATCCGTACCGCGCTGAACACCCTGCAGCACGAAGCCTTGAGAGCCCCGAAGCGTAGGCTTCTAACGTCGTCACTGCACCCGAAACCGTCGCCTGTGCCGCTCCGTTGTGCAGCTTTACCGTGGCAGAATCCAGCCGGAGGTCGAGTTCAATCGCGCCCGCATAGTCACGCGCCTCAACATTGAGATGCTGCGAAGAATCCAACATCGACATTTGAAAGGTCCCTTGGCCATGCAAATGAATATCGTGGATCCTAGGCGCAGTCACTTTGACCTGAACGACATGGCTCAGGTCGCGTGTCCATTGGCAACGATCTTCATGACCGAGCACCAATTCATTTCCATTCCAAACCGCTGAGGCGTGGGCCAACAAATTTGACGGTCCGCTCCAGATGACTTCTACCTCATCATCGGTTCCAATTGCACATTCAACTTCCAAATGCGTTTCAATCGTGAGCATTATCGGCGCAGCACTCGCGTCCCACGTCAACGTATCCGTTGCCCAATCTCCCGCGCGCATCAAACACCAAGGGGCATTCGGCCGATCGCATCCACCGATGGATACCATGAGCAAACCCATGCACAAAGCCAACACTATCGAACGTCTTCTGCACATGAATTTACGGCCTCATTTCATCCTTGGCCAACGCTTTTTTCGCCGCATTCCAATGAATGTCCATCTCGGCAAGCGTCATTTCAGCAAGCGATTTGCCTCCGGCTTTCCGAATCTCATTTTCCATGTATTGGAATCGATTTCGAAAACGCCGATTGGTACGCTCCAAGGCCTCGTCTGGATTGATGTCTTTGAACCGTGCAAAATTGACGAGGGCAAAGAGCACATCACCAAACTCGTCTGTGGCGCGTTCTGCGTCCACATCCAATTCTGCCTTGAACTCCGCCAACTCCTCTTCCACCTTATCCCACACTTGATGTTCATTGTCCCAATCAAAACCCACGCCGCGGACTTTGTCTTGCATGCGGTATGCCTTGACCAAGCTCGGTAAGCCTTTTGGAACGCCCTCAAGAACAGATTTCTTGCCCTCTTTGAGTTTCAATTGTTCCCAGTTGGCCTTGACAGTCTCTTCATCATTTGCTTCAACATCTCCGTATATATGTGGATGCCGGTCAACGAGCTTATCGCAAATACCATTCAGGCTATCTGCTATGTCCCAACCTCCTTCTTCAGCGCTTCTCTCGCTGGCGATTTGAGCATAGAAAACCATGTGCAAAAGCAAATCACCCGTTTCCTTTTGTACCTCTTCGATGTCATTGTCCAAGATTGCCTCTGACAATTCATACGTTTCCTCAATGGTCAAATGCCGCAAGCTCTCGAAGGTTTGCTTGCGGTCCCAGGGACATTTCTCCCTCAATTCTTCCATGATTTTCAGCAAGCGTTCAAACGCAGCCAATTTCTCTTCCATCGTATGCATGCAACGAAGGTAAGGCGCAGTAAATTCGGAGCATGACGACGGCATGGAAGAATAACAGTTGCAAAATTCTTTGGGTCCATTTGCTGATCGCAACCATTGCCGTTCCGTCAAGTGCTCAGACCGGACCAACACTTCCTTCTGGCATTGAACTGGGGCTGGGTTCGGGTTATACCCTGCCGCACCGAGACATGATGCAGCATCTCGTGACGGGACATTCAAAGCAAATCGCGATCGGCTGCGGTTGGAATCTTTCCGGAGGATGGACGGACCGGCGAGATGCCACCGGGCATTATTGGCATGGTGTTGAGTTGGCCTGGACCGAGTTGGGAGGTGACGCCCTTGGAACGATGACAAGTGCGCTATGGCTGACCCGATTTCCCTCCAAAATCGGCCATACCGAATTGGGGCTTGGAGCGGGATGGAGCTCAACCCCGTGGAATGCGGAAAGTGCGCCCTCTTCCGTCGCAATCAGCACTCGGTTGAACGCGGGATTGCACGCAGCTTGGGTCTTTCCCATTCTTAGGACCCCACGAAGTGCATGGTTGGTAAAGGCTCGATTTACGCATTTTTCCAACGGAGCCATCTCCTTGCCCAATCTTGGCATCAACAATATAGGTTTAGACCTACGCCACCAGTGGAGAGAAGAGTATGACATTCCGCAGCGGCGACTGACTTCTTATCGCGAGGAGAGACGCGGTGCCTTGGCGCTTGAAATGAGCTTGCGTGCAGGCGTTCGCGACGTAGGGCTTCCAGGAGGAGAACTTCATCCCATCTTCAATGTGCATGTTCTTGGCCTTCATCATTCGAAACGCTCAACATCAAGGGCATGGGCAGTGGCGAATGACCTCGGATACAATCAGAGCCTGAGGGTCACCGGAGCTGCTTCAGGCGCCAACAGCCCATTGAACCGATTACAGTATTCCATTCTGGGAGGAGCGAGATGGGATTTTAACCGCATCCAAGTCACGGCGCTGCAAGGATGGATGTGCACCAATCCCGATCAGGAATTGGGCGCTATGTATTTGATGGTGACCATGCATTATGAGTGCAGCCCAGCCGTAGCCATTGAATTGGGCTTGAAATCATTTCAATTCAGAGCGGACTATCCCTTCATTGGTTTTCGCCATCAATTGGGATCCCTGAAGAAAGGACGCCTCGAGAACGTGGATTGAACCAATGACGGCAGGTGTACTAGCTTCATTCTTTGGCCTGCGTTCGGCCTCAACAATCCGACCCAAAGACCGAAAGGAACAAAAGCAAATCCGATACATTAATGGATCCGTTCAAGTCGACATCACCTGTGCACTGGGGCAACGCGACACACTTTCCTTCCGCTTCACTCCACTCCGTTCCCGTCCCACAGTAAAAAGATGGATCGACTTCATCATCGTCATACACACCATTCTCGTTCGTGTGGTTTCGTTGGATTCAAAGGCAATTTGTGATGTGTAATACTTACAAGTCTGACATCCTTGGCGAATGGCCACTCCATCTTTATCCCAACAGACTGCCCATCATTCGATGCATTCCTCCCCAAAAGCTCCCAAGAAAATGAGAAGGTCCCCTGTATTGACCATGCCGTCTTGATTGATATCTGAAGGACACGTTGATACGGCGCTTCCTGTGCACGATCCGTCGTCAAACAAAGCGTCGGGATTGTAATTGTCTGCATTGGGCCACGTGCAACCGGCGCACGATTCGATTTCACAGGAACCGTCGTCCAACGTTGCTTCATCATTAAAGTTGCAGGCAAACAAATAAGTACATCCCAGGACATCCGCTTCTGTATTCCCTTGATCATTGTTCCACGCTCCGAACAAGCCCAACTGTTCGGCGTACGTCCAACACGTCAGCCAATTGCCGCCATTCGGTGAAAATGCACCGATGTAATCGACTGATTCGAACCATGCATCCTCCGGAAGGAATTCGGGGTCCACGGCCATTGCAGCGGAATCGGGCGTGAGGTTGATGGGATCCACCACATGACCTGCGTCGGTCTCAAACGCAAAGTCAATGCCAGGGTCGTATGCGAAATTATTGTTGTCCGTAAAGTGTGCTTCCACCTCTTCTTGGCCGTTGAACACATAGCCATCGTCGTATAGAATCAATTCTGAAATGGATGAACTATCCCCGATTTGCCAGAAACGATTGTTCTGAATATTGGTCTCACCGAACAAGAGCAACTCCCATGCATCGCAGGGATCTTCGTCTTCAAAATCAATGCCTAAGCCAAAATTCACGAATAGACTGTTGTGCAAACGAACCCCTGCCCCGTTGTGCAAGCGGATGGCAGTGGCCTGGCCTGCTCCGATGTAAGTCTGGTTATAAAGCAATGGATTGGAATAAGGCATGAACGTCATGTTGACATCAAACTCTTCGTAATCGTCTCCTTCATAGTCCCCTGCGTGATCACCCGCTCCATTGAGCTCATCCGTAATCGAAAAAATGAATTGTCCACGACCCTGCCAACCCTGATCGTACTCCAATCCGTCCTCTTCATTGAAGATTGCTGCCACGTGCCGAACGTCCACCATACCACCGAAAATCTGAATTCCATCATCCCCACTGGCAATGGCTTCAATGAATTCCACCTCGGTGCCATTGCCAACGCCGCAGAGCGACAAGGCATTGGTCTCAATTCCGTTTTCAAATTGTGAGATGCCCAATGATGTCGATGCATGACGCAAACTGATGAATCGGAGAACTCCCGATGATGCATCCCATGGATCATCGCCACCATAAACATGCCTGTTTTGGCCCGTGTAGTCAACAACGCCTTCCACCTCGTCGTTGCCGTCAAAGGTGTTCAATGCTCCATTTCCACAAACAATCAATCCGCCCCACTGTCCACGCACATCGTATCCCACCGAGCCATCCATCGGGTCCGCTTCAAACGTGAAGACAATGGGACAATCAGCCGTTCCATCCGCCATAATGGTAGCTCCTGCGCTAACAATTAGACTGCCGGCGTGTTGGCTGTACAGATAATCCTCTCTTGGAGAGGGATTGCCATTGGGCAAGGTATACGTCAAGGTGTCAAACACAATCCCAGAACGTCCTTTTACCAGGGTGCCGGGCGCAATGCTCAGCACATCCCCTGCATTTACGAAAACAGGCTCTATCAAAAGATAAGTGGTATCACAACTCCACGAAGCTGTGCCTGTTCCCGCACCATCGTTGTCCGAAATCTCTTTGACCGGCCGTTCCGCCCATGGGGGGCAGTCACACGGACCTTGTTGCGACCAAGCGGTTGGATGCGCACCAATAATGGCGAACACAAAAACCGCCCATGAGACGATAAACGGTAAGCGTCGGGATAACATGGTTAATTCAAAAGGAACCCTTCAATTTACGAAAAAAATTCACAAGAGCCCGAATGGCCTGCAAATCGGCCGCAGTACGGTTGTAATTTTACCGCATGGAATGGAAAGTAATTGCCTTGTCAGTCGGAATGTTGGCCTTGGGGTTTGCGGGCATCGCCATCAAAATACTCTTGAAAAAAGACGGTGAATTTGCTGGGACCTGTGCAAGTCAAAATCCCTTGCTCAAAAATGAATCTGGCACATGCTCTGTTTGCGGTGCTCGTCCACAAGACGAATGCTTGAAACCCGCCGAGTAATCGGTCACAAGTGCCCTCAGGTTTTCGTCAAGAATTCGTGGACAAGGCTTCATCCCATCCTTGGGTTTGCCAGGTAACCATAGCGCCCGATTCCGATGCGAAAATGAAAAGTGCTTCGACGCGCTCGAACTCATTTTCTGCACGGTAGGTTTCAATGAAACGCTTGCCTTCCTCTGGCCCCCATACCATGCAGGCTGTGGCCAATGCGTCGGCCGTTGCGGCATCGGCGGCATGTATCGTAGCACTCAAAAGCGAATGCTGTACCGGATACCCCGTAAAAGGACTGATGGTGTGAGAGCGCTTGATCCCGTCTTCCTCATAGAACTTCCGGTAGTTTCCGCTCGTGCAAATCGCGGCATCTTTCACCGCTACGATCGACTGAAGTTGCCGTTCATCCAATCCATCCTGTTGATCCACAGGCAAATCGATTGCTATGCGCCACACCTGTCCGTCTGCACGAAGGCCCTGGCATTTCACTTCGCCTCCTACTTCCACCATAAAGTTGGACACACCTTCTTCCAGCAAGGCATCTGCGAGCAAATCCACTGTTAATCCTTGGGCAATGCCATTGAAGTCGATTGAAGTACTTGGATTGCCTTTGCGAATGTATGTGTCCTGATAGATTCGATCCACCTCGTTTTCCTCGAGATCAATCCGATCCGCAGTCATGCCTACCGATGGAAGAATGCGTTGAACGTCTTCATCGACTACCACTCCTTTTTCACTCAAACCAAACCCCCACAGCTCCACCAATGGATGCACGGTAGGATCAAAAGCACCTTGGGAAGCCTCAAACAAATCCAGGCTTCGCGACCAAATCACAGACCAGAGACGGGAAGCGTCGATGAATGTGTAGAGTTCGCTGCCCCCCGCGTATTCATTGATGGCATTGATTCGCGAGGCAGGTCGCCACAAGTTGAATTCAACATCTACCGCTTCCAATACTGAATCAATCCGGCTCTGAGCCACCCGAACATCCCCTAGGTATTTGATGAGGTAGGTGGTGCCTTGGGTGTCACCCGTGTGCACATGTTCCGCTATCCCAGCAGCACTGGCGATCGTTGACTCATCTGGGGCTGTTGGACCCGGGACATTGCATGACCCCAAAAAAGCAGCTATCAAAAAAGTTGCAACGACGGTCTGACGCGGCAGTCGATTAGCCACCGAAATCATCGAAACTGACGTTCTCAGGCGGCACTCCCCAATCGTCACACATCTTCAAAACCGCTTGGTTCATCATGGGAGGACCGCAGAAGTAAAATTCAATGTCTTCCGGAGCATCATGCTGGGCAAGTTGGTGTTCAATCACCGCATTGTGAACGAATCCCAAAAATCCATCGCCTTCATCGCTGATGTCTTTTTTCACTTTCCAATCATCCCCTTCTGCTGGCTCAGAGAGCACAACATGGAAATCGAAATTTGGAAATTCTTCCGCAATCTTGTTGAAGTCATCCAAATAGAAAAGCTCTCGTTTCGAACGACCTCCGTACCAGAAAGTCACCTTTCGGTCCGTCTTAACGGTGTGAAAAAGGTGAAAAAGGTGCGATCGCATGGGAGCCATTCCGGCGCCACCTCCGATGTAAACCATCTCCGAGCCCGTCTCCTTGATGAAAAATTCACCGTAGGGACCTGAAATCTCAACCTTATCGCCTGGTTTTTGAGCAAAAACAAAGGACGAACAGATTCCTGGATTCACTTGCATCCATGCGTTCCGAGCGCGGTCCCAAGGTGGAGTAGCAATTCGAATATTCAGCATGACGATGTTGCCCTCTGCTGGGTGATTCGCCATGGAGTAAGCGCGGACAATGGGCTCTTCATTGGTCATTTTCAAATCCCACAATCCAAACTTGTCCCACTCGCTTTTGAATGTATTCGGGTCTTTGTGATGATCCGGGTGCGCCGTAACGTCAATCCCCTTGTATTCCACAACGGTTTCAGGAACATCTACTTGAATGTATCCCCCCGCTTCGAAATCCAACGACTCTCCTTCCGGAAGTCGGACCACAAATTCCTTGATGAAAGAAGCTACGTTGTAGTTTGAAACCACCTCGCATTCCCATTTCTTGATCCCAAACACCTCTTCAGGCACCTGGATCTCCATGTCTTCCTTGACCTTGACCTGGCAGCCCAAGCGCCAGTTGTCGGCGATTTCTTTTCGGCTAAAGTGCGGCTCTTCGGTTGGGAGGATGCTTCCTCCCCCTTCGGCCACTTGGCAACGGCATTGCACACAGGTTCCACCGCCACCACAGGCTGATGGCAAGAAAACGCCATTGTTTCCCAACGTCGTGAGCAGGGTGCTTCCCCCATCCACTTCGAGCGTTTGCTCACCGTTGATGACGATCTTCAGTTTCCCACTCGGTGATAGTTTCGCTTTGGCGAAAAGCAGCAAGCCCACAAGAAGCAGGATTACAGCCAAGAAGAAAGCGATTGTCAGAACAATTGTAGTCGTCATCTCTATCAAATTTCAATGCCCATGAAGCTCATGAACGCAATGCCCATAAGTCCCGTAATAATGAACGTGATGCCCAGTCCCTTGAGCGGAGCCGGCACGTGTGAATAGCGAATTTTCTCGCGAATGGCGGCGATGGCTACGATGGCAAGCCACCAACCAACACCTGAACCCAAGCCGAAGACCGTGGCCTCACCAATGCTCGGGTACTGGCGGTCTTGCATGAACAAGGCACCTCCCAAAATGGAGCAGTTCACGGCGATCAACGGCAAGAAAATACCCAATGCTCCGTACAAGGCCGGCGCAAATTTTTCGACAATCATCTCCACCAATTGCACCATGGATGCAATGACTGCAATGAACATAATGAAGCTGAGGAAACTCAAATTCACGGTCGCGTATTCCGGACTAATCCATTGCAACGCTCCTTCTTTCAAAACGTAATTTTCCAAGAGGTAATTGATCGGAACAGTGATTCCCAAAACGAAAATCACGGCAAGGCCCAGTCCGTTGGCAGTTTTCACCGTCTTCGAAACGGCCAAGTAAGAACACATGCCTAAGAAGTAGGCGAAAATCATGTTCTCAATGAAGATGCCCTTCACAAATATGCTGAGGTATTCCATTAGTTCTCTTCGATTAAGGATTGATTGCGACTGCGCTGGATCCAGATGATAATACCGACAGTGATGAGCGCCATCGGCGGCAAAATCATGAGGTTGTTGTTCTCATAAAATCCCCCTTCGCTCATGAACCATTCCGTGGGCAGAAATTTGACTTGTCCCATCCCAGGAAGTGAAATCGCGCCACTGCCAAAGACTTCACGTACAATGGAGACGGCCAACAAAATCCAGGCATACCCCATGGCGTTGCCAATTGCATCTAAGAAAGATGGACCAGGCTTATTGGCCAAAGCAAACGCTTCCAAACGGCCCATGATGATGCAGTTGGTGATGATCAGACCAACGAATACCGACAATTTTTCTGAAATATCAGGCTGGAAGGCCTTCAGCACCTGATCCACGATGATGACCAATGAAGCCACAACCACGAGCTGGACAATGATTCGAATGCGATCGGGAATCAGATTTCGCAAAAGTGATACGATGACGTTGCCACCGATCATCACAAACAAAACGGACAAGCTCATGATGACCGCCTGCTGCAATTGAACCGTAATGGCCAATGCCGAGCAAATTCCCAACACTTGAACGGTGATCGGATTGGAATCGTCGAGCGGATCCTTGAGGAGCCTGCGATTCTTTTTGGAAAACAACGACTCTTTCTTAGGCGCTGCTGCTGTATCGGTGCTCATCGTTGGGCGCGTGTTTCTGATTCAAAATACCGGTAGTACACTTTCAAGGTGCGGTTCATCATTTCATCCACCCCTTTCGACGTGATGGTTCCCCCAGTGATGCCGTCGACGCTATATTCGTCCGTCGGCGCACCACCCTTGGTGATGGTAAACAAGGCAGCCGCTTCAGCGTTGAGCTGCTTGCCTTTGAACTTCTCTGTGAAAAAGGTCTCTTTGATTTCTGCTCCCAGACCCGGTGTCTCGGTTTTGTGATCAAAATTAGCACCGTAGATAGTGGTCTTGTCCTCTTCGAGTGCAACATATCCCCAAATGGGCCCCCAAAGGCCTGACCCCACCATAGGAATGACGTAAAGGCTCGCACCGTCTTTGGCGCAGCGGAAAAGTGGGAATCGCAAGCCATCTTCGGAGAGCGCAGCCATCAATGCAGCCTCGTCACCGTCCGTCGCTTTGACGGCGGATTTGACACTCGCACGGTAATCCTTCTTCACATCGATTCCAAAGGGGTCTTGTTTGTCTTTTGGATCAACTACTGAAGATGTAGCCATCAATTCCCGACCTGTCATGTCAATTGCCACCCGCTCAACCACATAATCGGCGAATAGCCCACTCGCATTGGTTCGGTTGGCATCGACGCCGATCGCCCCGAGTATGTCCATCATTTTCTTGTCCGCCGCATTCGCATCTTGACGCTCTTTCAACGAAAGCGAAGTGTAGGCCAGCGAAGTTCCAACCACAACCACCATGATGATG
>Ga0206123_10004491_pt1 | contig 10895 bp, 2 predicted proteins | sample Helgoland_Spring_2_FD_160086 | JGI IMG/M metagenome (GOLD analysis project Ga0206123, IMG submission 160086) | Pelagic subsurface seawater microbial communities from Kabeltonne, Helgoland, North Sea - Helgoland_Spring_Bloom_20160316_1 | ecosystem: Environmental > Aquatic > Marine > Epipelagic ... | reverse complement strand
CGCCTTTGCTCGGGGGTTGGTGGATGAAGAGGAGGATCTGGGATCCTGCGCTCGAAGCAGTCGCGATCGAACTCCATTAAGACGGTGCGAACGCGATGCATGTACCACATCTCACGGCCTAATCTCTGCATTGCCTGGCTCATATTCAGGCTTTCACGTTCGTCAACCATGAGGATCGGTCGAAAGAAGGAGAGCGGATGGCCGCCCATGATGGAGCCGTGCTCCTCTGCACAGTTCCATGCTGCTTCGTAGCGCCAGTCCGGGCAAGACCGAAAGGGGGCGGTGGTCTCGAACATGGCGTTCTTGTGTGTATACTCTTAGGTGGAGTATTTACAAAGTTCTTCATTTGGCCAAGCCTCTACACACCCTCCTCAACGCCTACCAGCCGCCCACCAGCCACCCACCAGCCCTGGACCCAGTCTTGCCAAACTTGTCCAAATTTGCCAAGTTTGTCGGTTACATTCGGCGCGCCACACTGTGCACAGGCTCAAACAGGCAGGGCACTTCCGCCCCTGCCAGCAGCTCCGTCCATACCTCCTCCTCTTCCTTCTTCACCTTCTCCTCCACCCAGGCAGCAGCAACCGGCGCCTGCTTCTTCGACATGCGTTTTCGCAAGGGGTCAACCAATGGTCGAGGAGCCATGTCATCCAGCACGGAAAGCATGTGCATGCTCTTGATGGTCGAGCTGATTGGAGCAGCCTCTGTTGGAGGTGCGGGTGTTGACGGCCCTGCTCCTGGGGCTTCCACCCTTGCAGCTGCTGCGCGCGTGATGATCTGCTCGCTCTGAAACTCGAAGGCACCCCGTCTGTAAACATCGGGTGCGAGGACACGCAAGATGCCGGCGCGATCCTTTGCGCTTTGCCGCGAGTCCAACAGCATACGAAGCTCGCGCTTCGACGGCGCGCGCGGCGCTGTCGGTGATGTCTTGGGAAGCGATGCCTGGCCAAGAAACGCAAACCCACTTGACTCCAGCGCGTAGGAAGCAACGGGCAGCACATTCGAGCCTGGCTCCAGCTCTGGGTCGTTGTAGGCGCCCGAAGCCCTTCTCGTCACCTCAAGGACCTCGGAGACGTTGATCATCGTCTTCATGATGTCGACAATGTCGACTTCTGCTGACCCCTCTGGTGGCGGTGCGCCAATGTCCAACGGCGCACCGAGCGCCGTTGAGCCCCGCGCCAACTCCTCTGCTGCGATGGCCATGTAATCGCTGAGCGACTCTCCGACCGCCCCTACTGTACCGAGATCCGCATTCTGCACAAGGATTGCAGGAGCCGTTGAAGGAATAGGTGGCATCGACGGCGGTATGGGACCACCAGGAGGGATGGGCGGACCGCCGGGTACGGCTGGGTTGAGCCAGTTCCATATCGCTCCCGCAGGTCTGAACGGGGCTGCGAGAAGCCAGACTCCGCCGTCAGCGGTGATTTGCCAGGCTCCGCGTCCAGCTGCGACCAATTGCGCCGGGCCCTGACCGAGCGTTGCATTGAAGCCATCCTGTATAGAGTCCATTGGTGCTGCATCTCCTGCGTCTCTAGCTGCGCCCGCAGCGTCCCACACAACACTGCCAGCGTACGTGGTCCACTCGCCCAGCTTGGTCAGAATCGGGATGGCCAGCCCTTTCCACCAGATGAAGACTCCGACCCCTGCAGCAAGGATGGTCCACTTCCATCGCCACAGCCCCCTCATCGTGACGATCCCGTATGCCTCGATGTTGAAGGCCTGGCCGCACGGTAGCATCTTTGTGGGGCGCACATACGTGCCGCTTTTGCGAGCAAGGCCTGTCACACGAGGAACGCCGTTTGCGTCCACTGACGCGAGGCGTTGCTCAACCAGGCTGTTGATGTTGTGCGACTGTGCCTCGGTCTCGCCGTCCATGATCGAGATGCCCACGCGTCTGTGCGCACGGTAGATGGGATAGACCGTCGATCCGTACCAGTCGTCCGGTTCCACGATGGACTCGCCTTCCGAGTTGCGGATGGTGGTGTGGTTGGAGACGAAGACGTCTGCCGTGGCGGCCTTGTGCCACGAGTTGAACATGCAAACCGAAATCGGAGAGTGCAGGTACCACGAGCACGCAAGCGACGTGTACACCAGGCGTCGCAGGTAGCAACGCGCAAACTCAATCTGTGGTGCACCGGCTGCTGGCATGGGGAAGTCGCGCTCAAAGTAGTTGAATGAGCGGATGTCCTTGTTGTTGAACTTGTCAAAGTCGGCCATCGACGGGAGCTCCGGCATCTGCTCAACACCACCTGGCACGGTGGCAGCACCGACCGCATGCTCGTCGCGGTGCACGTTGCGCCACAGAATGGACATCACCTCTGCCGCGAGCTCTCCATCCCATCCCACCTTCTCAACCAGAGACTGGCCGCTGAGAATACGCCCCCTGGAAGGTGGTGATGTCCCATAGTTGGTGCGGTCCACCTCGTCGAGACCGGCCACATCTTTGAAGAGGCGCTGCTGATTTGCCCAGTTGAAGTGCCGTGCATTTGTTGGTGGAAGATCGGTGCCAAGGAGCAGCTCCTCTAGGAACCGGACGACCTCCTTGGTCACGATGCGGTCCTCAAAGTCGCCCCACCCCCAGAACTTGCCAGTGGTCTCGTCGGTTGCCCATTCAAGCTGCTGCATCGGATGAGCCGGTCCGTGCTTGGTGTGCACAAACTTGTACATCTCGGTCATGTCCAGGCTGTTGAAGTTGCCCGTCGCTACCGGAGAACCAATGAGCGCCTGGGAGAGGTGATCAAAGAGCATGTACGTCGAGAACAACTGGGAGGATCGCACTGTAGCGTGCGGAAGGCACAGAAGCCCAGTGTCCGTAATGTCGCACATGTCGCCAACCTTGCCAGTGGCATCGAACAGGTCGCGCTGCGCGATGCGAAGGGCGCCCGCCTTCTTGTAGTACGCATCGAAATTCTCCAGGCCCGCGCAAAGGAGAACCGCATCGTAGGCACAAGGCGCTGAGAAGCTACCAGTGTAGACGGGCCACTGCTTCCCTGACGAGTTTTCCATCGCAAAGCGTACCTCGGCGCGGCGGAGGATCTCCTCGTCGCCGGCACACGTGGTGGTCAGGTTCTTGCCGCTGACGAGGGTGGCAAGGCGCCCAAAGTCTTGCTCGACGCACGCAAGGCTCAACTTGCCCACCTCCTGCAGATATTGCGCACGTTGCGCCTGTCGGACCTCGTCGATCATCTGCTTCATGATCTCTTGCTGCTGCGATGTTGTCTTCCGTTCAAACGCCCCAACCTTGGCATTGAGCTTGCTCTTCTCAAGGGCATCAGCCTGCTTCAACGCTTCGACCGCCGCCGCGACGACGCGTGGGTTGCGCTCACGCGGCGGCAGTGCAAACTTTTTGCGCTCTGCCGGTGTAAGATACCTGAGCGCCGCACTGGCCTTTTGGGCCCGTGGGATGCGGTGAACGTCGCGCGGAAGAGCGAGCGGATTGTCCCTCTTCTTTTTCTTGTTGCCCTGCTTTCCTGGGGCCTTGCCCTCCGTGGCAAGGGGGTAAAGATCTTTCAAATCCATGGTACCACCACCCTCTACTTCACCTTACCACGGGTCTACTTATGACACAGGACAGAGCAGAGCTCCGCCAGGCTCACTATCTTGCACCCCCGACCCAGAGCCCGGTCACAGACTTCGATTGCGTATCCAGCCCTCAGTTTTGCAGCATCGCGCATGTCGTCGCTGACGACGTATGCGTAAAGCTCGTGATTCATGCCGCCGCGCTCAGACTGGTGCAATGCAACGGCAATGCAGAGGGATAGAACCGAGATGTCGGATGGGAGCTTGACGCTACCAGCCTGCTCACCACGAACAAAGCCGAAGAGATCAAGTGCCGCCGCCAATCGATCGGCGTTGAAGGCCATGCTTCTCGCGACCGACGTGCGGAGCTCCACGGAAGCACCCGCAAGTGCGTAGCGCGTCAACATCCCCGCGGCCTGGACAACAGACTCTGGAAAGTCGTCCAACTGCTGCATTGGGTCTTCTGGCTCTTCTGGGATGGCCTGTCCCGCAACGACTGTGGATCCCTGGACGGAGAGCACAAGGGGGTGCCTCGAGAAGCCCTCCAGATCGTTGGGGCGTCGCCGAATCGCTGACACGGGGACGCCTTCAATCACCGGGACCGCCGGGTCCGGCTCCCCGGATGCGACGCCGAGCGCGATGCTGGACAGCGCCACCCGTAGGGGTTCGATCCAGACCAGGCGGTCCATGCCCTGAATGTCGAAGGGTGTCGTTCCTGGCAGCCCGGCGAGACGCACTCCAAAGGGCACATAGTACTGGCGCTTCTCCTCCTCTAGTGTGATGCCGGACAACTCTGAGATCAGGTCGTCGACGCGGTTTACACCCGGTGCTGCAACCTGCCACGAAAGCATGACGTTCTTGTCGATGCGACGAGCTGCCCACGCAGCCTCCATCGCCTTTGCAGTGACGGGTCTGGAAGCAAGCTTGACGTCTTGTTGATCCAGGAACTCCCGAGCTGCCTGCCGTTCGCTCGCTTCGATGCCGACGATGACTGCCGCGGAGTCAGAGTCGGTAAACGCAATCTGTAATGTGCCTGCGAAGCGAGCAGCTGCCATCAGCGCTGGCACCTTGTCAGCGTCGCCAGTGAGTGCAGCAACACGCTCAAACGACCGAACCGCTTCTGCAACCTTCGTGCGCCCATTTGGAAATGGCCTGGCAAGAGGTTTTGACGCCTCCTTCAGTGAGGCTTTGGCAGCCGCAACCATCTTGTCGGCAAAGACGTCGATGAGCACGCGCTGCGGGCGCTGCCATTGCTCAAGAGCAGTGTCGAAGCGCGCATCGGCGTCGGCCGACTGGATGGCAAACTCCGCGCGCACGAAGGTGGTGCTGTGGCGCAGCGCCATGCGTGCCGCCACACCAGAGGCCAGACATGACCAGAGCGGATCGTCTCCATAGACGAGGGTGACCCCGGCCTGCGAGCCGTACGTCGCCTTGATTATTCGGGCGGCGCGTTCCATAATCGCAAGCGTGACTTCCTCTGCCTTCAGAAGAAGCTGATCACCCGTGAACTTGGCAAGCGGAAAACGAGCGGAGATGACGTACTCGAAGATCTCGTGGTGGGCAGCCGACGCGGCAAGCTCGGCAGACTGATCTGTCGCCAAGATGTTGGGCTTGCCGGTGACCCTCTTGATGGCATCGGCAATCGGGATGTCGCGTAGCACCTCCACTTCAAGCAACGTGTCGAGCACGTCGGCCGGCGGAAGCAGTGTAAGAGCAGACGTGTTGGCCACACGCTGCCACATGCTGTAGTCGTAGGCTGGGAAGCTTGCAGTAAGATCGGCAAGCGTGTCTGAAGAGATCGTGTAGCGCTCGAAGAAACGGAAGCGCTGCTTGGAGTCGTCGTTGAACAGCACGGCGACTCCGCCAGCCTCCTTCAATGCAAGTGTGCGTTCGGAGATCTTCTCCTTCAGCAGACGCAGCGCTTCCTTGGCTGAAGCCAGGGAGCTCTCAATTGGCAGTCCCTTTGCTGCGACGACCGCGCGCTTGTAGACGTTCCTAGCCTCTGCATCCTCCCATTTGCGCTGGCGTGTCCACTCTCGCACCATCACGCCTGCAGACCACGCCTCGGGGACTGTCTTAGAGAAGGCGCGCACCCGTTGCTTGGCAGCGTCGAAGTAGATGCTCGCAAGCCCTTGGGCAATCCTGCCTGCGGCAGCACCTAGGAATACCAGAAATGGAAAAGAAACAGCAGCAGCTCCTGCTCCTCCCACAGCAGGCCCAACCATGCCCGCAGCAGCATCAGCTCCTGCCTTTACAAAAGCTACTCCAGCAGGCTTGTAAACGATGCTTGCTAGGTTCCCAGCAACCAGCGTGAAGAAATCCCAGATGGTGGCGCTCTTGAACAATGTTGTGGCGACATACACACGCGCTTCTGTGCCCCAGACAAGCCACATCAAACTCAAGATCGTTGTGAGAAGCCACGTGAAGTAGGAGAGGGTCTGTTCGTCCGCAACAAAGAACTCGTCTGGCGTTGCCGTGTCGACTGGCTTTTGAAGAACCAGCTTGCCAAGGAGGTCTCGTTCCGGACGCACGACCTGAGGCAGCTCCCGCACGACTTCGCGGACCTTCAGCGCTTTGTTGAGTCTGCGCCCTGAGGTAGCTGGGTTGACGCCTTGGATGGCCACAGCCAGCGCATCATCATCTGCAAACTCATCAATGTCGAGCTCGTCCAGGTTCTGATCGTCGTCCTCGAGCTTGGCAATGAACTCAAGCTCTTTCTGTTGGACCTCGGTGCGATCAATGCGCACCTGGGCCTCGCGTCGCTGGCGTGGCGACGGCAGCTCCGGGATAGGGACGATCAGCTCCATCACAGAATTCAGCTCTGCGACGTAGCTCTCAATCACAAAGGGGTCAAGAGGAGGTGCGTCCGTGTCGGTGCCATAGTTGCCGAAGCTCAGCATGTAGGCAAAGTTCCGTGCGGTGTTCGTAGCCGTGCGAGAGAGCTTCTCTTTCAAGGATTCGAGGATCACCAAGAAGCGCCCACGGTCCGCGCGCAGGCCAAACAAGCAGTCGACAAAGCTGTCCATCTCCTTTTTGAGGTTGTCAACGTCTTTTCTGAGCTCTGCGTATACGGCGTGCGCTCGGATGGCGTCATACCGCCTCGGCTCCAAAACGATGCGTCGCGTCGGCCCACCGGCGTGCTCCGTGATTTCGACGACGATGCGCATTCTGGTGCTGCTTGCTGCTCGTTCGTTGAGCGGCAGCCGGTCGTAGACGAACTGAGAGCCCTTCGCGTCGCGGGAGGGGGAACCCCAAACGGCCGCCTTTGCCCAACCCCACCAACCTTCTTTGCCAGTGACGGCCGCCCTGACGCGCTCCTCCTGCTGCGTCCTTGCCTCCTCGTTGTCGTCTACAATGATCACTTCACCGGTGGTCGGATCGAGAGAGAATTTCTGCTTCACGATCAGCGCAGCGACTGGCGATGGGGTGCCTGTCATTAACGTCTCAAAGACTGCGACTCCGTGTTTGCTGCTCTCGATGTCCATGAACCCGCGCATATTGGTGAGATGCGTTTGCATGGAGGCGCTGTAGCTTTCTTGCGTGTTCGGGTCGTCGTCGGTGCGCGTAAAGACGCACGCCTCGATCATCGACGTGAAGTGCGGGAGCAGCGCAGCAGCCGCGGAGACCTGGCCTCCTCCAATTACGTAGTGCCGCTGCTCCTCTCCGTGCCACACTGGTGGAATCTTGAGAGTCTTGCGCTGAGGCTTCTCTCCGTCGAACTTCTTGTGCTCGTCCAGCTGGTCAGGCTGTGGCCGAGCCCCGGGTGGCTGTGGTGCAGGCCCCACATTCCCACGAGCACGATAGTCCTGCAGGCGGATGTCGTACCCTCGCTGCTCGTCCTGCCACTCCTGCTGCTTGAGTTCATTCTCTGCCTTGACAGCACGGTTCCTGACGGCCTTTTCCTTCTCGTCTTTCCTGTGCTGCTTCCGGGCAGCATCCCACTTGGCCTTCTTGTCTTTGTAGGCCTTGTCCTGTTGATCATTGTACTTGTTGACGTTGCCGACCGACGTGTTATGGTCTTCGAGCTCTTTGAATGACACAATCGCAAGCGCGCTTTGCGCCGGTGCGCATATTGGATAGGGCAGCGCCAACGCTTTGGCGGCGATGTCGGTCGTTCGGTAGGGTGTCACGTCGGTGCGGCTGACCTCGAGGATCTCGTTCTCTCGACCCGAAGAGTTTGCAATACGCTCCAAAGAGTGGACCACCTGTTCGACGATGATCTCGACCTTCTCGGGTGCCATTGCCTCGCCCTCGAGGCGTACCCCAAGCGCGAGCGGTCGCACGGTGGTCTCCAAGCTGATTGTTTCCTCGGGTGGGAAGGGAGGTGGCAGCACGCAGACTGGGACATCCTGCCCAGCATCCTCGGTAATCTCGTGCGTGCACCGCATGCCGTCAATCTGCACATGCCATTCGTCTGTGTCTTCGGCAGTCCCTCTTACGATCTCAATGCCAATTGGCTCACCCTTCTGCTCCGGAGGAGGCCACGCCGAACCGGGTTCGTGCACCACCGGTTTCAAAGTCGGGAAGCTATTGGCCGGTGCAACCACGGGCTTTGTGCCGGGTGTTTTCCAAACGCTAAGCGGTGGATCGTCCGACCAGAACGGACGATCTAAGGGAGAAGGTGTCTTCTCCATCCTTCAGCCCTTCCTAGTTTGCAGAGATAAGGCCGTGGCTTATCTTACCCAACAAGGGCGGAAGATGGCGGCACGCCCGAGTTGCACGGCCGCGTCCAGTTCCGCAGCTTCTGCGGCTTCGGCGTCCTCTGCCACCCCCAGCGTCGCCGCGGGGCATGCGAGGCCACGCGGCGAGGAGGAGGGCCATCATGAGCTTTTCACGCAAAAGCTGCTGAAGACATACGAGAGCGCAAACGGCCTTGCTGGGTCGCTGCGCAGCGACGTCGCGGGTCGCATCAAGAAGGCTCGCACCGATCCAATCCCTGCAGACACTGCGGAGACGCGCGTTCTGGAGGCAAGGTTTGCCATGGGCGCAGACGATGGCCAGTACCTACGCTCAAATGTCATGCCTTTGCAGTCGGCACGTAACGATGTCGACGACGAGCTAGCAGGTCATCTCAATCTCGAGGTAGAGCTTGCTGGGCGCGCGGGCGTGCTCGAGGCTATGCTCCAGCACACAGAGCAGCAGCGCAGCGATGAGTCGAAGATGTTCAAAAAGCACCTTCGCTTTGTCGCATGGCTCTTGTCCATCAAGGAGGTGTACGACTTTGTGCTGAACAATTGTGTCGCGCACCATGCTACGAGCTCCGTGTCACTCGTGCGTTCCTTCCGTAGCAGCGGCAGTGGTTCAAGCGCAGAGGCTGCATTTTCATCGCTCCTGGATAACGGCACCCCGGCGGCAGTAGAACCGATTGTGGATTCTATCGCACTGATCTTGACGACCGGCGTAGCAGTGGTGGAGGAGCAGATGGAGATGACCGTTGGTGCGGATGGCACGGGCACGTCGCGAGTTGCAGACTCCATCGATCGGCTCTCACGATCTGCCAAGGAGCTGAACGAGGTGTACAGCTCGGACTTCACCCCTCTAACCGTCGCACGGCGGCAGGCGGAAGAGGCAGCTCGCGTGGCTGCGGCAACCAGCGCGTTCCCTGGTTCCTCGCACGAACTGCTGTATGCAGTGTTTGGGAACGACGATCAGTCGGACGCCGACATCGGGGCCCCACTAGGCAAGGCTACCGTGGCAAGCATGCTCACCCTGTTGTTTGGGTCGCTCGCGCAAGCGGTGCCCGATACGTCAGGCCCGAGACAAAAGCAGGAGGCTCTTGTCGGCCAGACCACTCAGATCCTCGGGGTGGAAAATGGCGACCTGTTCAAACGGCCGGGTTGGATGGCGAAACTCAACATTGACGCGCGTCGGCAAGACCTCGGTGGCACGACTGGCTACGATATTCTCGAAGGCATCGCACAAGACGAGACGAAATCGCCAGAGGTGCGCCAGAACGCCGCAAACGTAGTGAGCTACTGGAACGCGCAAGCTGCCGATGGAGGTGCGGAGCGCCGTGAGTTTCTCACGCAGCTCGGCTTTCTCCGCAACGAACGCCTGCTCGACGAGCTGCGCACAAAAAGGAACATTGATCTGATGCCGAAAGACAGCGACTTGCGCAACGGCACCGTGACAGACTATGTGCCGGCGCCTGGCCAGGAACAGCTCGTCTCCGACTACATGCAGATTCCGCTTAAGGATGCAGTAGATCTACTTCAGGAGTACCACATGATCACCATTGGCGAGAAGGATGCAGAGCTGTTTCCCGTAGAGGAACAAGGGGACGCCACGCCGTCTCCGCCCCCTCCACAGGCGGCGCCGCCAGACGTGGTGGTGCAGCCCGAGCCGACGCCTCCGGTTGTCCAAACGCCCACCGTGCCGCCTGTTCCGGAAGCGCCACCAGTGCCGCTGCCTCCGCCGCCACAGCCTCCGCCACCACCAGGCGCGTCCCCTGCTCCGGTTGCTCCCCTGCCTCCGGTTACGACGCCTCCGATGGCGCAGCCCAGCGACGCAGGAGATCAGCAGCCCACCCCGCCAGACGCTGGCGAGCAGTCTGGGTTGCCCGTCTACGTGGTCGGTCTGTTTGCGCAGCTCGCCGCAACTGGCGTTCTGACCGCTCTCTTCTCTCGCTTCCGACCAAAAGGTGGTCCGGAGCAAGCAGCAGATGACGACACCGAAAGCGAGGCTGGGAGCGACGGCCCGGTGCAGGCGCTCCCGCGCATCACCCCAGACGTGTGTGCGCTCCCTCGTGCGGACGCCTGCGACGGCGGCGACTGCCAGCTGGCGCTCGACGGCCTATGCGCTGGGTTCTCTCAGATGCGGGAGGACGGAGGTGTCACTGTCATCGTGGACGGCAAGATCGTGCGCAACGCGGGTCTGTCGCCCTTCTGGCAAGTCGCAAAGGATCGCGTTGTGCAGCGCACCGGCGCAGCTAACGAGAACGATTGGTGGCGCCGCAAGATCTTCAACAACCAGATCCCCAACCGTCAGAACCGTGTCTCCGGGTTGCGACAGACACTCGATGCCAACGACGACGCCTGCACGATGCTGCAGAAGAACCTGGTGGACGCAAACGCATCTGAGGAAGATCGGTGCCTGGCATACGCAATGGTACGCGGTCTGTGTGGCCATCGCGGTCCTCACCAGTACACTGGCGACAACCCAGCGGTTCTCACGTACTCTCTGCCAAAGGTCAACTGCCCTACCGAACTCCTCAAGGCAGCCCGTCTGGAGCTTGGTGCGTTGAAGAGCTCTGCGGCCACTGCGCCATTCTCCTACCAGATGAACTCGAAGGTCAGTAACGCGGAGGTCGCCGATGTATTCTTTTGCGGCGAAAAGGAGAAGACAGTGCAGGACTTTGTGGAAGGCACGCGTCAGGTCAA